>Ga0307378_10000417_pt1 | contig 74901 bp, 128 predicted proteins | sample UN1MG_FD_202238 | JGI IMG/M metagenome (GOLD analysis project Ga0307378, IMG submission 202238) | Soil microbial communities from Risofladan, Vaasa, Finland - UN-1 | ecosystem: Environmental > Terrestrial > Soil > Coastal area > Acid sulfate soil | place: Finland: Risofladan, Vaasa | collected... | reverse complement strand
CCCTGGCACCCATCCACTCAGCACTCTCTCACCCACACACACCTGCAGCACAGAGAGGTTCTCTCGGAGAGGTTCGTGTGCCTATAGCTCACTGGTGTACGGGTGAAGTCGTCGGGAACGCCTGATAGGAACCCCCGGGAGACGGCAAAAAAGAAGACCCGCTTGCGCGGGCCTCCTGGGTTTGCTGGTACTGACTACCAGCCGCGTTATTCAGTTATACGTACCGGGGGCTACGAGCCTACCCGCCGACTGCCTTTTTGGAGCGCTCGGCCTCTACCAGGGCCTTGGCCTGGGCTTCGAGCTGAGCGTATCGCGTGGGGTCGGTCTCCTTCAGGTTGGAGATGGCGGCTCGGTCCTGCTTGGTCTGCTCGTACTTCTTCTTCATGTAGACCTTCCGGTTCTCCTTGGCCTTGTCGGACTGCATGTACTGCTTCCGTTTCTCGCGCTGCTTGAGCTCGCGGAGAATTGCCTCTTCCGAGGGGACGCCTTCGCCTGGGGTTGTGATTACTTTAGCCATTGTACTGTGTACCTCCATCTGTATTATTTGCTGTGGTTACGGGGTGTGGTCGATTATAACCTCATATCACCTCCTTCAGTCCTAGCAGCGTTACGTCGTGCTCGCTGCCGGCGTTGGTACTCGTGCTTGTGGAATCCGTAGCGTGCCAGTTGCTCGCGGGTGCACTTGTCGGGGTTGAAGCGAGCTGACACTTGAGGGTTGCGGTCGATGTACTGTGTGCGGTAGTGCTGGTACTCGGTCTTGTGAATCGCGACGAGATGTCTTAGGGCGTACAAGCGTGCTTCCCGGCCTCGCTCGGCTCGGGCTAGCTGCAACAGGTGCTGCCTACCGGCTTCGACAAGTTGGTCGTCCGTTTGGGGTGTTGCCATGTTACGCCTTCTCAGTAATGGGGACGTCGATGGAGACTATGAGCTCATCAGGTACGCCGCCAAAACTTGCCTGCAGCTCTTCCTTAGTCAGGTAGATGTTCTTAGTGTGAGGGTCATCTCCTTTCTTAGGTTCGGAGTACCGGACAGAGTTCTTGGTCTCCTTGTCCTTGTGCATTCGGATTTGCATTGGGGTTTGTGGTGTCACTTTTCTGCCTCCGTTGGTCAGCCTGCCCTGAGGGTCAGGTCTTACGCCGTTTTTCATTATACCCAATTATACCACAGACAGGTCTTGTCTTGCAAGTACATCCTGACAGAAACCAGCGGCGTTGCGGATTTGTTGTAGGCTTACTGGCCTGTAACCTGTCGCCTCCACACACACACACACCCTTCGATGCTCCCTGTCAACCATTTGGGTGGAGTGAGTGTGCCCGTGGATGACCCAACCTTGCCAATTGCGTGCCTCGACTTCCCAGGGACTGTGGATGAGTAGTACCTTGCCGACGCCCGTGTTGAGTATGAGACTGGTGTGACAGTTGTCGAGGTTAGTCGGACGTAGTCCGTGGTCGTGAGAGCCCTTGATGTAGGTGATGATACCTGGGAGTTGAGCCAGCCACCACTGAGGTTTGCGAGACCCTCGTCCGAAGGCTATGTCGCCGAGGAAGAAGACGAGACTGTCCGGCTTCACGACTTCGAGGTAGTTGTGGAGAATCGTCTCGTTCATCTCGTCTGCGTCCTTAAATGGGCGGTTACAGTACCTTATGATGTTAGTATGGTCGAAGTGAGGGTCGCTGAAGAAGAATGTGTTGTTAGGGTCGAGCGGCGCTGATAGTTCGAGGTCGTGCATCAGGCCGGGCTTGATGTGGCTGAAGAATCTCTCCGAGTTTAGTTGTTTGGACGAGGTATACTCTAACATTACTCGACCTTCCTTACCTGTACACCACTAGGATGGTTATGATTGGAGCGTCGATGGGGATTACTCCTCGGCGGTCATCTACCAGTATAGCCGCGTCGCAGCCCGGACACGATAGAGCCTGTACTGGGATGTGCGTGTCCGAGCTCTTTGGAGCCGTTTCGTCGACGAGCTTCTCCGGTAGTATCGTGTTGCAGTGTGGGCAGTACATTACGCGACCTCGCTTTCGACCTGAGCTTCGACTGCAGTCTCGAGGACTGCAGTCTCGGCTGGGGCTGTCGCAGCTTGGGGGACTTCGACGGTCGGTTTGGGACTGGAGGGTCCAGGGCAAAATCCCATGTGGACGCCCAGAGCCTTGTCGGTCTCGGTTTCTAGTAGTCCATTACACAATGTGCAGTTCATAGTCCGTTGTACCTCCTTTTACTATTGTTCTCTTACCAGAGTTCGTGCGTCAGTTTCGACCCGCACTTTGGGCAGTAGTAGTAGTTCGTCTCTCTGTGAATATCGTTGCAGCGCTTGCACAGTCGTACTAAGTCTCCATAGACGTAGAACTCTGCTGAGCTTCGGGAACCGCTTAGGTTTTCGACGACTATGAGGGCGCCGGTCTCTTGTGACGGAGACCTGAACAGATTGAGGCGGCTGTCAGCGTCTGGGAACACTATGTCGCCGTAAGGACCGAAGTCCGCGGGGAGCTCTATGTCGTGTTTCGCCTTGAAGTGTTCCCGCAACACTTTGGGTAGCTTGCACTCGCTACCTACGTCCGTCTTAAGTGTAGTTATGTAGTTCCAACCCATAGTTTGCCTCCTTTCCTAAGATTTCGTGACCCGGAGTGCCTTGTACCAGAAGCTCAGTACAGGGGTTACTGGACCCCGGTTGACTAGGTCTATAGTGTGTACGGTGTTGCACACCGGGCATGTCCAGCTACCTGTAGCCTTGAGGCTGTCCTTCATCTTCTTGAGGACGCCCTCGCAGACGCAACAGGCCTTCTTCCACTCTTCGTCGGTCAGGTCGCCGTCTTTGGCAGACCTGCCGTGCATTATGTGTACTGCCGTCTCGTCGCAGTGTGCGTGATAGGTGCAGGGTGTTCGCAGTACTATCTCGGTTGTAGTTGTTGGCATGTCCGTTGTACCTCCTTTCATATGTCGTTACTCGTGGTCTGGTGGTTTAGGGTTCAGCACCTCTTCAAGCTTGCACTCCAGCTCGTACGCCTTGTCAGCCGTAAGGTCGATACGTACTAGTGGCTGAGCGGCTGGTATGAGTGGTGGTGCCATTAAGTCTTGAGGGAAGCTGAAGTGGACACTGAACCCTTCTGTTTTGTTGCCCGTGATGAACATGGCTTGCCTCCTTTCTGTGGCAGCGGTTTGAATCGCATGACCGCGATGCCGTTGATACAAACCCAGACACGCCCATCTTCTGCTACTTGTATCCCGAAGTCGCCAGTTATGGCAACGGGGTTGTAGTTTCCCCTAACATACCGACTGTATGCTTCGTTGGGAATGCTCTCGATGGTAATAAGGCCTTGTTGGTGGGTTTCTGGGTACGCTTTCACCTTGTCCTCCTTTCTTTCAGATTATGACGTTCACGAGGACGTGCTTGTTACCACACCATCCTCGGACCCGTCCGTTGACTGCGACCGCTTCTGGGAGTGTCTCGGTGCAAGCTGGGCAGGCAAAGTTCTGCACTCTTGTCGTGACTACCTCGCCTGAAGGGCTCGGAGCCCTTTGGAGGGATACCATCTTACCTTCCCAGGTGCGCTCGAGAACTTTCTCAGCGGTGTCGACCGTGTCGTACTCTCTTTGCATGGCTTGCCTCCTTTCTAGTTTTGGTGTTCCAGGCTGTACCCGTCGGATACCTCAATTTCCTGGGCGAGCTCTCCAATGTGTAGGATAAGGAAGAGCTCGACTTGCAGTGCTACTTGTTGAGGGTCGGGCATGACCCACCTCCTTTTGGTCTTGGGCAGCAAATCCCACAAGGCGTCTTACCGTGCAATAGCGCAGTGACGTACTTGAGGATTTCGGGGTTTGGAATCTCGTCTTGGAGCAGCCTAGACCTGATATGGAGAAGTGCGTTCTCCTTGGCCAAGCTGTCCATTCCGTGAATTGTCTCGCGGATGCTGTGGGCTAGATGCCACTTGAAATTTGTCGTGTGGTTGACGTACTCTATTGACATGCAAACCCCCTTGTTTTGAGTATACCCAATTATACACTGGACATTCACAAAGTCGCAAGCACATCATGATAGAGATTATTAGTGCAGTGGGCAAGTGTACGGCGTTGCCTCCTTATCTGCATAGTGGACAGGTACAAGGAGTTGCGTCGATGACTGTGTACTCCGTACCTTTGATGGGTGTCTTTATTTTCTCGTTGGGTTGTGGAACGTGGGGGATTGGGAACCCTAGAAAAAGGGTGTGTTCATCTCCCCAGTTGTCTTTGGCTCGAATGATGTAGTCGCGCATCCCTTTGTGACCTTCGCGGACGAGAGCGTCGAAGCGTTCAGCTGTCTCGCGGAGTCGTGAGGCGTCAATTAGCTCTCCAATGGAGTGGCCCACAGACTTTTGGGGTGATGTAAGTTCCCCTTCTACCTCATGCTGAGCCTGAGTCATGAGCTCGGCGTAACGCTCTGGGTGGGCTTCAGCAAAGCGTCGAAGAGTTTCGGACTGCTCTTGGCGTTGCTGCGTCTTGAGCGCGTTGTAGGCTTTTCGGTACGCTATTTTGTCTGCCATTGTACTACGTCGGTACTATTACCACGCCTCCGTTTAGTTTGACTATGTAGATATCGTCTATCCAAGAGGGGCGCTTCCAGGCGTAGTGTTGAAAGGCCTTAATCCGTTTAATGGCCCCCTTGACTTCCTCGAGGGTGAAGAATGGATGGCCGGCACTTCGCGCTATTGTCCAACTGAATCGAGGTCCGTAGGAGTTGCCAGATTGTGACCAGTCTATTCCGGTATAGACTCCGTGCTTCTCACTCTCTATGACGTACGTCGTCATGTTGTCCTACAACTTTGCTGCGAATGCTTTTAGCTTGTTAGCTGTCTCGGGGTCGATAGGAACGAGGTCGCGAGCTCGGTCGAGTAGTAGCCGTCTGAGCTTCTTGGGGTCTGCGCTCTCTAAGAGCAGGCTCGTAAGAGTCTCGTTATGGCCTCCCCAAGCTTGTTCGATGAGGCCTACTAGGTCGACGTGTTCATCGGCTGTTAGTGTCATGTCGTTACCTCCTACAAGGTGTTAGCGGCTTTTGTGTACCTCTCAGCTTCACTTAGGAGCCATGCGCGTTCCTCTGTATCTTGACTGCGCGCAGCTTCGTTACGGTTATCCTGGGCCATCTTGAGTAGGTGCGCCTTCAGAGCCTTCGGGTCGGCGATGTTGTTGTCGATAAGCCACTCTACAACGGAGTCGCCGGGTTCCTCTTCGAAGAAGTCCTTGAGTACACTTACTGCTTCGGGTGATAGTGGCATAGTATATACCTCCTTATGTTGCGTATCCGTGACTCCGAAGCGTCTCGAAGATTGTTTGATTTATGTCCTCTTCCGAGAAACTGAGGAGCTCTTCACTTATGCCGGCATCGAGCAACTCCTTCTTGAGGCGTCGGGCCGTTGCAGCGAGTTTGAGTACACTCTGGCCCCCTAAAGCGACCTCTTCAGGGTCTTTGAGACGCGTTATGGCTGTGGCGTAGAGTGTGAGCTTCTGGAGTTTTTGTTGTGACGTCAAGTTCATCATTCACCTCCTAGTTGACTGATTAGGCGACGTGCTATGTCTATCCGAGCGTTGTAGAATGCTACTGTTTCGGGGTCGTCCCACGCATCTTTGGCGACGTCTTCGAGGTTCGCTTTTACCTTGTGAAGTAGGTTGACGAACTGAGCGCGTGTTACGTCGGCGTTTTCCATTATCCCAAGGAGGTCTTGAATGCTGACCTCGGACTCTCCTATGTAGTTGGATAGTAGCTCTGTCATTTCTTGAGTCTGTGCTTCGTTAAGTGCCGTCATGTTATTTGTCTCCTCAGCCCGAAGTCAGTCCCTCCGCTTGCTTGATTAGCTTCCGGGCTTGTTCCGTTGTTATGTGCTTCTTGTACAAGTCGACCGACCACTCCTTTACGTCTGCAGTTGAGGGACTCCTACCTATCAAGTCTTGATACTCTAAGATGTCAGTTACTAAGGGTGGCAAGTTAGGTGGTAGTGCCTTGAGTACCTTGTGCACTCGTGGTGCGGCCTTTTTTGCCTCGCGGGCTATTTGCAAGGACTCCTGAAGTCGTTGGTTGTACTCCTTCCGACGCTGTTTATATTTGGAGGACTTGAGGTATCGGTTGCGCGCGGCCTGACCCTTATCCGAGTTTTCGTAGCGGTCCTGAGCCTCCTTACCCTTGTCGGAGTTTCGGTAGCGTCTTACTGCCTCTTGTTGGGCTTTCCAGGAGTTGTGGGCATTTCGGAGGCACTCAGGGCAGTACCATACCTTCTCCGTCTCGCTATGCTTGAGTAGTATGTTGTGCTTCGTGCACTTTCGTCCTTCAGGGTCGGGAGCTGCCGCAACTATGGTCTTTGTCACGAGTTACTCCTTAGGGTAGGGTTGTATCGAAGATTGCTTTGTTCAAGGGCTTCTGGGGCTTTCCACGGAGTCTCGGCAAGCCATAGGGCCTGTCGGTCTTAGACGCGCCGTACATTTGAGATGCACCCTCTGCGAGTCCTACGGGCGTATACAGAGCGGTTCGAGCGACCGCGGCTTGTGCTCCTGCAAATCCGCCGACTCGACGAATACCTTCCTCAAAGGTCTCGAGGCGTTGTGCGTGTGCAGTCGCGAATCGCTGACGTTCGGCTTGGCGACGTGTTTGTGTCGACTTTCGTATCCGTGCTTGCGCGGTCGCCTCGACCTGAGCATATTGGGCTCTCGATGCCTCCGCAGATGAGCGTGCTTGCTCTTGGGTGGCGCGCATCCTGGATGTCGCGACCTGCTGTTGGAGTTTCTCGAGTCGCCTCTTGCGCGCCTTTTCCTCGCGTTCTCTACGCGCCGCGGGGCCTCCACCTCGAGCCTCCCATTTCTCCTGGAGCCAGGTGAACGGGTTGAAGTTGTGTGCGACTACTATTGCTTCCCAGCCTCCGTCTTGGTCTCTACCCTTCTTGAGGACTTGAATCTCGTCCAGCTCTACCTCGTGAGCGTAGTCTTCCAGCTCCGAGAGCATGTTCTCGAGGGACTCCTCGGTAGGTGCCTTGAGTGTAGCCTGGATTTCTCTGCCTTGGAAGTTGTCAGGCATGTCTAGCACGCTGTTGACCTCCGATTGTAGGCGTCTCGTTAGAGGATAAATGCTTTCGCTTGACATATTACTAACCTCCTTATAGTACTACCTGGGGGCCTTCAGGCTGTGAGTGTGAAGGTCCGAAGTCGTCGTTGAATAAATAGTAGACGTCGCCTCTCTTGTGTCGAAGGTCAGCGTCATACCCTCCCTTGACTACTACTGCTCTGTATGCCGTGCTTGCATCCAGGTCGAACGGTCTGCTGTAAATGTTTTCATACCAAGCAATGGCTTCGTCTAAGGGTGCGCGTTCAACTATTTTGATGTGTAATTCGTTGGCGTCTCCACTCGGGACGAAGGTGTACGTTTTACTTATTGTCCACATGTACCTAGCCTCCTTAGGCTATTACCTCGAGTTCCTGAGCCCAGTAGAACCCGCGACCTCCGCCTGCGTGTCTAAAGAACTGGTCGCCCTGTTGATAGAGTTCTTCGAGATGGTCTTCGTGTATGACGTGTCCGATTAGGTTTAAGTTGTCGTCATCGGGATTGATGTTTGCGTCACCAAGTATCCTGAACTTTACCCACCGGCCGTTGAGGAACCACTCAACATATGGTCCAGCCACATACCTGTTTTGGTTGCTGGGTGTAGGAAACTGCTCTGTCATATCCCTAACCTCCTTTTCCGAAGATTGCGTCTAACAGTTGCTCTTCCGCAGTGATGTTCTCCTTACACTTCGGACATCTGTTGTGGGTTATCGTCTCATCGTATCCGCGCACATTTTTGACGTCGTGCTCCTGTCTCGTTGTAGCGCCGCACGAGGGACAGACGTTTTGGATGACCCTCATAGTGCTAGTCCGTATACTCTATGCTGACGTTGTTTGTCTTGAAGAACCTGACAGCTGCGTTTAGAATCTGGAACGCGTACGGCTGAGCGCTTCGCGATACGTACACCTCGACGTCGAACCCCCCATGCTCTTGAGGGTATGCCTCACCGGCGTCGGAGGGACCTTGACCTTCGAGGAAGTCGATGTAGACGATGTGGAACTCACTGTCAGCGGGTTCGTCGTTGGGTTCTCGACGATTTACAGGCTTAGCGCTGAACGAGACCTTTACAGGCACGTCCTTAAGGAACTTTGCCTGCTTGGCCTCGGGTTTCTCTACGGGCTTGCCGTAGGCTCGCGGGTCGCTGGCGAACAGTCGTTGGTGTTCGACTAGGACCTCACTGTCCTCGAAGTGTTCTTGTCCGCACTGCGGACAGCGAATTGTTCTCTTTGCCATTGTTACTTACCTCCTTAATACTCTCACTTTCCCTCATCGGGCTGTTTTCCATAGCAGCCAACGGTTTCCGGTCCAGTGGCGTAGGTAGTAGTTTCCTCGGAAGATTCCCCCAAGGAGCTTGAACAGAATGGTCTTGGATGTTCTCTCGATAATCTGCAGCTCGCCCTCTTCAACTACTTCACTCGTGCCCGCACCGTATTGGCCATCTGGTATTGTGCCCGCGAATCGGCGCTCTTCTGGGCCGTGGTAAGTAGTCTTGATTGCCAGCACCCTCGGTCCTACAGACTTCGGAACGAACCTGGGCACTGCCCAGGTCTCGCCGTTCAAGTGTAGGTCGTGGTGAGTGCCTGCGCGTTTCGCCTTATGCAAGCGAATCACGAACTCTTCTGTTGTAGCTGGCGCTTGTATCATATTAGAATCGCTGTCCTTGAGTAATCAGGCCTTCTTCCATCCACTGGCGCACTATGCGGGTCTTTGCCTCAATGCCGTGCACAAACGGTAGCTGGTTCGCCAGGGCGTAGGCATCTGATACTGGATACTCGTCGATGATGTCTACAGCCGCTAGGAAGGCCATTTCCTTCTCGTCCTTGCGAGGCTTGTGCCAGAGTTCCTCGGATGTGTGTTGTCCTTCTTCAGTTACTGATAACATTACTAGTACCTCCTTGTTCTGTTTCTCAGCTAACGTCCCTCCAGCAGGCTTGTTCTCACGTCCTTGGGTTGGCTCCAAGACTTGTCGTAGGCGCGGAGCTTGTCGCGCAAGTGATATGCGAATGTGACCAGTTGCCTGCCGTCAGTGGGTGGAATGGAGTGGTCGCGGTCTAGTGCACTAACGATGTCGGAGGTCTTCTCGCCACGTTCTATCATATCCATTGTTTCGGATAGTGCTTCTAGAATAGAGTGCTGTAATGTAAACATTGCTAGTACCTCCTTCACGTCTTCTGTGCTGGGTCCTCCTCGTTTTAGTGCGTTGACGTAGTTAGTAACCTGAATTTTAGCCCGCTCGGAGTGATTGTTATCTTCCAACCAGTCTTGAAGGGCTATGTACTTGCTCTCTAGTGACGTACCTATCGCTTCTGTTCGATACTCCTGCCACTTTGGGTCGGCTACAGCTTGCTGAATCTGGTCAATGTTGTAGTGACCGAAGATTAGCTTGTCCCAATCCATTACTCGTGTTAGTGTCTTCATATCTTACCTCACAGATACGGATAGTGCCTAGCCTTTAGGGCGCGCTTGCGGAACTCCTCGTCATCAGCCATGCGCTCCATCCACTCCGGACTGAATCCCGCACTCTCTAAGGTTGGGGTGCGCTTTCGACCATAGCCGGCTCCCCAATTCGGTTTCAGGCCCAGCACTTCAATGGCCGCCACTTCCTCAGTGCCTTGATATGGCCACACGCCACTCTCATTGGCAAAGTGCTCGTGTTTGGTGCCCTTTAGAAACTCGTGCCCGCAGATGGAACACGTCTCCCATTTCAGTCCTGCGTAGGCTTGCTTCTCGGCATCTTGAATTTGACGATACCACCCGACCATCTGTTTGGGGTAGCTAGTGGACATGAAGTATTTCGTTGCGGTCGCCGTAAGGTGCTCGGGAGGTTGGGGAGAGCTATCACTATGGAGCTCAATCCCCCGTTCAACGGGGTCCACGAACCACCGAAACTCACCTAGAGGGCCGTCGTACTTGACTATGCACATGTCAGTGCGCCCGAGAAATTTGTGACGAGGTACTAGGCCTCGAGCTGCTGCCTGGAACATGTCAATGTTCCCTAAGCGGTCAGTAAGGAGTTCAACCTTGAAAGGGTTGACCTGAGATGCAGGTAGTCGGTACTTGCGGCGCCTAGACCTTTCAATTGCTGAGGGTTGATGGTGATACTTCGATTTCATACTGTTAGTCACCTCCTTTAGGGTGTTCTAGTCGGTACTGTAGCCAGGGATTCTTGCCCACTATTTGTTCGTACAGCTTCTCGAGTGTCGGATTACTCAGGTTGCCGAGGTCGTAGAGGGGTCCAGTGTATGTCTCAACGTGCTTGATTAGCCAGTCGCCGTATTGTCGATACGCGGACGTACCTGGATGAGGCATTTGTGAGTGTGCTGTCATCTCAACCTCCTGCTCGCTTTTCGCATTCGGTCGACTACGCGAGCCAGGGATTCGATTTCGGTAATCATTCGTTCCTTGATTCCCTTGACTGCGCGTACGTGCTCTTCGACAGTACCAGGACAGAATAGGTCTATGACTAGAGTGTTCTTTATTGACTCGAGACCTTTGTCCACTCTTCCGTGGACGCGGTCCTCACACTGTTCAATGACCGCGGGAGTCCAGAACGAGTCAGTAAACACTACTACATCTGCCGATGTTAGTGTGAACCCTTCTCCCATAGCTCCTATAGTTCCGAGTATGACCTTAACTGCAGGGTCGTTCTGGAAGTCCAGCTCAGCCTTGAGTGCACCCTTGGACTTGCCAGTAATAATTCTGTAGTTGATACCCGCCTTGTCGAACTCTTGCGTGAGTATCTGCACGTATCTCTCGAAGAAAGTAAACACGACGATTTTGCCGTCAGTCTCGTCGATGACGTCGAGCAGTGCGAGTGTCTTGTTCGAGGGTGTGCTACTTCGCGGAGGCTCAGGCAGGAGTGTGTTGGGGTCGAGGCATATCTGACGGAGTCGCATCATTTGTGCGACTGCTACCTGTGCAGTAATCTCGACGCCGCTGTCCAGAAGTGCGAAGTACTCCTCCTGCATGGTTTCATATTGCTTCTTCTCAGGTCCGAGCTCGACGGGGATAGTACGGTACTGCTTCGGGGGTAGTTGAGGCATCACCTCAGACTTCTCGTTGTAAACAGAGTATAAGGTGAGAAGCTGGGCTAGCTGCTCCTCGTTCTTGGTTCCGGGTAGTATTTTCGTGATGTATCGTGGGGCGGGTTTGCCCGTGTAAGGGTTCTTGAGCCATATCTCCTCACGTTCTGTGACACAGAACCAGTCTCGCCAGCGCTTCCAGCTGGTATACTCACGAGGGTTCATCATGTGGAACAGGGGAAACAGGTCGAGGGGAGTATTTCGGATTGGTGTTCCCGTAAGAAACAGAGCTCGCGGCACTCGGTACGTTAGTGCATAGGCTCCGAGAGTTCGCTTGGAGCTGTAGTTCTTGAGGCGATGTGCCTCGTCGAATATAACCAAGTCCCAAGGTACTGCGGTTAAAATACTTCGGTACTGTGGTATTGCAATCAAGTCGTAGTTCACGGCTACGAACCTCGGAGCCTTCAGGTCGAGACCTGCGAGTCTGTGGTCGTATTGTCCGTTGTCATGCGGAGTCAGAGCACCTTCTCCCAGCACACTCTCGGTCTGCCAGAACCACTCACCCACTAGACTCTTCTTGCACACGATGAGCACGTGTTGCATGTCGAGGTCGTGACAAAGCGCTAGAGCCTCAATGGTCTTTCCGAGTCCCATAGGATTGCGGTTCAAGCACTTAGGAAGGGACTTCATCTTGTCCACGTCTACACGTTGGTATGGGTAAAGCTCTTTAGTGAAGTTCATAGTCTTACATATCCGTCCCGATAAAGGTCTGCGAGCTGTGCTTGGCTCAGGTTTAGGGAGTTTTTAGTGTCGTCGAGGCCTCCAAGGTATGAGAGAATGTGGTAAGGTAGAGGAAGAGCCAGTTTGAAGCCAAATACCTGACGTGCGGCGGAGTCGTCAGACGCCCAAATGACTACACGCTTGCCTATGTGCGGATGCACTGTAGACTCAAGTAGGAAGAACGGACCCTCCACAAACTCAGGGTTTGGATGCGTTGCAGTCATTTTACGGTAACTCCTTTACGACCGAAGCAGTCCAAGTCGAGCCGTCGTAGTAATACTCTAGGTCGCCGTTTGCGAGGTGGTCGATTGCAATGTTAGGAATCTCTTTCCATCCTTGATGCTTCATCACTTTGCGGATGGCAGCCTCAGGTGTGGAAGAACGAGTGTGGAATACTTCTTGTCCAGACGGACCCATTCCGCGGCCGCTACCGTCGTCGTATAAAACTGAGTACAGGCTGTTCATGGTACCTCCGTAATTGTATCATAGCTACGAATGTTGGGACGCTTTCCAGTTAGAAAGTACACTCCGGGCGTCCCTTGGTTCTCGAACAGCTCCGAGTGTGCATAAATCGCGTCGCGTACCTGCTTGGTCAGCTTCTTGTACTCCTCCGACCACCAAGGGTGCTTGTCGAGGTTTATTCCGCGTCGATGGTAGACAAGCTTTGCGATGAAGTCAGTGTGTAGGGGTATACCCATCTCCGCCAAAACATTATAGGCGTCCACGGCCATCTGACTTCGTCTGGAGTGCTGTTGTACCTTGCTCATTCGCCTCTTTTCTCTATTAAGCGCTTCACAATCTCTGTATGCTCTGTCGACGCAACAGGTCGAACACGCTCGACCTTAACGATATCCTTAGGAGGTACGCTCGGGACGTCGAATTCTGCAAGGTAGCCTTCGCGTGCCCGACTTACTAAGACTGTCAGGACGGTTGGTTTGCCTCCTGCTAGGTTAGCTGCATCGGTGGCGTACGAAACTGCAAGCTCGTAGTCGTCGGTAAGGGACACCTGAGTGTCCTCAAAAGGTGGTTGTAGTCCCTCACGTAGTATGTCTTGTATGTGCTTATCGGTCGTACCATGGTACAGCTTCATAGCTTCGTTAGGTCATACAGTTTATTTCGAGACTCCTCGAGATGCTGTTCGTGTTCGGTATGAGCCCTTTCTAGTTGAGGACTCTTTTGTGCGTGGTACAGGCTCTCTTCCATATATGTCTGGAAGTCTTCCATCCGAGCGTCCCAGAAGCAGAGCACGGTATCCTCGAACGCATTGTAGGCATCGTCCCACGTAGGAAACTCGGCTAGGCCTCCGGGACGTTGTGAATCTGTCCAGCCGAGGTTGTACATACTCCGACTGTTCTTACGGATGTACATTCCGTACTCTTTGAGTCGTTGGTGCTTGTTCATATGTTACCTCCTCATCCTATGGAGTTGGCGTAGTACAGATGTGTTGGTGCTTATACTAATACTCATCGAGTTCGTTGTTCAGCCAGTTCTGGAGGTCCTTGCACAACGTTTTGTAGACTGTAAGTACCCTCTTCGCGCTGTCTTTGCTAAGACCCGAGAACTCGACGTCTTTCAGTACGTCCTGGTCTGCTACAGTGGTGCCGAGATTGTCGATTATAGTACGAAGTGCTTGCTTTTCTTCAGGTGTGAGCTTTGTCATATCTTGTACCTCCTTATAGGTAGAATGTGTTGAACACCTTATCGTGGGGTCTTGGCGAAGTTGGAAGACTCCAGGGCGACACCTTCTGCACCAGCTCGTAGAATGCCTCGGCTTCGGGTGCACCTGCAACTATGCTATAGCTCCATCGCTCGAACTCGTCGATGACAGCGAGCAGTTGCATCTTCTCCGAAGCGCTATACTCGGTATCGGGTGCATTGTATAGGTAGCGTCGGAGCGCAGCTACTACGGGTTGTCTCTCGGCATATGTTAGACTCATCTAGTTTCCTACAGTCTGCCAGCCGGTCAATACTATAACATTTCCGACAAGGACACCTCCAGACACAAATGCCCCGTACTCGTTGGTCGCGACCCAATTGACTGGCAGTCCCGTGGGCTTTCCGTCCTCATTTACGACTAGTGTTACGGTGTGTCCGGTCATAGCGTCCTTTACCTTAACTAGCTCAAGGTAGCCCTCGACTATGCCTTGGGCCTCCGTCAAGGTTGGACGATGGTCGAGGTCTGTTACTAAGCCATCGACTCTTATTACCCTTGCAGAATTAGCCATCTCATCTCCTGTTCCAGAGTATGTCCTAGGGTGCTGTTGCGAGCCCCAGCTCTACGAGTTTGTTTAGCTGTGCCTCGGCTACGTCTCTCCGGATGCCCCTGGTGGCCCGTAAGGCTCCTAAGGCTTCAATTGGATGAAAGGTCTCGTAGCCGTAGGTATCGAAGAGCGCGTTCCAAGTGTGAGTAACATTCGGTCCCTCGACCTCAGGCGCCCTCGTTAACCTCATTGTCTTGTGTGTTGTGACGCTCATAACACTAACCCTCCTTGTACTGCAGAGTTCATAGTCCCCACTCAGCTATAGTGTCCTCTATAAGCTTCTTGGCTTCTTCGGCCGTAGTAGCAGTATTGCTTATTTGCACACTCGGACGACCTACAGCAGTTACCCACGAACCGTTCGCCTTAGCTTGGGCATAGCCTCGCATAGTTCCCTCGGTGTTGAACAGGTAATAGATTGGAAGCTTTACCGTTCTTATGCCCTGTGGGTCTGTAGGGTCTTTACCAAGGGTAGAGAACTCTCGCCAGTAGGGCTTCTTGGACTTTCGTTTCTGATTTGTTGGCATGTTACTTACCCCCTTACTTACTAGTAACCTGAGTCGTAAATTACGACGGCGTTACCTTCAACGTTGAGAATGACTCGGTGGCCATCTGCACTCTCGACTGTAGCCATTGTAGGGTCTATGCCTGCCTGTCTAAGCGCGTCGCTTTCGTCGAGAGCACGAACGTTCTTGTCAAGGTCTGTTTCGGAACAATATACTCTGAATGAACGCATTCCTAGTTGCATATTACTTACCTCCTACTCTAGAGCGTGCCTAAGCAGCTCGTCAAATGCTTCCTGTTGAAACTTATCGTTGCCGTGTACTATGACTGCATAGCCGTGGTCTCTGAACTTGTTGATAAGGTCGACTAGATACTTCTTCATGTCGTCGTCGTACTCGCTTGCCGGAGCATTATTAACGTGTCTACGTAACGCTAAAGCTAACGCTGCTCGCTCGTTATAGTACAGGCTCACATTTTACCCCCTTGTTTACTTCGTATCTCGTCTACAGCGTTCTTCTCAGTACCATAGACCTTGTCCAACATTTCCCAGAACAGCTTGTAGTCCGGGATGAGCTTGTCAGTACCAACGTCGTAGGGCGTACCAGACTCGTACTCTACAAGATGCTGAACAAGTTCCTTGAGGTCCTTTACACCATACTTTTCAAGGAGCTCGGCAGGGTCTTCTACCTCCTCAACACTTTCAGCGTATATTTGAATACGCTGTCGAGCAGCTGCTGGGGCGTGCTTCACAATATCTTCGTACATCGCAACTTACGTGGGAGCGATTTGTTTATTACACCTCATTATATCATATGTCCGCAACAGAACGCAAGCACATCCTGATAGGGAAGGCTCATTTTGCTCGGCGCACCGAAAGCACCCTGACACCTTTCTTCCGAAGTTTCCGTGTAGCAGCTTGAGGGTCGCGTGCCGTAGTCCTGAAGGATTTGACAGGTCCGAACCCCCCATCTCGACCAGTACCTATCTCCTTGAATCGTACCCGGAATACAGGTCGTTTGTTGTTCTTCATCGGAGTGTGTCCTTAGGGCGCTTAGGCGAGGTTGCGCCGAATATGGATTTGTTGAGGTCTGTATCGCTAGGGATGCGTCCTGCGAACTCTCGCAGGTCGCCCATGAACTTGAACTTACGCTTGGGCTTCATGCTCTTCGCTTCTCGACGCGCACGGTCCTTCTCTTTGTTAGCTCTACGTATTAGGCGTACCTTTTCCCGCTCCATTTTGGCGCGTCGCGTGTCCGTCTGCAGCCTACGATAGTACTGTGACTGCTGCCTGGAGCGTACGCTCCGAGCCGCCTTCATTAAGCCGTCTAAGACTCCCATAATATACCTCCATTATAGTCGCGTAGGCGCTCCTAGTAGGTCCAGAATACCTACGACAGCTAGAGCTAGACCTACCGCTACGATTGCAAAAGCCCATTTAGGTGCTTTGGGCCAGATTCTTCGAGTAATTCTTGGACTGAGGACGCCCACGAGGATTAGTGCTAGGACGTAGCTAACAGTGACGTTCGACACTACGATGTAGCGGTGTGTAGGCCACGCCAGAAAGTCCTTTACAGAGAAGTAGGCACCGACAGTGAGGGCTCCTAAGGCTGTGTATGCTATTACCGCGGTTCTGGTTCGCACTATCGTACTCCTACAATCTTTCTGAGGTTCCCAACCTCTTCGAATTCCAAGCACTTCTCGAGTTCGGGGTCGTTACCAAAGAAGTAGACGTCGGGGTCGCGCATTAAGGCCAGTCCGACCAGGTCCGTAGTGTTCGCGCCCTGCCAGGACCCGAGGCCATAAGTCTCATCCAACCACATACGATAGTCCTCGAACTCCCAATCATCCATGTATGGGTGGATAATAGGAACGAGGTCCGAGCCGGTGCTTAGTGCGTAAAATAGACCCAAACTGTAGTACCCTGCGTTAACGACGATAGTTGTACCTGCGGGCATCCCCTTGAGTGTGTTATAGTACTCTCGGGCTACTGGATTCTGACGTGTCAGGACGTCAGCGTTCATGAACACCCCGTTGAGCACTGCGAGGCATATACACCCCGCGAGTACTACCTTAGTGTGGTTAGGGTGAAGCTTGCTGAGTCCTACACCAGCTATGATAGCGAGGCTAGGAGCCGCGAAGGCCAGAAACGTCCATGTAGTATAGTCGACACATATGAAGTAGTAGCCTACTGCAGCCGCGACAGTTCCGAGTAGTGCTGGCTTCAGGTAGGGTACAGAGCCGCGAAGCCCGACGTAGATGGGTACTATTGTTAGACCGAGCGAGACCAGTAATATCCTGAACATGTCCCAAACCCTCCGTGGGAGTTCGAAGATGCTTAGCTGGCCTACTACAGCGCCCCCAGTAGTTGTTATGTAGTCTAGTACATTGGTCACGCTGAGGCCTCCTGCAAGCAGCCTAGGCGTGTCCATAGCCATTAGGACTAGTATAAAGCTGTAGGAGACTGTGATTGTCGCGCCCGCGATAACGATTGCACGGACGTTCCTACGCCAGTACTTGTAGTCGGCTACTAACCAGAACACCGCGACCAGAAGTACTATTATGTGCACTGCGGCGCCGAACCCGAGTGCCAGTGCAGTCAGTTTAGGTCTTCCTTGGAGCCGCAAGTACAGAGCGAGAGTGAGGAACATAACCGCGAGTGAATACTGCTCTACTACGGTTGCTTGAGTGAGCACTACTACCGAAGCTAGAAGCGCGCAAGAGGCCACTATTGCAATAAGTCGTCTGTCGGTCAGCTTGATTGTTATGGCATACACTAGCGCTACCGAGATTGCAGCAGGTAGTACCGAAAGTATTAGTGTCATGTTAACGGCCTGGCTTCCCGGAAACATGCCGACTAGTCTGCACAGTAATATGTACAACGGACTTCCGTAAGGTTGCGGTACCATCCACCAGTTCGCACACGCAAGCCAGTCCCCAGAGTCGTAGGATACGAAGACCCAAGTGTAACTCTTGGCACTCAAGAGCGCGTAGTAGGCGAACGCGACCGCACCAACGACTAGAGTTGTTAGTTTAGAACCAGTCAAGAAAGTAGTCCTCCAAGATATGCGATAAGACAACACAGCACAACGATACTAGCAATGAGTAGGTACTGGTGGAGAATACGCCCACTGTGCTTCCGAAAGTATGCGATAACGTGGTCGAGGTCAACACATACACCAACGACCCCACAAATGAGCCCCACAAAAAGTGCAGTGTACATCGCTTTAGGATGAACCTCCAACCCGTGTAATACAAAGCCATACTCCTGAGAGTATGCAAGCACCGCCTAGTGCCCACGTGGCATATTGATACAGTAGTGGTGGTACCATCGTGAACGCTAGGATTGTTAGTCCTATTCCTACTGCTATTAGCACCGGCCATAGTTTCCTCCTCCAAATGCATAGTATTGCGCATACTAGCGCCGCCAAGAACCCTAAAGCCATCGCGACCCACGTGGTGTAGTTGACGTACTGGAGTGTTACGTGACGCGTTCCTTCTGGCACAGCAATTGCTTGTATTCCCTGAAGGTTGGCAATCGTATACGTCGCACCGTTAGAAGACGCTACCCAGCCTTCCGAGTAACTCTGGCTCACTTGAATGACGGTTGGCAGAGCGCTGCTGTAGTCTATGTTAATACAATTGGGACTGGACTGTGACCAGGTCAAGTAATCGGCTCCCTCAGATGTTACTAGTCCCTGCCAAGCGGTGTTCTCGTACACTTTAGTGTATGAACTGCTGTGGACCAGAGTATAGTCTTGAGACTCTTCAAGTGTCCTGTCAAGCTCCTGTACTTCAGTTAGAGTTGGCCCGTTCAGAGCCTCTAGGGCTCTCTCGAAGGTTGTGTAGTACTCCGGGTCGGTGTTTACTATAACGTAGCGGACGTTGTACTGTGCCGACCTGTAAGCGTCGATGTCGCTGTTAGTATAGTTCTCGTACTCGGTCGTGAATGCCTCTAGCGGCGCAAAGAGCCCGAACGCCCAGAGGGTAGGTCCTACAGTATCGTGTTCGGTGTAGATTGTGGTCATTGCTTGTTGGCCGTGTATTAGGGGAACCTCTACTACCCGAAAGTCGCCGGGTTGCTTTCCCACGAACTCGTAGGCACTCGTGGGTTGAAAGTACGCCGGCATTGTGTGATGCTCGAACCCTATTGTGAGGTCTGCAAAAATCGCGACGACTGCTACCAGAACCAACAAGTATCGATGTTTGGGCAGTCTGTCTGCTATGAGGGTGAAGCCATATGCCGCGCACACGGCTAGGCTCAAATATCCCATTACCATAGCTCTCCCAGGTACCTGTATGAAGAATGCAAGAGGAGCGTGGTCGTGTATCCACGATGCTAGATTGACTGGCCCGTACTGTCCTACGGCGTACAGCATGAAGAAGCTTGCCAGAGCAACGTGAAAGATGTATAGACCCTTCCGGTCGCGTCTCAACACCATCGGTACTGCAGCAAGTAGGAGTACTACTATTCCCATGTACATGACATAGGTTTCGGTTGTATAGGGCTCGTAGGGAGCGTTCCTGAGAAAGTACAGTATGGGCGGCTGAGCGTATCCTGCTATGGCCGCACCTCGTCCGTCGATTGCTTCCTGCGTAGGCATGTTGAGGAGAGTAGGGAGTATTAGGGGCACCAAAGCTACTAGGAAGACTACGCCAATCTTGGCTGCACTTTTCGCGGTCTTCAGACGTTGCGGGGACGATACAATGTGCCAGGACAAACGTGCGATTATGAAGAGCATCAGGAAGTATAGTGGGTACATGTTAGATGTAGCCACTAAGAGCAGGAACAGGCCCGTTAGCACGATATGTAGGGGTCTGTGGTCCTGGAGAGTCTTTTCTAGGTATATGAGGGCAAGGAGTATGAAAGGTTGAACCCCAATTAACTCGAGGTGCTCGAGCTGGTTGACACTATAGGCACAGAAAGCGTACGCGACTGCAAGTACTACGCTCGCGTCGGTACGCTTGAACAGTACCTTGCCATACCAGTACGCTGTCGCAAGTGTAGCGAGGTAGAAGAAGGGTATGAGTACTCTCAGAGACTGTTCTAGGTTGTGGGTGAGGGTGTACACTGCCGTCAACAAGAGTTCGTGCTGCATTATCACTTGGTCATTGAGCGCCGCAGGAAAGCCTCCTCCTCTGAGCACCCAGTAGTCCCCCAGGGGTATAAATCCCTCTCGGAGGAGGTTCAGTCTCCCCCATACGTGTACAAAGTGTCCGTACAAGTCAGTAGCAAGGTGGTTAGTCAGTAATGCGCCTTCCGGTGCGCAAATGACGAACCGGAAGTATATCGCTGTCAGTCCTACGAACAGCAACCCTAGGAGGACTTTAGTTTTCATTTGCGTCCTTCTTCACTGCCGCAAAGAACCACTCGAGCCCCAAACACTGTTTGGATATCTCCTTGAGGGTAAAGGACTCGAGGAGCTTCTGGAGCATCTCTCTGCTATAGTGTATGTGAAAGGGCTCTCCAGAAGAGTCTGCAGTGGTTAAGAACCTCCGCAGTTTCCAAATGACGCTACGGGTAGGCACGGTACCCAACAGAACGCCTCCAGGCTTGAGCACCCTCCAAGCGGTTGCTACTGCTCTGTCTGGCCTCTCTAAGTGTTCCAGAACGTCCGTGCACACTACTGCGTCGAATCGTAGCGAGCCGTCCAACTTGCCCAGTTCCTCAACGTCGTCCACAACGAACGTGGCTCGAGGGCAGTGTTGGCGCGCCCTCTCGATTTTCCAGGCGCTTATATCGACCCCAGTAACCCGTCCAGGGAGTACTTGCGTTATGAGTCCTGTACCGCAGCCGAGGTCCAACACTTCAGAGTCGCCGATGTACTCGGGCGTCTTCGTTGACATTGCGACCCTGCGTCTGTCGTGGAGTAGTATCTCTGGGAACTTGACATCGGTTATCCAATCATACTGTTCTTGAGCGTAGTACCCTTTGACGTTGTCGAGGTTGTGGTGTTCAGGAACTCTAAGACCCCTGCAGAACAGTTTGGCTAGTGTCACGGTCTTGCCTAGGAGTTGCGGGTTTCCGATGGACTGGTGCACAACGTCGAACATGTACACTGCTACAAGTAGCATCAGAAGGCACCACGCAGTTATGCCGGCAGCAGCCGAGTGAAGGTTTACGAGTATTGCCGATGCTACTACTCCCAGTAAAAGCATCCGACGGACATTCCGGAGTTCCTTAGACAGCTTCACTGCATCAGCTCCAACATCCGTTTCGTAAAGCGTCCCCAAGTCAACTCGTGCACCACGAACTCTCGGCCGTGTAGTGCCTGCTTAGCATAGTCAGCGTAGCTGCCGTAAATGTCCCGAATGGCGTCCGCTAAGTCTTCCGTAACGGTACCTAGGCCCATGGAGTTCACGAGCTCTGAACAGCTGAGCTTTGGAGAGACTACTATAGGAGTGCCTAGAGTTAGCTGTTCGAAGGGACCAAGCCACGACCCTTGTCCCCGACCCGGAAATACTGCTACATGTGCTTGCGCATACAGCTCTTGTAGGACGGCTCTCGAGCCGAGTCCCACGAACTGCACATCTAAGTGGTGCTCTCGGATGTATTCCTGAAGTAAGAGTGTGTAGGGGTGTGAAGGCTCGTAGTACCCGGATATGATTAGTCTTACATCTATTCCTGCCTTGCGTAGCTCTACTATTGCTCGTAGTACCTCCAGTTGGTTCTTAGATGGTGAGACCATCGCGGGATGTAGTATCGTAAACGTCTTGCTCCTGTTACTGCTCGGCTCGAATGCGTCGATACCGTAATGGTTTACGTGTGCCTCGAGCTCGTATCGCTCTCGTACACGTTGTGCGCATTGTCTATCCGCCACAACCACTATTGGGTTTCGGGCCCTCACAAGGTGTCGGTCAACTCTCTTGCCGACTCCAAACCCCAGACGCGTAGGAAGGGACACTACATGTGTGTGCCACAAGTCGGGAATTTCGTTGCACATCCAAACGACCTTGCCCTGGGTTGGCGCAGCCCACATAGCGGGGGCATTATGAATGTTAACTGCATCATAGTGTCTGAACCTACTATTGCACATACTTCGCAAGGACAGGTAGATGGACGCGATGTCTGGGAAGTACCGGATGCCGGTTCGAAGTCTGTACTCTATTTGCCGCTTTGGTAGAATAAAGTTCAGGTCCTCGTACTCTGGGTGCTTCGAGGCACTGAGCGTGAGAATGTCGACTTCGTGTCCCCAGGACTGTAGTAAGTGAGACATGCGTACAATTACCAGCTCAGCGCCTCCAAACTGTCCCATTTGAGGATGTACTATTAGTATCTTCATTTCTCACCCTCCACAAGATGGCCAAGCTGGTTGCGTAGGTACTTACGCTCACTCTCGTATATTACGGTGATAAATCGTGGGGGAATGGCCTTCACAGTGTATAGATAGTCCCATCCGTCGCGTAGTAGGGGCCAATCCTCAGACAAATCGACGCGTAGCAACGCCCAGTCCTTTACCCTGAGTCCGGGTTCGTTGCCGCCAAAGAGATTGAACTGCTCCCTGCACTCCTCAGTGCTGCGGCCTAGGAACACTTTACCGGTAGTACCCTCAACCTCGGACGCGAACCCCAAGGGCTGTCCAGGAACTAGTCCCTGGGACTTGATGGACCTTAGGTTGCGTGTAGGTGTCAGGTGGTAGTACGTCCTCATAGCATCTCTACCGCTCACAATTCTCGGTACTCGGGCCGTCTGTTGGTGTGTCTATTCTCACTATCATACTCGGGGAGATGTTGTGATGAACCTGTTGCTCGTCCATTGCTGCGTAGCCTCTCTCGTGCACCCAATTGTCTGGAACGTCGACCACCACGACTGTTCCGTCTCCCCAGCTCGTCGCCTCATCGTAGTCAGTTGTTAGGCACACTCTCGCAGGCAGAGTGGGCTCGTCCGGAATCTCTCGTCGCATCCTCAGACCCCCGCGGCGTATTCCGTCGACGTTTCGGCTCGTGGTACCATGAAAGAGAATCACTCGAAGTTCTCCCTCGTCCTCTCATCGACGCCGCGCTGCGCGACACGTGTCTCGGTATCGTACGCCCTGCAACCTGCACATGCAGCCGGCACGGGCATGTTCGGGTTCGTTATTGTTCGACGGAACCACTTGTAGTATGGATGGTTCCAGATACTCTTAAAGGGCTCCTTAGTGTAGTCGCCGAAGCTGTACTTCTCGACGCGAGCACGGTCGTTAGACATCATCAAGGCGCAGCACGCCACTACCATCGGATGCGGTACCAGAGGTAAGTACGGTTCCATCCAAGCAAGACATCGGTTAACAGACGGATTGTGAGTGTCGGTACGTGCGAATATGGGTGTAAGACTGTTGGGGTCCTGTGCTGCTACTTGAGCAGCCTCGCGAACGTACTCCTCGGGTATAGTTCCTGGGTAGAGGTGATGAATTTCAGGGTAGTCAAGCAACCTCGAGAAGTGAAGTCTCGACCCGTCGCCCCAGGCGCGCTTTGGCCCTAAGCTGCTTATAACCTGCACGAACTTTGCCATCTCGTGCATGTTCTGATTGTTAATAACGTACCGTATACTCAGTTCAGGTAACGGGGTGCGCAACTCTTCCTTGCACCGCAACATCGCCGAGATGTTGTCCAGGACCTTTTCGTAACTGCATCCTACCTTAACGGCCTCGTAGGTCTTTTTAGATGCACCGTCCATCGAAAGGTATATGCCGTCTACCTGCATGTGCACGAGCTGTCTTGCAATAGCAGGCGTGACCAAGTCGAAGCTGTCTACAAGGTAGACACTCACTCCCTTCGCTTTTAGGTAAGCTATCTCCTTGAGGTAGTCTGGGTTAAGGAACGCGTCGCCTTCACCAGTCATGTTAATCCATCTCAACGGAAACTGGTCGACGAGGGTCTTAAACTGGTCGAAACGAAGATGTCGTGATGGCTCTCTCCAGAAGGTATGCTCGCACGTTATACACTTCTTGTTGCAGTACGTAGACATCTCAACTTCGATGTTTCGAGGATAAGGCGCGAATCGAGGGTACTTCTGTAGGAGTCCGCCTATAAAGTAGTACGCGAGCTCTCCAGAGCCCTCACCAGTAGGTACGAGTGTCTTGGTGTAGAAGAAGTTGTACAAGTCTCGGAATCGTCTCTGGCGTGCCAAGAACCACATCGTACGACGATAGTTAAGCACAGCCTTGGACATCATCTTAGCGACGCCTCCAAACCCTATAGCCTTAGCCGTAGCGTCATGGTCAGCGGGTACTGGCACTGTATAACTCCTCTACTCGTTGTACGTCTGCAGGGTACGTAACGTTGATGTACGTACCCTCGAAGTAGATTGGACGAATGTCCTCGCCGCTCCCAATGGCTAGCTGAAGCGCGCCAGTTAGGTCGACGCTCGTAGCCTCGTTGGGGAGTCTAAGTCGCCGAATGTAGTCGAAAATTCTACGGTGTAGGAAGTAAGTTCCCATCCCACACAGACTCAGAGCGCCCGTAGGTTTCTCAACGAGTTGCATAACAACGCTGTTGCTTAGGTGTACTGCATAGTTCTTGCGAAACTCTGCGACGCTGGTGATACACACTCCGATTCCGAAATCTACGTCCCACGAAGAGACGAAGTCGCCGATATTGAGGCAGTCTCCGAGGGCTAGAATAAATCTGTCGTCGACCAGGTCTGCTGCGAGTAGCAACGCCTGAGCGAGATTAACAGTTGTGCCACGGTCAATGACGACCGCCTGAGGTGCGAAGTCACGTACCAGCTGCTCCGTCTCACTGGCGTGCTCGCCACCTACAATACAGATGAAGTGTTCGACGCCGCGAGACCTCCAGAAGTTCACAACCCAGCCTAGAGGCGGGATGACTCCCGTCAAACACTTATTCTCGCCTGTACCGAGTCGGGTGCTGGACCCCCCACACGGTATTATGCATGGAACATGTCTCGAATACTTTGTAACCAATTTACCAACTCCTTTAGTCCGTAGTTAACGCTTGCAGTAGGACGCCACTCAAAGTCTACCCAGGCCCTCTCACTGTCGCATACGAAGTACAACAAGTCGCCTCTGCGCTCTCCGCCAAACGTGTAGTTCCTACGAGTCTGGCTAAGGTCGCACAGTTTGTCGAGGCAGCCTAGTACTGACACGAGAGTGTCGGGACCTCCACCTATGTTGTAGATGCCTGATGGCCTACCCTTCTCGAACCAGTACTCAAATGCCCTTGCTGCGTCCTTCACGTACAGTATGTCTCGAACCTGTTTGCCGGTACCAATAATTTGTATAGGGAGCTCCAACATCGCCTTGATTGCTAGGAGCGAAACCCACCCATGGTCTTCACTCCCGAATTGTCGCGGGCCGTAGATGCCCGTAAGACGAAAAGCGGCTAAGTCAAGTCCGTAGGTTTGTGCGTACGTCTGTACGTATATCTCCATCGCTCGCTTAGATGCGTGTAGAGGTGTCAACACTCCTGTTAACACGGGATGCGACTCGTCTATAGCTGATGGTCGGCGGTAGTACCTATCGGGGCCCTCAGTTACTTCATCGTTTATGCCTGTGCCATAAACGTGTATAGACGAGCAGAAGGCTGCGGGAATATGGTGCTTTCGTGCAGCCTCTAGGATACTAAGCGCACCTATGACGTTAGTCTCGAAGTCCAGCCCCGGACGTTCCGAGGACAGTGTCATAGTAGGCTGAGCCGCACAGTTGATAATGTAGTCGCAACCTTCGGCACAGTCCCGCACCATCTGAAAATCCCGGACGTTCTCACGCACGACATCGACGCCTAACTGTTGTAGGTAGTCGAGATTGTAGTACCGAATACGCTCGGGGTCACCGAACGTGATTCGGTCAGTCTCGAACTTGGTCATGTTGTCATACGCAATTACGTCCCAGCCCTTATTCTTGAAGAGCTCACACACATGAGACCCTAGAAAGCCACAACCTCCAGCTACGAGTATCTTCATTTTACCTCCTTGGGCGTTGAGAGTATTAGTGCCGCGCCGACGAGCCAGAACGCCTGACTAGCTCTCGACACGCTTATTAACCAAGGCCTCGCAGCCTCGTTAAGGCCTATGAACCTGCCTTCCCAGAATAACAGGGGAATATCCATACCGGTCACGAACCAGACAATGGTAGCTACGACTGATATAGCCAGGCACATCAACGCGATATTGGGTATCCTGAACCTGAGACCTCGTTGGTACAGTACCAGAATGGTGATGAGGGCTGGAATTATCCACAGGAACTGTAGCCCGATAGTAACAACGAAGCTCATCGTACTACACCCAAAGAAGTCATAGAAGAGCCACACACCTACTTGGTACAGGCACTCCCATATGCCCATCGCAAGGAAGACAGTAGCAGCTCCGAGCACCCAACGAGAGGTGTTGGGTAGGTCCGGACGCATGTTCGCAACGAACGTTATCAGTAGTGCTAGCAGTCCTATTGTAGTCCACGCGAACCAACGCTGTGCCTCAATAGTGAAGTATATTACGAACGCAGTCACAACGAGCGCTAGGACTGCAGTTGTCCAAGGTCTTACCTTAAGGACGGGGTTCAGGCCTCTCTGGAGCTTCGTCCATAGAAACACAAGCGCCAGCGTAGGTAGGAAGTGCTGGACTACGTTCAACCACCCAAACATCTCTTCGTTGTCGGGTAGTGCTGCGTAGGTAGTCGATACGCCAATATGGATTGCTAGAACCACACCGATGCAGACGTACCAAAAACTACGTCGCTCGAACATTTCCAGACCTCCATATGAATCGCTTGGCGAGAGTGTACTTGAATGCGAATGCTCCAAACAGGGCTATGACCGCCGACAGCATATACCACAGTCCGGCGAGCTCTGTGAGGACGACTAGTACAACCAGGTACACTCCGTAGTCCCCGACCGCTGCCATTGCTTGGTAGCTCAGCCAGCCCTTAAGGTGGTTCCTCAGACCTCGGCGCCGTTGCTCCTTAAATGTCCAGCGGTTGTTCAAGTAGTAGTTACACGTAGCTCCGACCAATACAGCACAGACCGCCGACACTACATAGTGCAGACCTGCATACTCAGTAAGTGAGTAGAGTATAGGATAGCTAATTACTGCACCAACTAGTCCAACTAGCCCGAAGCGTATCCACCGGAAGCGGTGTAGGTATAGGTCGACTAGTTGCCGAAGGTAGCCGACTACTTGCACCCGACTAAGCTTCGACTCGCCATGAGCACGCATGTCAAAAGTGTAAGGGACTTCGTGGACGCTGCGCCACGGGTTCTTGATTAGCAACTCTAACATTACCTTGAACCCGCAGGCTCTTACATCAGTCAGGTCGCCCAGGGAGTTTGTGCGGAACCCGAAGAACCCCGACGAGAGGTCCTTGACCTTGAATGCCACTAAGGGAGCTGCTAGAAGATTGGCAACTCGAGAGATAAGTCTCCGTCGCAACCCCCACTTCCCACAGCTTCCTGCAGGCACATACCGGGACGCGACGACGAAGTCGTGAGTCTCCAGAGCTTTCAGCAATCGTGGAAGCGCTTCTGGTGGGTGCTGAAGGTCCGCGTCCATAACAACCACACAGTCGGAGCGGGCTCGAGCGTGACCAATACCCTCTAGTACCGCAGGAGAGAGTCCTCTATTGGAAGTTCGCCATACTGCCCCACAACCCTCCTTGAGAGCTGCATCGAGGGTATGACGCCCCGGCGAGTCGTCCATAACCAAAATGCTATAGTCGACTCCACTAAGACTCTGCCGTATGCGGCCGCACAACTCTGGGATGTTCTCGGCCTCGTTGTATGTCGGTACTATTATGACAGTTTTCACGGCCACGGCCAATCTCTTTCTCGGTGTGTTATATCGCGCACACGCTTCTTATATCTGGCCTGAACTTCGTCGTGGGTCGGAGGTGCGGTACGCTGCCCCAAGTAGTGGTTGACCGTCGTTATCAAGTTCACTATAACCATTGAGATTGCCAAGAGTATGAGAGCGGTCGGAACGTACGCGTTGTCCGCCCCGCTCGCCTGGTTCCACAAAAGAATCCCAAGAACAATCCAAGCGGGTACGCAAACCATGTGTAGTATCGCGTTCTTCAGTACGAACGCTAGGCCAGTAAGTACCAACACAATCGCTACCGTTACCACTAGAGTCATTGCACACCTCCATCTTCTCCGGGGACATACTGCAAGCTTGTCCCTACAGTTGTAGGTATCAACGCAAACACTGGTGTCAGGGCTGTTAGTAGTATTGTGTATTTACCAGCTTTCATAGTTCTACTTTATAACCTTATCAATGATAACGGGTATCATCAATTCATTATCAAATGGTGTCTCCGACATGAAATAAACCGCCACAAAGCAATCCTCGTTCTCGGGGGCTAACCAACCATAAGTATCGTTATAAACTTTAATCTTCCCATCAATGAAATTGTCATAGGCTGATTGACTAACACGGCAATTCGGAATATCGTACATTTTACTCATATAAAAACGCCGAACTGTTGCCCTCGGTTTACCATTTACAAGGTAAACATCTATTAACCCAGCGGCGTGCATAGACTTCTTCAAATCTTCCCAGGTTATAGCCTGTAAGTCAAGGTCTTCCAAATAATATGTGGCACTATCTAAGTCTGGCAGTGCCTTATACTTGTAAAGACCATAATCCACCAACGCTTGATTTACGCCTCTTACTTCGCGCTGTGGGCTTATAACATCCCACTTACCATCACCTCTATCTATTATTTGGGCATCTGCAACCCAAAATAGAGCTTGGTGCTTCCCCTCTACAGTGGCTATGGTATAGAACACAGCCATTATGTTCCCCTCCACTGGAGTCGTGTTCAATGATTCTGCACTGAGTACCACCATTGAGTCAAAAAGCTGTGCTAGTGGTGTGCAGGCAATCACCCCACATATTAGAGCCACCGCAACTAAGATTCCTACTATTTGCCTTTTCATTTGTTCACCTCCTTTATTTTTAGTCTATGTACCCAAAACTTGCTGCTATGGGAGTCTCATCAGCAGTGTTGCCACTGTATTGATTATTGGCAGTGTATTCAACCATACCCCCACTATAGGCATATATTCCAGTATCACAATTCCTAATGATATTGTATCGATTCTCACAAGATGTATAACCATTACCGTGGCAGTTAATTCCATATAAAGCCTTATTCACTCCTGCTGTTCCGTCAAGTACACAAGGTTGATCGACAACAGAATAACCCACTAAACACTGCGCTCCATATCTAACTTCTATACACTGCCCAGAGTCTAGCTTGTTGTTGACTTTACAGCCATTCATTTCAACATATCCAGATTGTGATGAAACTACGGTTCGACTATTCGCACTTGACAATAAACATTGGTAAAGAATTGCCCTTCCAGTATTAGTCCATAGAGCTCTGTCTGTGGCATGGGATAGTTTACACCTGTATAATACAACCGAACTTCCCATTCCAGGTGATAACATTGGTGCCGTGGTGCTTTCCCCATTACCCTGAATATAAATATCCTTAACTTGAATAGCTAATTGCCCATCTTCAAGAACAAGCCTATTTATTGTGGTTCCCCACTGGCAAATCGTATAGGAACCACTTGGTACTGCTGTCCAATACCCAACAATAGTACCTACATTGGCAGTAGCACTATCTATTACCCTATATTCATCATTGCTAGAGGAATATAACAGGTCCTCACTATGTCCTGTGAATGCTCCAGTGTCAGTAATGCTTCCCATTGTTGCACCTACTCCCTTAACTGCCGATTCCTGACTATATGTAGCATGAACAATGAGTGTTCCCTGGAGTGTGATTGCATAATTTCCTATTGCATTCTTACCCTGAATAGTAACTGTCTCAACGTAAGTTTCATCATTTACACTGATTATTACATTACCACCAAATACGCCAGGAATACAATCAATCGCATATTGCACCGTGGCAAAGGCATTTGAATCCACTCCCGAACCATGATTCAAGTCGTCTGTGCCATCACTCGAATCCACATAGACAGTCATAGTTCCAACAGAGAACACCGGAAGCCATGCACCACTATATTGATACAGAATAGTTCGTCCTATGCCAGTCTGAAGAAACCACTGTCCGTTGCCAGGATCGATAGGCATGACAGCACCACTATCGCAAACCATAGCAACAGCCATGTAGCTAGCAAAGTTTACATCTGCTGTCAGAGTGCCTAGTGTGGTGTCTGTGCCTTGTGTGTGCTTCGCAGTTATTGTATCCTGAGCCGCAGTAGATAAGTTGGTATCTATCGCTATATCTGACACGTCTGCTATATCTACAGCACCATGAGTAGAAGTATCAGCCTCATGCGTTGTCAAGTCTGATTCCAAAGTATCAATATCAGCCTCAGCCGTAACGATAGCAGCCTCTGCGGTGTCTAGGTCTGATATTAGAGTAGCAATACTCCCTTCAGCTGTTGTGAGCCTGGTATCTAGCCCTGATATTGCGGTTGTATGCGTCCCTACTGTGCTGCTTAATCCACTTACATCTACCCCGTCAACGTTGCCGACACTGGTAATGGCAAACCCACCCATGTCAAGGTTTGCAACCTGAATCCCCAGTGATGTATCTGCACCTTGAGTGTGCTTCTTGGCTATTGCATCTTGACCAGCAGCAGACAAGTTAGCATCTATCGCTATGTCGGATACGTCTGCTATGTCCGCCGCACCATGAGTAGAAGTATCTGCCTCATGGTTAGTTAAAGCAGATAGGGTGGCATATACGGTATCAAGGTATGTTTTGAGAAACGCCTTGATTTGAGTCCAAGTAGAGGTAACGAGAGCGTCGGAGCTTGTGCTGTCTCTATATAAGACCTTGTCCGCATCAATGGGAGGGTTTTTAGTTCCGACTGCTCCTAATGCCGTGTCTGTGCCTTGAGTATGAGATAAACCTTGTAAAGTCCCTATGGCTGTAGTATGCCCAGATACCGTGCTGCTTAGTCCACTAACATCTACTCCATCCACATTCCCAACAGCAGTAATTGCGAACCCACCCATATCGAGATTTTCCGCTTGTGCACCTAGTGTGGTATCAGTACCTTGAGTATGAGTAGCTGCTATTGCATCTTGACCAGCAGCAGACAAATTAGCATCTACTGCTATGTCAGATACGTCTGCTATAGTTCCGGTTACCCCGTGAACACCTGTAGTGAGGTTCTTGTGTGCATCTACTTTAGCCTGAGAGCCAGCAGCGCTTTCGACCGTAGAGCCGCCTACACCATGTATTCCAGTAGTGGCTGACACATGAGTAGTTAAGCCCGTCTCTAAATTGGATATTGCTGTTGTGTGAGTGCTGACAGTACCTTGCAGTGTCGTCAAGGCTGCTTCTGTGGCAAAATCAGGATTATGATACTCATTGCCATGTTCTGCTATTCCTCCGTTGTCATCAACATACTTCTTGGTAGCTGCGTCTTGGGCAAGAGCGGGGTCAAGGACATTAGTAATTCTGAGACCTTGCATGTCCACTTCGTCAGGAGTTATAAGCTGAGTCTCTGAGCCATCAACTTTCCATAGACCGCCTCCTCCTCCAGCAGAAGCTGGCAGTCGAACCCAACTGTCACTAATGTTCTTTGTCCACAGTTCCTCAAAGTAGGCTGTTTCGGTATAAGGGTCACTAGAGCTACAACCCAGCCCAAGCATAACTATTGCGATTATCAGGAACGTTAATAGAAACTTGTTCAATACTCTCTTTTTCATGTCCCGTCCTTTTAGACTTCTGCTACGAAGCCCCTACGTGCTAGTCGGTCCATAACCTTGCGCGCTGCTTCGTCGTCCATCTGAGTCTCGTCGAGAATCTCTTCGAACTCTACGGTAGTGTGCTCGCCGGTAGTGTTCTCGTACATGAACGACACAACAGCGTCCTCAGGATTTTGAACCTGCTTAATTTTCAAGGCTCGGGTTTCGCCCGATGCCGTCAACTTGAAACTACCTGCCATCATACCTCCGATACGAATCCTCGGTCAACCAAGTTCTTAAACAGCTGCGAAGCTCGGGTGTCGTCGACTGTCATACCCAGAGCAATCGCACTTACTGCTTGTTCTTCCGCGAACTCGCCGGTTCCATATGCGTTATCGACTGCATCGAAGGCGTCGGACAGCGTCCCGTCCTTCGATGGTTCGGTCGCGAGTATATACATAGTATTGCCTCCTTAAGTCTTTATGTTGAGTTGGCTCGGAAGCATTCCGAGCAGTGCCCACGAATCGTACATATCGTAGAAGGGCATTTCAGGACTTGGGTCATTTCTGCCATCGACCGTGACAGTCATTGTCTCTATACCTGAGATGAGACGCAGCCTCGCTTTGTTAGTATACTTGTTGTGATAGACTCGACCGTTCCAATCCATCTGAGGCCGGACCCTCTTACCGTCAAGCATGCTTCTGTCGGGTGTTAACAGCATCGTCGTGACATGGTAGTGCCGAGACTGTGCTATGAAGAACCCAAAGAGCTGAATGAGCTTCTCCATGGGGTTACGAGCGTTGAACAACTTGTAGGACTCATCAAAGATGAGCGTGGCGTAGAGAATGTTAATGCCGTACTTCTCGAAGGCCTTGGCAACCGCCTCAGCATTATCGTTCTCATTGGCTACAATGGACAGCTGCATCAGCTCGTCCCTAAAAGCCATTTCACTCATTACTAAGTGTGGCCCGAAGCTGGGCTTTAGTCCCATCTTGGAACCGATAGTGATGACTGGACGATTGAATAGCTCTCGCAGCCACCATGCAATGGCTAGAGCCACTAGACTCTTTCCTCGGCCCTTCTTGCCCTCAATCAAAATAGCTTGCTCGACCAGGCGTGCAAGCTTCTCCTCCCGCTCCTCACGTTCGATATGCAGGAAGGCTTCGGCAATCATCAACAGCTCTTCATCGGAGAGCTCTTCGATGTCTGTGGGTTGTATGATTGTGGGCGGACTACCTAAAGACATTTTACTTTCCCATACTTACTGCACGCTCTTCTTCACCCTCTGCTACAAGCGCCTGGAGCGCACCCAGTAGTTCGAGACGACCCTTTCGCTCGAAGTTTACCATCTCCTTATTGTACTCCCGCAGAAACACACTGATTAGTGGCTCCTCACGGGTTGGATCCATGGCCGCTAGGAGCAATCGCATACGCACCTTTGGAATTATCATACGTCCGTGAGTCTCGGTAACCAAGGACAGGTCGTCTCCAAAGAGAGCCTTCACTACGTAAGGAGTAGTGTCCTGCTCCTCGGTTTTGCGACGTATGAAATCGAGAATCTTCTCTCGAGTTAGCTTAGCTCCACCATTAGACATGCTTAACCTCCAAACATCTGCATGAGCAAGTTAACATTCTTCTGCACTCCCATCAACATGTATAGCGCAATTCCAGTTAGCGCGGTACTAGCAAGCAAAAGCGCCAGCGCCCACGAGGGCAACCCAGCGGCTACGCCCGCGCGAGGACTAGCACTATCTCGAACGTCTCGCCAAGTTGTCCTTAGCATCGCCTCGTCCGAGATTATCCGGAGAGACCTAGCACTGATAAGCGACTCGGTGTCCTCAGGGTCCCAGGGGTCTGGACTATGCCTTACGTAGAAGTGCGCCCGCACAGCTACCTGCAACGCGGCAGGCAATCCAGCAGGCCAGTACGCCCAGAACTGTCTCCGGGGGTCGAGAAGGTACTCCTCCTTGTTCTCGCCCCTACCCATATACACCTTTCCACCATCTTCCTTCAAAAGGCGACTAAACAGGTGCTTCTGCTCTAGGAAGAAGCAACAGAACTTGCCGGCAGTCGTCCTCTTGGCCCATATATCTATAAAGATTACTAGGACCAGCAGACCGATAGCCATTACACCGAGAACGGCCCCGAAAACCTTTGCCAGGGCCCATATTCCCTCTAGCCATGGACTCATTCAAAACCTCCTTCATTTACTTCCTGTACTTTCGTTGGGTCGCGACCTCGACCGGCAACTTATGGTCTTTGTTCAGCTTCTCAGCTATTTCCTTCTTAGCTCTGTTAGGGTCACGGTGTTCACTCTCATAGATGTCACCCATATCGAGCTTTAACTCGTCAAGCCTAAGCTCAGCTTCCCTCTTAGCTGCAAACGGTCCATCTACATAGAGCTTTGTGACCAACTCCTTACGGTAGTTCCGTACCTCCTTGAACCCGTAAGGGTAAAACCACTTCTGGCCGTAGGTGTGCGGAGCAGCATTCTTGTAGGTCTTCTTGCTCAGTCTACTGAGCCGACGCTCAACTCTCTTTAGTACTGGACTGGTCTGAGTCATCTTCGTGAAAGCTCCTGAAAACCTCTTCAGATGTCAACTTAGGCTTGATAGGGGTACGCGCTAGCCACACAACAAAGTAGTACACGCACCATACAGTACATATAGCCGACACTATGTACGCGTTACTGTCAACAAACAACCCAAGCAGCACCGAAGCTGCGATGCCGCAGGCTGCTAATATACAGTACTTCAAGTGTACATTCATAGTCCTTTTACCTCCAACAACATTGCCGCGACTTCTTGCTCCTCAGAGAGAGGAAGCGTGGACTTAACTTTAGACAGCGCTTCCGACCTCAACTGTGCAAGCTCACTTTCAGAGTACAGAGCCTTCTCCTCCTCAGGACCCATAGGCTCGTCGACTATCTCTCCATTAAATACCTGGGCTACTAGTTCCGAAGACGCCGGCCGTGCTGAGGTCTTCGCGAACTCGAAACCCGAACCCACTTTAGTGTAGTACTTGGGCTTTAGCAAGGCGCGCACGACGTTACGCTGTTGGTCAGGGATGTACGAAAGTATCTCCCCAGCGCGCTCCTCGGGCAGGTTGACGGCCTTCATTTCTCGTGCAATCTCCTCGGAACTCATGTTCGGGAGCATCTTCTGTATCTGTTGCTCTATGAAGTCTCTCTGGGCCTCGTCTACCGGCTCGTACGCTAGAGCCTCTGCAAACGTTGTGCCGAACTTTCGCTGACCCTTCTCGGGAATGCTGATGCCTATCGTCGGCGAATCTATGCGCTCACCCACAATGGTCTCTAGGCCCTTGCCCTTGAATCTCAGGTTCGTACCCTCCACACCCCAAAAGACGTCAACGATTCCGAGGTCAGCGGAGCCTGCAAACTTGGGTCCTGTACCTATCCACTGTAGTGTTGCACGCGCACTTCCCGGACCAGTAGCATACTTCGCTGGTTCCACAGGTAACTTCTCAGTTCCTACGACCGTCAGCAAGTTCTTCTGGTTCTCGGGGTCTAATACTGCCTTCCACACGTCCTTGTTACTGAGCTCGCCCTGGCGCCAAAGCAGAATGGGCTCACCCTGCTCGTACGCCTTTCGCAGTTGTTCCGTAGCACCCCGCGTAACTGGAGGACGTCCCTTCGGTAACGTAGGTGGCGGAGTCAAAACGGGCGTGCCCGGCACCGTTCCGCCGGTAACAAGCGAAGTTGGAGGTACAGTAGGCGACGTTGTGGGTAGTGTAGGTAGCGACGTAGTAACGTCAGTTCCTATTGGGGTGGTACTGAGCGTCGGTACAGTGAGTGGCGACGTAACTTCCGCTACGAGCGTCTCAGGTCCAGACACTCCCGATGTTGTACCAAACAGTATCGACTCAACTTCCGACGTGACTCCTATCGAGGTGCCTGTCAAAGACGTAGTAGGTAGAAATAGCGTCGAGCCCGCGCCCGTTCTAGCAGTGAGTAACGACGTAGCTAATGCAGTCTCTGCGAGACGCAGACTCAATAATCCTAGATTAAGGTAATAAAGCCGCTTACGAGCATCTGGCAAGGATGTCACACCCCTCTGCCACTCGTCAATGACCGCCCTCATAGCCTCGCTGTACGCCGTCGTAGCCTCGCGGACCACCAGGGCACGACTCCTAGTATCCAAGCCACTTACCAAGTCCCTGACACTCTCTACAACACTCTCGGTCTCTGGAGGACTGGGTACGAACGGCTCTCCTTCGGCATTCAAAACGTCCCAAGCGTTTTGGGGCGTCATCTTAGCAATAGCAGCATCAGAGTGCCCTAACGTCTTGAGTCTCGTCTGCATACCCTGTGTAATCATCGTGGGTACGCTTGCTGCGTCCACTTCCGTACTAAGAATATCTTGGGCCTTGCTCAGAATGTTCCTCTCAGTTAAAGCCGTCCCTTCACGTTGCAGAGCTTCGACGGCTTGAGTCAAGGCACGCTGAACTTCGACACTCGCAACACCCTGCAGGTCGTCTACCGTAGCAAGCCTCAAGTCGTATGGCTTGTCACCGAACCAGAATAGACCCGTGCGCACGGCTTCCGGTACCTCCGACAGTGTTATGTCGTGCATGTGAGGCTTCAGTAGCCCGCGCAAAGCACTCTTAAGAGCTACGTGGGTCATGGTCAAAGCTATCGCCTTAGAGGGTGCAGCTAATCCCTTAGCGGCGGCTGCGGGAGTCCTCCAAACAAGTGCTGGTATGGTCCTTCCCGTAGTGGAGTCGAGTATGTTAATAACTCCGGTGTCGACGCCGAGCTCGTAAGACAGCGCGGTCTTAGGTGTCGGTAGGAACTCCTCACTCGTCGTCAACTCGTCGTAAATTACTTGCATCTCGCCCCCGAATGCCTGCTCTACAGTCTCGTACCTGAATAGCCCCTTGACTATGCCTCCCGGCCCGATATCTACCGACGGAACTGTGAGAATGATGTTTAGGCCAGGTGCCTCACCACGAGCATACGTCATGGCAGCCTTAGGCGACAAGAACACCATCTGGTCAGTTGGCTTGAACTTACCGAGGGTATTAGCCATCTCAATGTTGGGTCTAATATCCCCCGTAGCCATAATCACGGCACCCGGCATAACCTCGTTAGCAGGCGAAGCCGCCACGGCAACTACCCACCGCCCTTTGGGGTCTAATACCACAACACCCTTACCCTGTTCTAGGAGTTGGTACTGTGCATCACGTACGAGCGCCAAGACGTCCGCCCGTAGTTGGGCCGCTTCGCTGGGTGGAAGTGTCTCGAGACCCTCGGTCTCGAAGGTCCTTAGCCAATCTTCGTAGGCCTGTAAGTGTGCTGTCACCGCTTGAGCCTCTGCCGTGTGTCCTTGGGACTCCAACTGTGTTGCAATCTGACTGGCTAAAGTCTTCAACTTGTAGTAGTCAGGAACTCGGCCCTCGTGCGTCCCCACTCTAACTTCGGGAAAGTCGCTGCGAGGCAAGGTCTCAGCACCCGGACCCATCCAGCCTTCAAGACCGGGTGACGCAACGGTCGACAATAAGTTTCCTACTAGCTCGCCTGCCGGCACGAACCTCACGCCATCAATTACTACGGGTAGAGGAATATCCGCCGCAAGACTATACGGCGGAGGAGCGTACTGACCTAGCCTCTTAACATCCCTAGAGACCCCCGAACCTAGAATGCCATCCAAGTCCCTACGCACTTGAGCTACCCGAGCATCGTCGCCTGCTACGACCATGTCGAGGTCGTGGGGCTCGATTCCCCTGAACCCGTTCGCGACCATGGATACGCTCCCGCCGACCGTTACGTCTGGGTTCCGGTTCAGGTAGACCAGAAGTGCTTGTGCTTTAGCAGGAGTCATTCCGGGTACACTCTCGAAGGCTGCCGAAGCGCTCCCATGAAACTGTGCTGGAACATCGTAGGATGTGAGACTTCGCAACCCCATTACTTCTAAGAAAGCGGGCGCGGTTTGCGTAGGCTCGAGTAATTCAGATATAGCCTTAATCTGGGCCTCCGGGGCCATATTGCTAGTCACTATCGTGCGAATCTGTACTCGCACCTCCAGTGGAAGGTCTGCGAAAAAGCTTCGAGGAACCTGTATCGGGTAGAGGTCGTAGTAGCCCGTTGTCAAGGCCCTCCCAGGTACTGTAGGGCCTCGAGACAACGCAGCCCTAGCGTACTGAGTTCCGGTTCTAGCAGTTCGGAACAGTGTCCCCACAACTGGTAGCCATGCTAGACCAGTGAATATGCCCGCAATGGCCTTCTGTTCAATCGTCCAGTCCTTCCAGTAAATGAGGTCTGCTGCAGTCAGTCCGACTGGAAAGCCCCACTTCAGAGCAGTCTCGCCGATAGCTAGGCTCTGGTACAGGACTGTAGCTGCCGCAGAACGGTAAAAGTGTCCTGCGGTCACAAAGTGTAGTGGGCCCTTAGTACCGAGTACAGCCATCATTCCGTGCCGCAATCCTGGGAGTGCGAAAGACGCTACCACGGCGCCCATAATGACCCAATCCAAGGGCGTAGCACCCTGCGGCATGGTGTTAACTTGCTCACCCTCTTGTGCCCGTTCGACTTCCTCAGGAGCAAAGCCGCCACGCAGTAGCAACGGCGCATCGTAGGGGTTATCCTCGAGAAACTTTGTGATGTCGAAGCTAGTCTCCTTGTCCTCGGCACCGATAGTCGCGTAAGGTCCTAACTGTTCCCGCAGCTCGCCTGCAGTCATATCTTTGACAAAGGGCGTCATGACTGCGCTCACTGGGGCCGCGAGCAAGCTGTTAGCAATCCTAGACATTGTGGCCTCGCCTGCAGTCGGAGTGCTCAGTGCCCTGTGGAGACTCACGAGCGGACGCCCTAAGGCGGGATAGCTCACTAATACCCTCGCGACCCTTATCTTATCTTCACTCGTTAACTCCTCGCGCCACGCCTGGGCTGCCTGTTCGATTTCTGAAACCTCCGAAGAGGCATCGAAGAACGGCACGCCAGCTTCCCGAAAAGCAGTCGTCAAGTCTGTCATCTCCGCGCGCGTAAGATTTGTTGCCTCGTACGTGCCGCTACCCAGGGGATAGGGATGCGGCGTTAACTGTACTCCCGCATCGAATTTAGCAACGATTGTCTGAATACCACTAACTGCGTTGCCAATGCCTGTGCACACCTGAGAGTCGTAACCAAGAAGCCCTATGTCATCTACAGTAACAAGACCTAGGGCCACCGCACCCACATAGTCTGGAGCGTGTGTTACGGGAGTGGGAGCACCTTCAACAGTCCAAAACGTTCCAGGAGTCTCCTTGACCTCTACTGTAGACACTATCGCATCGAGCACTCGCTCGAGGTTACCGAAATACTCTGAGTTACCGGGGTATGCTTGACGAAGGGTGTCAACGCCCACTCCTGCATAGTATAGCGATACGAGGTCGTCGGAAGCTAGACCCCGTTCCATTGCAAAGTCCTGAATAGTCTGTTGCGCTGTCTCCGAGGCCTCGAGAGCGTTGCTATATGCTGCTATCGCGACCTCCAAGCCGTCGGCCTCTGCAATCTCTTGGTACTCCGAGGGCATCGAGGCTTGCATAGTCTGACGCAAGACGTCGGTACCCTGAGCCATCACAACTTCTTGGTACTCTGGAGAGAGTGCGTTCCAACCCTGTAGTGTGGCCTCGACGACGTCGGCGCCAAACACTCTCTTGAGATCGTCCATAGGGACTTCTCCACGTTGAGCCGCTCCCACTACTTGAAGTATGTCGTATTCTGTGTCCGGGGGTATAGGAAGAGGCTCCGCGCGATACGTAGTCTCTGGAGTTACTGGAAGGTCCTCCGTCGACGCAAGAGGTCCTGCATCCTCAGGAGGCTCGGAAGCTGTAGCACCCTTCCACTCGTCGTAGGGTCGGGCGCTCATCCAGGTTGTCCACACAACATCATATCCGGCATCCTTAGCCTTCTGCTCCGCATCAGCTACACTCAAGGCCTCCACGTATATGAAGCTGCCGTCGCGCAACACTGCCCGACAGGTTTGAATAGTGTAGTACGCGCGCATCGCACCCACGCACACCCCAGAGGTCGCAGCCTCCTCAATCCTGTGCAGCTCTTCGGGAGTAGCTCGTAGTATAACCTCGGGAACGCCCTCAGGAACATCTTCGGCCTCAATTTTGTACGGCTCCAACTCTAGAAGCGTTCCAAGAGTCTTTCCTCTCGCACCGCCTATAGCAGCAGCTAGCTGCCCCGAGCTCAGGCCTAAGTCAGCCGCTTGCCTCAACACATCGGCACCCGACGCCAGCTTCAACTGAGCAACGTCTTGCTCCGACAAGTCGCCAAGGTCGACACCAGCTGTTTTGGCTCGTATCCTAGCAAACGCTCCTGCCTGCTCTGTCGCGACTGCTCCCTTACCACCCTTAGCGACTAGTCCGACAAGAGCCTTATCAGCGGTCTTGTACCGCGCACTCCACTTGGGGTATTCGCTCGTCTTAATCCGTTGAATGTCGGACGATGTGTAGCCTCCACGTGCCTTCAAGGACGCTATTCGCTTCTGTACGTTCTTCTGAGCCTCCTCAAGTACTCGAGTCATCTCTACAATCTGTTGGTCGTACCAACTGCGATGTTCAGCAGTAAGGGTGTCTAGGACCTCAGCCGAGACTACTTGACTCAGTACAAAGCCAGTCTCTCCCTCAGACCGTAGGTTGCTCTCTCGTATTAGCTGCACAAGGACGTTTGCGTCCACACCTTGCTGTGCATAAACTGTCGCGCTAGACAGTACATCGTCCCAGTGAACTGCATGAGGGCGACCCGGTCCGCGACCCTGCACACCCTGCACACCCTGCGCTTCGACGTCTTGTATCCCGGGACGTCGCTGCTCAGGTGTCGAGGTCACAGAACTTTGCACTAGCAAAGTGTTATCTCGCGAATCGTGTCGTCTAATCATCTTACATGCTCCTTATGCCATAGAACTACTAGTCCACTTCCAGGTCAGCGCTGCGAGACACACAGCACCTAGTCCGTACACTATAGGAAGCCAAGAGTCCAACAGGCCTCCCATGTAGTAGGCAGGAACAGCGAATCCCGCAACGTACGCAATGAACGCGAACGCAACTTGTTTAGTCGTCACCAGAACTGCGGTACCAAAGGCCCACGCAAGTATTACCGCAACTACCTTCCAGAACAGTGGCATAGAAATATCCGGCCCACCCTGCTCGTGATAGGTCGCAAACAGCCCCTTGAAGAATCCATATAGCGGCAAGTTCTCACCCTCGATGCCCGAAGTAACCCAGGTAGTATCACCAGTATCCGGCACAAAGCTAGGCTGAGTCTCGTCCGCGGACGCACTTGCCGCCGATGTTTCTACTGGGAGCAGCGCGCCCAGGGTTGTAGAAACGTTCGAAGGATTCGAGCCAAAGGTTATAGCACCATCGTATGTACCGGGAAACTCCTCATTGGGTAGCGTCGTGTCTACTATAATAGAATCAGGCTCATAAGTCAGCCTCAAAGTATCCGAAGTCGTGTGCGTGTAAGAATTAAAGTACGAGCCAGAAATAAGCCAACCATTGTCGCTGTCAGAGGCTGCCCTTATTGTCTCACTGTCCTTCTCAACGTCATCTATGTATAGCTTCATGTCGGTACCGTCCCCAGCCGCTTTCACATTGTGGTCTCCTGCAGTTATAGAGGTAGCACTACCTATGCAGTCTCTATAATCAAGCTCGAATGTCAAATCATATCCGGTCAAAGTATCATCCCATGAGCTAATATACCTGCAGACATGAGCATCAGCTAACTCGTCACTATTCGCAGTATTAACAAAGATGTAGGCACCTCCACTACCACCATTGAACTCAATGGTAACTCTCGCAGCTTGGGCTGTCGGATTGAAAACAGGAGTTGTGAAGTCATACCGATTAGTGCCAGCAGTTACAGTAGACGCATCTATGCTTCCGAAAGTGCCTATCTCAGAATCATCAGAAACCTTTCGGAGTCTGACATATGCAGTACCTGTAGGACTCCCTACTTTAGTAAGGTAAACTGAAGCACTGTCTATGTAACCCATGGGCATACTAGTGAATTTCTCCCCAGCCCTGATATAACTACCATTATAGAGCAGCACTCCACCGCCCGTTATGGTTTGACTAATATCAATACCAGGTATAGAGGCCAACACCTCCCCAACATCGCCGACCATAATGCTAAACGAATCCGTTTTGTTTACCAGATACTCACTACCCTTCACTGCAATTGTCCATGCTCCCCAGGTGTCTATTCCTGTCAAAGTAAAGGCACCAGGGTCATCGGAATCTGAAATAGACTGCTTTCTTGCACTGCCAACAGCAGTAAAGCTGGCAGCAGGGTCTTCTACATACAATCCATCACCATATCCACTAGGGTACCCTGAGCAATCTACGTCATGAGCACTCATCATGGCAAAGAAGCTTATCCATAGCGTTCCTACACTCTTATTCCAACCGCTTGGATTCAAGCCAGCTGAATTGGGACTGGAGTCATAGTCTGTTGCCTCAGCTGTGATTGCGGGTGCAGCTGTAGCCCCAGAGATTCTAAATACCTGCCACGAGCAGTAGGAAATTGTCGAGGATGTAGTAGTAACGGTACTGCCCTCAGACCCAGTAGCAAACTTATACGCAGCTCCCGCCTGAGAATAGGTACTATGCGAGAACTTGTCCAAGTTGATGAAGCCACTCGGCCAAGTAATAACGGGAGCTGACGCACTTCCATAACAGACTGCCATTATGATGAGTAGGTCACCCTCTTCTGCCCCTGCAGGCACATCCATTACGTGAGTTAAGGTCGATGAGTCGTCATAGCCCGTAGTTGTTGCTTCCACTTTAGGATACGTGGGAGCCGTAGTGTCTACCCAACCGTCATACTCAATCTCAAAATCACCGTCCAACTCCAAATCAGCATCGTCTGTTATGACAATGTACCCCCCATCACCAACGATAACTGGAAAGCTAGATAATGCGGTGTTGCCAAAGGTGTATTTGAGCGGGTACTGATTGCCTTGAACTACAGGCAACGCGAACCATAGGTAGTCATTAACGACCATATGAGGAAGCTCTGTAGACCCCTGTAGAACGCGAGTATCAAGACCCGTACTCGACATGATACCTAGGTCGACCAGGTTGTCGTTGTCAACAGCAACAGACACAGGCAACATGTCGTAGCCGGTCGTGCCCTCCTCGGTCAATGTAACTGGAGCTGTATACGTCGCGGCAACCACTGGAACCGTCAGCAACAGCACGAGAAACAAGCCCAACACGAGACCACGCTTCATGTACCCCTCCGCAGGAGAAATACCATACCCGTCAGCAGAATGAGGACGAACATAATGCCTCCCACCAGTATCATTGAGATGAATCCCGGTACAGCAAGAACGAACAAGAGCGTAAAGCACGCAAAGAGGATAGCTCCGGAGGGAATACCCTGACGTGCCATTGCCATACCTATAATAAAGATAATCACGAACGCTATTACGGTCCGTAGAACTTCGTCATTGTTAGGCATACCCAGCCACTCAGATATGCCGCCCATATCGAAAGGCCAGTTATCCTGCATAGTCGCCGCAGCGGTAGTGTTATAGGTAATATCGTCGTATGAAGGTGTCTCCGAGGCGCCTGCAAACAAGTCCGGTACCATAACCCTCAGACCCGGTATCACATTAGTAAAGTACTCCTCGCCATACGACGAGAACTTATCACCGGCCGCGTACTGAGACACCAAAGCAACACTCCAGTAGTCACCCAAAGTAGTCGCCCACGAAATTAAGTGGCTACACATCAGGGCTCGAGTCGCAACAGCGGTTGCAGTCGACCTCCAGTTAATTGTAGTAGTGGTCACAACATAGTCGCCACCACCCGTCCAGGTAAGCGTAGGACTGCCACGCATATCTACAGTCAGAGTGTCCTCCCAATACCCCGAGGCCTCTGCAGCCGTCAGGTACATCGAGAACGACCCGTAGCTCCAGCCACGACTGTAATAGGCATAGGGTGCACAGTATGCAAGCTCCGTAGTACCAGCCAAAAGCCTCACGAACACAGCCTGGGTTATCGTCTCAGTAGGCGGAGATGCGTACGGCCAGTTGTAACGGCCATGTATCAACAAGTCGCCATCTTCAAGGACGTGTCTGTAAGCGTCGACTTGAATAATGTATGGGCCCTCGTCCGGGACACTAATTGCGAGCGTCGCTATGGGCCAAAGCAGCAGCACCACAGTCGCAACTAGAACCGCAACTAGTACCCTACGGCCCATCCACCTCTCGCTTCTTATCACGTCTCTCGTACCGGCTCATCACAGCCAAGTAGCCTCTGTGACCTATCCTCGCTACCACTTTAATAACATAGTCGCCTTCTTCGGCATCCGGCAGCTCTCTGCCCTTGAGTGCTAGTCCAATACCCTTAATGAGGAAGTAAACCAGGCCTGCAAGACATATTGAGACTATTACCGTTGCCCACTCTACCACGTATGCACCTCCATTTGCCGCTTATACCTCCGTTACGATGGAATCAGAATACCTCGAGCGAGTTGAAGGAACGTCATGAATAGCGACCATATAAAACCTGCACTGAGACAAAGTAGCAGGAGTCGCAGAATAGCCGTTTGGTTGTTGAACCAGGGATAATCCCATACCAGCATCCTAGGAAAGTTTCGCAGGACAGCAAGGCCAGACGCTACTATCACACTTATGGAACCACCAGTGCCTTGGGCACTACCTACATTGTACCCGACAAAGCTGTCGAGAGCGCCCACATTAGTGGTCATCACTTTCGACCCTACAGCATGCTCACTAGCTTCATACTGCTCACCGGTCTGAGGGTCTGCAACACCCCGAGTAATACCAGTTATAGTAGTACTCGTCAGCCCTGCATAAGAGACTACCTCGCGGGTGCTTCCGACCACTATCAAGTACGCAGGATGGAGTACCGAAGCCCCTAGAAGTCCTGTAGTACTGCTAACTGGAAAAGTTGCGTCATCCTCATCAACACTACTTGTAAGAGCAGTAACAGCCATACCACCGCCAGAAATGGAAATAACCACTATCTGGCACGCTATGAACACAAACACGAAGAAGGCCATTGCGCCGTGCATACTCACTCCCCATAGACAGAGAGGGGACGTTGCCGTCCCCTCTCCGTATTTCTACGTCATGGCGTCTCGAATAGATTGACTAGACGCCGCTGGCGCCTCCAAAGCCTCCCGCTAACCTCACAATTATGATAAACATCGCAATGATGGCCACTATACCGATCACTGGGGAGATGTTGGTCATAATCGATGTGAGGACCGTAGGCCATCCAGTAGTAGTCTGGCCGGATATGATACCCTGAGATATCACGATGGCGAAAACGCCTATCAGACCAACCACCAATGCACCAATTACACTACCAATCATCTATGGATAACCTCCTTGTATTATTCTTTTTGACAGAAAAGCCAAAGGTGTATTAAGCCTTTCCTTCGGCTTGGAGCTGTCGATAAGCCCGGGCCTGCGCAACCACAGTTTTCCGGTACGCCTTCTGATACGTCTTTCTCTTCGCCTTCCGCTCCGTATCGGACATCTTAGGCCGTGGTGCGCCAATGACACCAGCTTTCCTCGCTGCGTCGTTGATGCGATGTCGGCGGTCCTTAGCATACTCACGCCTCTTCGCCTTGTCGGCAGGAGTCAATTCACTGTACTTTTTATTGGCTATAGCACTAACCTCCTCAAGATATTTGGCAGCGCCTTCGTACAAAGGCGCGTCACCTCAAAGTTTTATGATACACCTATTATACATCATACAATGAGTGTACACACGCACATCCTTATAGGAATCGGAATGGGTAAGGAGCTGGTTGACAGCATTGGGGAGCAAAAGAGGTAAGAGAAAAGTGAAATCCAGTTTTGAGAATGAGCGTCGGCAGGCCTACAGGTCGCTCCAGCGCTCGCCGAGTGTTACCTCACATGGAAACGGCAAGTCAGTATGTAAGTATTGTGTAGGTAGAGCCTCCCAGACACCCTGAATGTCCGCAGCTAACTGCTCGGCCCCTTGTTTTGGAAGCCGTAGTAGTCCCGCGTCGTGAATCGGCACGAGTACTTCCACACCATACTTACCAAACTGCCGCCTAGTCTCGATACAGCTCAGTAAATTAAGGTCGTTACTGAGGCTAGACGGTGGAAAGTTGTAGGCCTCGTTCCCTACATGCTTGCGACGCTCCTGTGCTACCAAGCCAAACCGCCTAATTCGCCCGAAGTAGTTCACCAACTTACCCTCAGTCAGTGCAGTATGTTTCCATCTCTTACGAGCCTCGTCTACCTCGGGCATCTTAGCAAAGAAGTCGCTGATAATCTTCCGCGCCTCCAACACTGTCCAAGCGTGATAGTACACGATACCATTCTGCAATCCTACTCGGTTTGCACTGCCCTTGAGGGCTCTGCGATCAAGCCCAGCCTTCTCGGCTATGTTACGAGCCGTCTGACGAGCCGCAGCCGTAAACCGCCTTGCCACAGATTCAGCCTCAGCGCCGTACGGGACTGCAAAGGTTACTATCATCTTGGCCAGGAAGCGCTGCTCGTAGGTGAAATCGGGCCCAAATAACATCGTAGCGTACTCGCCATGGATGTCGATAGTAGGATCGTCAATCAACCGTTGCATAAAGTCCTTAGCTTTAGCTAGATAGACGTTACACCTCACTTCGCTCTGACCCCTGTCTATATGCATAAATAGTGTGTCGGGGTCCGCAACCCAAATCTCCTTGATAAACCGCTTCCACTTGTGCTCGGCAATCTCGGCCTTTCGAGGCATTCCAAGCAGGTTGGGGTCGCCGCATCTTAACCTTCCAGTCTCCGTAGGATACTTCCAGTCTGGGTGTACCCTCAAGTCATCGTACACATCGTCAACGACGCCTATAATGTACGTACTCATCATCTTGTCAGCATCCCGGTAGTCTCGAATCGCATCGACCAGCTCGTCACCCAGATACTCTTCGAGAACTTCCTTGCGGGTATTCGGCACCATAATACCCCTTGAGTGTAGTAGTTCCTTGACCTGTGCAGGCGACCGAGGATTGAAAAACGGGTCGCCAGCCACCTCACACATCTGCTTGTGCAGGTCGTTAAGCACGGGTTGAATCTCACCCTGCAACGACTTAACCCTGTACAAGTCACACCGCAGTCCTATGAATCGCGACCGTGCCAACATATCGTACGCAGGAGCCAGGATATTATCGTAGTACCAAGTCAAGCCCTCGAGCTCGAAGTAGTCGTGAGCAACCTCGGACAAGTGAATAGTATGCACGGTATCCATACCGTTATACTCGAGAAGCTTCTCAGGCGGAATTTTCTCGTACGAGTCTTCCTTCTTGGGTGCATACTCCTTAATGTCTGCCTCCCAGTTAGGTGCATCCAAAAAGAGCCACGAGTTAGACTTAAGACCGTGAATGTTCGGACGCTCATCTATTAGGTGCATCTCGAGTAGCCCGTCTCTGTCGATACGCGGCTCCATACCAACGTTCCTAAAGTGTGCTGTGTCGAATAATCCCTGGTACCACAGCCAAATTATGTTCGGGTCTTCGAGTAGCGCCTTCAACTCATCATACGCAGGAAAGTGCTCGATATCGTGCCACATTATCGCGACACACTCAGTAGACTTCCATGCTATGCTAACCGAGAGTAGTCGTGCACCCGCCCAAGGGTGATAGCCCGCACTCGTCTCGACGTCACACGACATTACTGGATACTCTCGCGACAGCTCACGGATACGCTTCAGGAACTGCAACGCCTCTGCAGGAGAGTGCGCATGGTGCACCTTTCGTTGCGAGAATGGTATGAAGTGCGTCTTGCCGTCGCGAATGTACATCTCGAGCTTGTCCCAACCCAACTCCCAATAGCGCCAACTCGAGCCGTGACGACGTAAGTACGAGGGATGAAACATGGGCAATACAACTAGACGAGTGCCGTTGTAGTCGGTCGAGAACATGTGGCCCTGAATCGATGTAATCGACATTCCCACATTAGTTATAGTATCCAGAGCTGTACTACCCAGAGGTACTGTAAGCTTCTGGCCATGAGTTGTCAAGTCCTCGTATAGTCGCCTCCGGCAGTACTCAGCTGGCTCTTCGGCATCCTCCGGAAGCTTGTTACCTGGAGGACGACACACCCAGACGTTCGTTATGCCGTAACGTAGAGGCAACTTCCTGTCCTCGATATAGTACTTGATAGTATGCCGCAACACCCGACCCGCTTGACCTACCATCGGACGATGCTGCTGAACCTCAACAGCACCGAGGGCCTCACCTACAAAGACCACGTCAACCTCCTCGTCGGTAAACTCTCCAGGTACAGGTCCCGGACAGTCGTAGAGGGCACAACCTAAACACTCATTGGGTTTCATGCCGAAATCCCCTCAGTTGACTTGTACAACTTAGCCTTCCTGCGGCAGCGCTGACAAAGAGGGTCGCCAGAACTCAGATGCTCTAGCTTTATACCACACTCGATTATGTACAACGCACTCGAGGCCCAGAATACCCTATCCTCACCGTCAGTGCCTACACCACACACCTTACAATGACAATCCGCTTCAATGCCCGTCAGCTCGACAATCAGGTGCTCGAGTTCCAGCACTCGCTTCTCCAGGGCATCTCGGAGCCACTCTTCTGATACTAAGAGCCCCGTAGTCGACTTGTGTAAGATGCCCTGGTACAGCGCTGTTCGTACACTCCCTAGGCGTTGCTGCAGGGTGCGGACCGAAGTTACCTCTTCGTCTGGTACTATCATAACACCTCCAAATGTAAGAGTGTCTGTCCGAGGTAGTGTCGGACATTACACTACCCCGGATACTTTAGTACGTGTCTCGCGTACCTACTCCCCGATTACAAGGCCCTGCACCACACGGGACCGGGAGGCATGGGACATCTGCTGTTCACAGTCTGCCCCGCAGAACTTTCCGGTGACACCCACACAGAACACGGTCCTACTGGACACGCTCTATGCCTAGCTCGTCACAAACCTCCTTGACAGCGCGCACGTAGTCCTCGTGCTTCATAGCTAGCGCGCGCATCAACGGGCTGCTCTCAAGACGAGTCGCGAACTCCTCAGGGTCGACAGGCAACTTTATCGTACCCTTCTTCATATGCTGCTTCGCGTCCTTTCGCAAAGCCTCCTTAAGGCTCTCAAAGAAGGGGTCAACGACCATCTCCTGCGTAACCTCCTCACCCTCAGCCACCAGCTTCGCAGTCTCGTCAACCAGTTGACTCTCTATCGACGCGTTACTCTCGTTATCGGTCATTTTCGCCTCCTTCTTCTGTTTTGTCGCTATTTTACCCTAAGGCTTCATACCATAAAGGCTTGTGCTTTTTAGCCCATAACACTAGGGCAATGAATCCCACGAGTAGCCCAAAGCCAATAAATACCAAGGCATATATGGTGCCTAGTGCCCCGATAGGTATTAGTGCCAAGCCAACCCAAGCACAACCAAGTAGAAATCTCTTTGAGTGTTTATTCATTTCGCCTCCTCTTTAACATTTCCCTAAAGCATTTGAACCCACCACAGTACTTGTTGCCCGTAGCAAACGCCCAGTACACACACCCACAATATGGACACTTCTTCTCCATCAAAGGCCGCTTAGCCCTCATAAACAAGTACTGAGATTGGACATCCGGCGCACCCCTAATCGCGCCGCTATTCGAGAACAACCAGCGCAGAAACGTAACCATAATCAACTCCCCCCACACAGCTCAACAAACTTGGCGCAGTTGTCCCGCAACAGCTCTACATTGTAGTCGACGCAAGGCCTGTCCAAGAAGTCCTTACCCCTAGGCATCGCAGCCCACTGCGAAAGGCTCAGGCCGTGCGCTGCCAATCGAACAGGCTTAGGAGTGTCCACTCCTTGCACAAAGTGGAACTGGGCCTCCTGACGAAGTTCCTCAAGAGTCGACTGCCACCACACACCAAAAAGATGACAGGGCTTCTTGACCCTACGACTAATTCGTTTGAGAGCCTCTAGGCGGCTACCGAAGAACTGGCCCGTTATCTTCGGAATGCCTAGAACGTCGATACCGTTATTACGGTCGTTCAGAATGTCGAAGCACTCCAGCCAGTCCGACTCATCGACTCCTTGAACGACAGCGCACAGTTTCACGCCAGGGTGCACTTTCTTAAGAAAACGGAACGCAGGGCTTCGCAACGCGTTCTCCAGCTCGTCCAAGGTCCTAAGACTGTCGAACAAAAAATCGGGGAGGACTACCAAAGACGGCTTGCACAACACCGCTGCAAGCACTATATTCTTCAACGGAACGCTACGTCCACCCTTCTCAACCGCACCATTGTCCAATATGACATAGTCACCGGCCTTCGAACGTTCCTTACAGTAGTTATAGTACCCCACATCGTAGATGACCTTGTACGCTAATACAAGGTGATAGTTGCTAAAGGGCTGTACTAAAGGCAACAAGTTTGTAGGGGCCATTAGTGCAGCCCTCACTGCTTGACCTCCTGCTGCATTAGAGCCAGCACCTCAGCTCGCGCCGCCGGCACGTCTCTCATCACACCTCTAACGGCCGAAGTTACTGTACTAGCACCAAACGCCCTAGCGCCTCGCAGGTTCATACACGTATGCATCGCGTTGATAACTACCATCACTCCCAAGGGCTCGAACTCGTCATACAACCTGTCAGCAATCAGCTTCGTAACCCCTTCCTGGATAGTAAAGCCCTCACTGCACGAGTACACAAGACGTGCCAGCTTGCTCAAACCCAGGAGCTTCTTATGTGGAATGTAGCCCACGAACGCCCTACCATACCACGGCACTAGGTGATGCTCACAGAAGGAAGTAATGGGAATGTTCCGCACTAACACAAGCTCCTCGTGTCGAACCTCTGTAAAAGACTTATACTCGAACGGCTCTGCGTCCGAACACTGCTCTATGTACATCTCCGCGACGCGCCTAGGAGTATCCTGTAGACCCTCAGACTCTAAGTCCCGGTCCAGGGCTAGTAAGAGCTCCCTAACAGCGGCCACGGCTCTCAGTTTGTCCATTCGTAGTCCTCCTTTCCATTAAGTACGCACCGCGCGCACCAAGAGAAGCACTCCAGTAGCTGCTGCCACTCCAAAGCCCACAGCCAAAGCGAAAGGAGTGCACAACACTACCCCCACAGCTCCTACCGCAGTTCCACTAGCCCCCAAGGCCAGCAGAATAGTATACACTACCCAGTCTCTACTCACACCGGCAACCTGTACCGGTACAGCAAGCTGTCTGTACGCACCCTCACTAGCACGCCCCTAGGCATACCAGTTTCTCGAGGGTCGTCCACTACGAACGTAAGTACCCTAATGCTGTCATGCCACCAAACACATGCAGCGGTTCGAAGTCCCACGAACGTAGTCCCGTCCCTAAGCACGACTCCCCACCTTCTAGCTCTCATACTAACCTCCTTTTCTGGGGAAACTATACTCCCGGAGCATTTCCGAATGCGACCTTATGTAATTGAAGTCCAAAGCAGTAGTTGTGTCTGTAGCAAAAAGTCCATACACGCTGCAACCACGGCCTAGAGCCTTCGCGCAGAACGTCATCGGTAATACAAGGACTTATGAACACCGGAGCACGAGTATACCGGGACTTCAACGTCTCTACAGCGTACTCCAAGTCTATCTCACCCAATACAACGAACTTGACCGCGTCCTGAGGCCGCGCAGCTCCTAGCCAATGCGACACGCGACACGCGTCGGACACTCCCGATGAAGGGGTCTTGATGTCCACAATCCAAGACTGTACATCCCGCAAGAGCGCCATAGGCGGGAACAGCGTACCATTCGTGAACACCTCTACGAAGTACTCGGAACCCTGCAGAACAGCTATCAGCCTCTGCAACTCTGCTAGCTGATAAAGCGGCTCGCCGCCAGTAATGCACACCCTCGAACACCCCTCAGAGCGGCTCACGACAAGCTCCACAACCTGCTCTACAGTCAGGTCCCAGTCGCCACGTGCTTGAGCACGTGGCGTATCACACCAACTACAGGGCCTCTTAGCGATAGCGAGATTGCACCCGGCCATTCTCACGAATATAGTCGGGAGCCTCGCTCCTGGACCCTCTCCTTGGCAAGACTTGAACACCTCGTTGATTAACATCTTGACCACCCACAATCTCTCGAACAATGCATACAACCCTCCTGAAACTTTATTGTAGCTCCACAATCCGGACAAAGCATGCCACTATACTCGAGACTCGCTACCTCTTGTCCGCTACACCTGAGCTGCACATACCTAAAGATGTAGTCCAGTAACGACGTTGTAGTTGGAATGCTCGCATTCCTAGTGAGTCCAGCAGGCTCGAACTTCGTACCCTGCAACTTGGAAACCATCTCCTCCAAGGGTACGCCACGTTGAAGCGCTAGACTAGTCAAGATAGCAACACCGTCCAATAGACCTGAAATAGTGCTACCCTGCTTAACGCCCGTAATGAATACCTCTCCAGGACTCCCATCATCAAAGAGGCCGACGTGCAAGTACCCCTCAACGTCTCCCACATCGAACTTGTGCCGAAGGCTCACTCCATCCCGCCTTAACTTGCGTCGTCCATCAAACTTAATGTCAGTCACGTAGTTCTTAGCCAGCGCTTGCCTCACGCGACTACCTTCACGGTATACTGTTACACCCTTACACCTTAACTCCCAAGCCATCATGTACGCATCGCGCACATCCCCTTCGGTCGCAGAACTCGGCATGTTAACAGTCTTACTAACCGCCAAGTCAGTATACACCTGAAACGCAGCTTGGTGGTGTATGTGGTACTGCCACGAAATCTCGCTCGCTATCCTAGGCACGAAGGCTCCGAACGACACCTTGCGCGGTAACGCAGTCCCGTCACCCATGAACTGAGTGTAGTCAAGCGAGAAATGGGGCTCAATGCCACTAGAACAGTTTGCCACAGTCGAGATGGTTCCTGTAGGCGCGATACACGTAACACATACATTCCGCCTTGAAGAGTCCGCAGAACAAGGACCCCGGTCTTCAAGCAACTCGTTACTCGCCGCACGAGCTCTATCGTGTATGAATTGCATAACGCCACGGGCCAAGTCACAAGCCTCTCTAGAGTCGTAGGGTATTTGAAGCATTGCAAGAGCATCAGCCCAGCCCATCACTCCCAGACCAAGCTTGCGAGTGCGTATTGTAGCCTCCCGAACTTCTTTAACAGGATAATAATCACGGTCGACAACATCGTCTAAATAGCGAGTAGCTAAAGTCACCACACCCTTCAACCTATCCCAGTTAAAGCCGGCATGACCCGACTCAACAAAGTGAGACAGGTTAATGCTCCCAAGATTGCAGGACTCGTTATCCAACAAGGGAACTTCACCACAAGGATTAGTCCCAGTTAACTTTCCCAGGTCGGGAGTCGGATTGAATACCTCAGCAGTATCTATGAAGTACAGTCCGGGGTCACCATTAGACCAGGCTCGCTTGACAATCTCGTCGAACAGGTCCTTTCGCGGCCCAGCGTCGGCTACATGCTCCATGAACTCCTGAGTCGCCGCCACACTGATATTAAAGGTATCGAGAACTCCCTCGCGCTCTTTACTACTCACAAACTTCAGTATATCGGGGTGGTCGCAGTGCAGAATCGCCATCTGTGCACCGCTACGCTTCCCACCCTGAGTAATCATCTCAGCTATTGCGTGATACATGTGCATCACGGCGACTGGACCGCACGCTCTCCCGTGCGTAGACCTTATCGGTGCGCCCTCGGGTCGCAACTCGGACAAGCAGTACCCGACTCCTCCACCCCACTTCTGAACTAGTGCAGACTTCCGACCCACCTCAAGTATGGACTCCATATCGTCCGCCACATCGAACTTAAAACACGCACTGAGAGTACCGAGACCACCCGCATTAAACATCGTCGGAGAGTTCGGTAGAAAGTCGAACGCGCTCAGCATCGCGCGATACGCAGCATTGCCAAACGACACCCTATCGAACATCGCGTCGATGCTCTCGTGACGCTGACCACAATAAGGGCACTCACCTTGAGTTTCGTCTCTGTGCAAGTACGACTTGCACAGAACCTTTTGAGACGCTTCGCTCGGTGCCTGAATCGTCATTCAGCGTACTCCGCGCCGCAGTCTGGACTCTCCCATACCGTGACACTCTTCAGTGTCGCTAGCGCCTGCACCAAGGAACCCTTACCGGTAAAAGCGTCCCAGAACCGCTTGTAGAGGTACTCCGCCAGGAACTCGGCAGTCACGTTTGGCTCCTTCAGAGTCTCGTTGAGTTGGTAATGGTCAAGCATACCGTTTATTATGTTGCCCATTACGTACTTGATGTTCGCGAAGTCCGACAACATATTCTTCGCATCAAGCACTTTACCCTCGAAGACCGCCTCAACAGTCCAGCGATGTCCATGCTCGCGACTACACTTACCCTGATAGTCCCTAATGAAGTGTGCCGCGTCGAAGTGCATCCTAACCTTCAGTTTGTACACTCATACCTCCTTATTTAGACCACAACTTGCCGCGGTAGCAGACTCGCTTGCCCCTATGTGCAAAACTCATATGGGACTCGACTAACCGCCGCAGGTGGTCTTCGCCCTTCTTGTCCTCGACCCAGATACTAGGGTACCCCTCCGCGTTCTCGTAAACGTGACTACAGAAGCGACACGTAGGCACCTTTGTCCAGATACACTCTACCCAACTTATTATGTCCATTATACCTCCTTCTAATTACTTTTACCAAACATAGTTTTAATTACTCCTGTCCCACTGAGGATTATAATGGTAAATCCAATCAGCAGAAGAAGTAGGGATGCAGGATCCACCCAAGTAGGAAAGGCATAGTTGGGAAATATAGTAGGTAGCATTTTACCTACCATCCCTAAAAAGAACATATTCATTCCCGTAATCATACTTTTATCCATATTACTTACCTCCGCGTCAAGTCGCTCTTACAATACGTTGCGCTGTTGCGGTCATCCGAGTACGTTGCCAACTGATAGCCCAGCTTCACAGCCTCTCTGTACCCAGGTAGCGTGTCCTCTAGGGAACTCATGTCTTAGTAACCCTCACATACCGACTCGGCTCCAAGTACACCATATCCTTATAGGCCTCTGGGTACTTCGCCTTGAAAATGTCTAGGCTAATCTTTCGTCGGTTTGCATTTATCATAGCAGCCCTAGCGCACGCTACAGTCAAGCCAGAAGCACCATACTCCTCAATGGTTGCCCGAAAAAGAGACCTAGCATCCTCAACCAGTTCCTCACCGGACTCAACCATATCCTTACCCTTTAGCCATAGCTCAGCCGCTTGTAGGAGCTCCTCAGCATTCGAAAGACTCTCTCCACTAAGGAACTTACCAGAAGGCTCAACCTCTACTACCTCCTCACCGAAACACATATGCCGAAACTTGCAGTAGCTCCTACGCCAGTCCTTACACCTGTAAGGACTTACCTCGCCGTTCGCAACTAGGACCTGTACGCGACACAGCACATCCATTACACCCCGTACGACCTTCGGGTCGTAAACAACCCCCTCCTCGTAGAGAGCGGACGTATTCTTGTTCTTGACCTCGACTACACAACAGTCAGTACGCTCCTTAATAACCTCAGAGTTCAGGTACATCTGAATTTGTACGTACTTCCGCCACAGTGCCGAGCGCATGTGGTCGCGCTCAACTCGTAGGAACGAGAAGTGATTCGGAGCAGTTATCTCTAACAGGTACGTACCACGATCGTACCTGAACCCCTCTTCAGCGTAGTCGAGCTCGAACCCTGAAGGCTGGTGCTCCAATAGTCCGTCAGGATGTCCAGGAATCTTCAAATCGCCCTCGTCGACACACACAATAGACAACTGAGAGTCGAGACACGAGTGCTTCACGTCAACACCCTCTCGAACCAGCCGCTCCACAATATCCTTCTCGTGAGTAATACCGTCGGCAAGCATATGGCGCACGCGGCCAGACATCGGTAAGGGATGATGCCCGAGAAGCACCCTACACAGGTACGTCTCGCACTCCCCTACCTCACTAGCTCGAAAGAGCTTGGTTACCTTAGGTTCCTGGACATCCTCAGCTATCAGTTCTTTAAGCATCTCCAGACTCAGTAGGCGTCTCGAACGTAGCTCCGCACTTCATGCAAGTATACTTAGTCTTGGAACCCTCGTTAAGTTGAGTAATCCGCGAACCACACACGGCACAAGGCGGTGCATGTTCATCGAAGCCCGAACCGCCAGGCGGCGCCTCTTCGGAGGCTTTCTCGGGCTCCTCCTTCTTGGCGACCTCCTTAACCTCCTCCTTGGTTTCCTTCTTCTCACTTACCTTAGGCAGCTTCGACACCGACGTAGCTTTACCAGAAGGCTCCTTGTCAGCCTCAAGTACAGTAGGCGACGGCGGGGGAGGCTCGGGACGACGATGCCTGAAGACGATGTAGAGTGCAATAACCGCCATTATGCCACCAATACCAATAATCGCACCCCACCAGTTCGTCGAGGACGGCAGCTCAGCCGCCAGAGGCATAGTGGCTACAGTCAAAGCAGTAGTAGAGTAGACGCCGTTGGCCTCGGACCACACAGCATACTGATACATTACACCACTCTCTAGGTTAGCGTCGTTACAAGACATATCGGGGCCAAAATAGACTAAGTCCCCTTCAGTCGGAGTAGTAGGAACACTCACCGTGCTCCGCTTAACGAGCGTTCTCGTAGCTCCAGTACCCTTCATCCAGGTCAACAGAATCGAGCCTACATTAGGAGTCGCACCAGGCGCAATCACAGCTCCTGGAGGCGTCGCAAACGTCTCGTCAGAGCCCTCAACAGTAACTGTAGTGTTCCCAGCCTGAGCACGATAGTGGTACACAGTACCCTGTAACAGGCCCTCAAGCTCGGCACTAAAGGAGTCATTGCCTCTTAAACCATCCTCCCACAAAGTATTAGAGCCATAGGATGTCGACGCACCATAGAGAAATCGTACTGAACACACACCACCTCCATCACCCACCAACAGTCCCATCAGAGTAGCACTCGTCTCACCAACCGACTCCACAAGCCGAGTCGAGACGGCTACGGGACTAACAGGAGTAATGTCAGGACACTCGGGACATGGTTCGCACCCACACTCGCAACAGTCTACTCCACCCACCAGAATGTTCGAGACTACCTCTACAGGCTCATCGGCACTAGCGATTGCAGGACAGAGCCCAACAGCGACAAGTATTGCCAGAACAAAAAAAACTCGTACCATCATCACAACTCCTGAAAGGGCTGCTCGTCCCGAATAATGTACACCTTTAAGTCGCGACAACCAGTCACCGTCGGCATAACTGTAAACTCGGCACTAGTCTGGCCCGAACTTAACTGGAACCCTCCAGCAGGTCCGTAGACGTACGCTCCCAACTCAAAGTCCGACCTATACGTAACCAGAGACGGCCAACCAGCGGGTGGAGTAGTCCTCACAACCTCAAGTACGTCGCCTCCGGTCTCGAACACTATAAAGAGGTCGTCGAGTGTCGTTGAGCAGTTGAGTCCTAACCAGATATACTCAATCTCGTTGACATTCCAATCGACCTCTAGAGGCTCAGTCGTAAAGTCCGTAGGCATTACGCCCTGAATCTCTCCAACTGCCCAGGAAATCGCCACAGTACAGTTGGTACAGACATCTAACGCACCAGCAGCTGGCACAGTAAGTGTCAGGCCCGCAAGCAAGCCCACTAGAAGCCACACTGCCACCAAAGTTTTATGCTTTTTCAAAGTCACCTCCTTACAATGACATTCTCGACGCCGTCCACAACCTCATGTCCCGGCTTGACCACGTCTACTATAACTTCCCCTCGGCTATCTCGGTCATACGCTCCTTGAATCGCTCGATGCCGTCGTTTTCCAGGTCAATCCACTTCCAACCCATTTGCTCACTCAGAACGCGAACTTGGGTAATAAGGTCAGCTGCTCCAATACGAGCCGTAGCCAAGAGGGCCTTCACACGCTCGGGCGCACCGCCCGCCAACTGGATATGCTCGGCACGAACTAGACACCTAATCACGCTACCAAGCTCGTAGGCCATTACAGCTGTAGTCCAAACCGGGTCTTCAGGCCTTGCCTGCTCGGGCATTTCGTCCACTAACAGTGGCATACTTCACCTCCCTAAATACTTTGATACAAACAGTTCCGGTGATAACGACTACCAGAACTGCTACTAAAACTGCCTCCGCAAACGCCCCAATTGCGAAAGCAATTAGCAACTCCAGGCCGGTTCTCAGGACGTCATTTGGCGTCATCCGACGCTTCCTCAATAGGAAGAGCCTTGTCGGCGTAGTTTATGCCCGACCAGACTCCTAGGAAGAGCAATCCTACTGCCATTAACAACAGCCCAAGCATAATGACTAGGCTATTCTGGAACATGGTCGCCAACACTCCAAGTAACACGCCCACAAGAGCCAGCACTAAGCCAGTCCGAATTGCGCTCTTCCCTTTCTTCTCCAACGCCTCATGGTGCATACGTCACCTCCTTTCCTACTTATGTTTCGTACGGAATATCCTCATAGCCTCGTCGACGGTCTTAGCCTTACGAACCTCGGGGTTATCGGACAAGAACTGCCTGACCGCAGTCTTCTCTGCATTCTCCCGAGCCAGCTTGACAGCTCGACGCGCTACAGAGTGAACCTCCATCGAGCGCTCCTGACCTACAGGAACAACTATCGAGATATCCTGACGACTAAAAGCCTGCGTAATCAATTCACGTAGCTGCGTCTCAGATGCTACAGTCCGATACGAATACTCGTCCGAGTACTTAACAGGCCCCTGAAGGACCAACGCAACCGCCTCCTCAAGAGTCTCATCGTCGTGTATTATCAATGTCTACACCTCCTCAGCATATTCAATAGCCTCTCGCAACTCCTCAATAGTACAAGTCACTCCATTCGGCAACACAACCACCTGGTCGAGCAAGCCCAGCAACTGCATCGATGCCGCACGCCCCATACGAGCCTGCGCAACCCAGCCACGCAACGCAATTAGTTCCTGAGAGTTGTACATACCATAGAACCGGCCTACAGGCAGCACCATTTTAGACGGAGTTTCAGTCGCCTCGTCAAATACCTGCCAGAACGGTGCTGGCCCGACCGGAGTCTGTAGGTACAGCTCGTCCAACGCAATCACTTCGTCTTCGTCTTCCTTCATCTCACGCAGCCTTCACAAAAAACTCTCCGTGACACCTACAATCGTACAAGGCGCCACTCACAGTCTTCTTCACCCTTCGTGAGGATAGTCCGCAGTTACAGAACTGGTACCGAGGCATGTTAGGACCTCCGTAGCTAGTATTAACTTCCTTACCCTCGGGTGGCCTCTCGAGAATCAACTCACTAAAGTGAGGCCTCAAGAAGCGTGTAGGTAACAAGTCCCGCAACCTAGGCATGGCTAACTACCTCCGCAACATACTTCGTAGAATCATACACTCCAGCCAACCGAAAGGCCTCACGTCTCTCAGTACAAGTTCCACAAACCCCACAGTGTAATGGACCGCCCTCGTAGCAGCTCCAAGTCTTCGGGAACGGAACATGCAACTTCGCACCCAGCTTAACAATCTCGGCCTTGGTCATGTGCACAAAAGGTGCATATAGTACTACAGCATCACCAGTCCCAAGACGTGTAGTCTCCGCAACACTCGTAACGAACTCTGGACGGCAGTCGGGATAGACTGCACGGTCCCCTTGGTGCGCAGCGTACGCAACCGTTCCTGCACCTAGACCCTGGGCATAGCCGGCCGCAATAGCTAACAGTATCATGTTCCGGTTGGGTACAACTGTTAGCTTCATAGACTCTGTCTCGTAGTGACCACGCGGAACTTCACCTACACCCGTTAGTGCGCTAGGTAGGAACTCCTTAAGCACCTCCAGGTTGAGCCAAGTCCACCTGACAAGCAAATCACGAGTGCGCGCCATACAGACCGTTCGGGCCGCCAGGACCTCCTTCTCATGCCTCTGTCCATACGATACGGTCAGGGGGTAACACTCAAAGTCCTTAACCATATTATACAGCAGCACTGTGGAATCCAAACCACCGCTCAGTAACACTACCGCTTTCTTAGCCTCGCTCGCCATGTTCGTCTGCCTCCTTCAATGTTTCTCTTAAGCCTCTCAGGGGAGTATTCATAGGCTTCACTATGCCCCACCACAACCACGCTAGAAACCTAAGTACCGTTCTTGCTGTTCGTACCATCTCTATTCTCTCGTGCCCAATCCTCTCGTGCCCAATACCGAAGAGTCAGAACCGTTGCGTACAAAAAGCCGCATAAAGCTACCACTATCGCAACCTTCTCTAAGACGTTACCCAGCAACTCCATACCTTAACCTTCATCCTCGCGCCTCCTTCTCGACACGCAAAGCGTCGATTCTTTTCAGGAACGTCTGGAGCTTGGATAACTTGCGGTAGCCCGCAGGCAACGTCTGAATCATGCGATACCGCGACAGAAAACGGGTAATCTCCTTAACATCCCAAGACTCTATGCCTAACTGCTCACCAAGCTCGTAGCCCCTAAAGGGATTACCCAAGCGCGTCAGGATGTCTGCACACTCTCCACACCTGGGCAATGCTCGAAAGTCCTCGAGCGCCCTCTCAAATTCCCCGTCGTCAAAGACAGACTCGTGCTTGACTCTAGTACTGTAGGTGTCATAGGCCATAAAAGCTGAATCGTAACACTGACGCAGGAACTCGTACACGAACTTAACATGTCCCAGCATCACACACACTCGGCCAGACTCGTCCGAGGAAAAGCACCTACACGCGCAAGCAACCGCGAGCCGCGCCAGTTTGACGCGCATGTCCGCAGGCTCCACAAGCGGAATGAATGAGCTATACATCCCTGAGAGCTCCGAAGCGCGCGTCAGAATCATCTGAGTAACATCCTCAGGAATAACAACATCGTCGACAGACCTCGACCAGGCCCACAAAATTAGGTTACGACACAACTCCCCAGTATACTTGTGGGGCACACTCTCCTGAATAGCATTAAAAGCATCTGCAGGCAACTCCCCACTCGCAACACAGACCGCGAAGTCCAGCCTACGCACGTCCTCGGCGTGTCCGAATACTCCCTTCAGAGCCTCTACACCCGTGTTATACGTCGACAAAGGCTGACCGTCACGAGTATTGGACATCATCACAAGACGAGTCCGAGCACTCGCACGCTCCGTCCTAATCTTGGTTATCTCCGCAATACCTGTAGACCTAATGTCGCTCAGCTTAGCTACGTCCTCCTCACTAAGTCCCGAGAACTCGTCGATAATCAATAGACGCTTGTCCATCTGAGGGACTCTCCCCCAAACAAGTATCCACCTCTCGCCGAGCTTCTCAAGCCCGCCTATGAGCCCAGCAGTGCTGGCACCTTCCCCTTGAATCCTGTCTCCCAAACTGTAGTGATTCAGCAAGCACAAACTCATCTCAGTTTTGCCCTGACCACTATCACCCAAAATGAACGCCTCGACCCAGCCACGGCGCAACTTCACGCCCTGGAACTTGAACTCGAGAACGCTATGGAACGCGAGGTCGAAGGCTATCTGCAAAGCCCGCCGACCTACGATGTGATGCACATTAGACACGAAGTCCGCATACAGCTCGTCAAACAGCTCTCCCGGACTCTTCCTGAAAACTTCGAGAGACTCCCTACACTTCTGGAAGTTGAAGGTCTCTAGCATATCCCTCAAGGGCATCGCCTTATCAGACACTAGCACAGCACGCTGGCTAGTCGGGTCAGGGTAGCAAAAACACTCAATGGAGTACGGACGATTAGGTAAAAGTCCGTGCCCGAGATAGAGGCACTCGCGGGTAACATACTCCGCAGAGGGAAGAAACGTCTCCATCCGAGGGCTAACTCTCAGCTCCTCGACATTTTGAGTACTCATGATGTGAACGTGCGCCTTGTCACACGCACCTGCCCAAGACCTTATGTACTTGACTACCGTACTATCCGCCTTACCTAGGAGGTTGAGGATGTTCCGGTTAGAGGCAACAATCTCGAGACCCTTCGCACCTCCTACCAACGGACACAACGGACACTCCTTACGAGTCCCACTACAGTCGAACTCAACTTCCTTAGGAATAATATATGGAGCAGACCCTCTACCCGATACATATACGCTCGTCTTGAGGCGGCGACCAGAGTTCGAGGCCTTAGAAGTGTCTGCTAAACTAACTTCGCGCACTTTAGTAGTCACACATCTCACCTATCAAAAAGGGTTCACCCAAGGCCCAGCAACTAGAAGGGTGCGGCTTCTTTCAGCTCGCTAATGGGGAATATCCGACGCACACGCTGCTTCTTCTCGCCCTCGTACATCTCATGCCCAATGCTGATAATGCAGTCGCGCGCGATAAGCATGTCCATGGTATCGGGGTCCTCAAAGTCCCAACTACGCGCCTTAATCTCGTCCTCGGAAAAACCGAGCGCCTTAAGTACACGCATTGTGGCCCAGCGAGCGTCCTTCTTACCCGTTTCCTCGTCGCCCACTTGAAGGGAAGTATTTAGGAAGCCAATTCTTCCATCGTAATCCCCACCCTGAACAGTAAACTGCCAGGCTAGAGTGGGCTCGCCACTCCGGGCGGACTCTGCCACGTACTCCACAACACTGACCTTTGCGGGGTACCGACCGACAGGTAAAGGTTCAAACTCACGGGATTCGACGTCTGCAAAAGATACTGGAACACCCATAGTCTACACCTCTACTCTAGATTTGCAGTTCCTAGCGTCCCCTTTCAGGGCTTGGATACGACTCCATCCAGCCGCTTTAGTCACCTACTACGCTACAAAGCGACACCGCGTAACCAAGAACTACATTCATATTCGCACCAGAACACTTAAGCCCTGGATGAACCCCCTAGACTAACACGTTCTCGAGAATTTTCTTCCAATAGAACTTCTCGCCCTCTAATACTGGCTTTAACTGACCGGAGCGGTCTCTGGCAATGAATCGATTCGAAAGACTCGTGACTAAGTGTCTCGTCCACTTAGCATCCGAGCCCACACCAGACATAGTCACAGCCATATAAACAACCAAGTCCGTCATCCGAACTAGGTCGTGCGACAAAGACGGCTGAAAGCCGGGACTCCGTTTAATTATTCCCGTAGACTCCTCCTTGAGCTCCCGAAGCCCCGCAGTCATAACAAGGCTAATCGGCAAGTCCCTAAAGAGCCTATACATCCTACGAAAGCGCTCCTGCGTTCTAAGATAATCGGGCTGAGAAGGAACCTCCCCGTCTCCCTTCTCGTTAGCCTTTACTACCCCAATACGAAGCTTGTATTCCAATTCCGTACCGGAGTCTATAACCACACTCCTATACTCTAATACTGGAACCTCAATACCCATTTTTTTGGATATGTACCCAGCCAACTCGTCCCAAGCAGCCCTCTTAAAGTAGTCATAAACCTGAGCCATCTCGGGCCAGGTCTCTACTGGAAGCACAACAGGCTTCTCCTCCAAGCTGCCGAGACTCATAGCTCCCATATCCACGTCTAAAAGTAAACAGGGCTTGGTCTTCTCCCACATCTGAAGTGTTCCAGCAAAGGGAGTCTTACCAACCCCACTCTCTCCATAAAGTATGCAGTTAAACTTGTCCATCAGTACCTCCAGGCCTCTCAACCAGTTCTAGCTCGGCGGCACAGAAAGGCCTGTGCCGTGAGTTAAGAGCCGAGAACGACACCAAGTAGGGGTAATGACCACTATAGTCGTCACGTATCACCTCACCCATCCTACCCGCAAACACGCCTCCGGCATTCCTACTACACGCCTTAACCCGAACTCTATCACCGACCCTAAACGTCTTAGACCTCTTCATCAAGCTCTCCTCTCTCCAGCGCCTCGAGAAGCGCAGGAGACACTATAGTATATGTAGTCCCGTCAATGTCTACAGGCACGCCATTCTCTCGGATATACCTACCGACTGCAGGAATCCCAAACGCCTGGGTCATTACCCTTACTTGCGCAACAGCCGGACGTTCACGCTTACACAGTCGGAAAACGAACCTGTCCCACAATCGCGTCAGAGGATGCTCGGCCTCAGTAACGCTACCCGCACGGCACAAAGATTCCATTAGAGAGAAGTCCAGAACCTGCCGCGCGACTGCAATATCCCGAGCTGCCAAGGGCCGGGACCGACTAACTAAGTAGGTATAAGGCACCCCATCAATGAGGAGGTCTATCGTCGCATTCTCGGCCCTCAACACCTTAACCTTCATCCGCTTATTCCATGAACTCCTCAGAAGTCTTCCCCGGAACCAAAAGTACACAACCGCAACAAGAAGCGCGCCTATAATGATAAAGTAGGCCACCTCGTACCACTCAGTAATCATTGTTGCTTTCTCTTAAACGTCCAGTCCTTTGGGATATATCTCTCATCCTTGAGAGCCTTAATGTCCCGGTACGCAACATTTATCGAAACATCATACCAGACAGCAATGTCGAAGGCAGAAAACTCCTCGCCACGCTTTACCCTAGCAACAATATCCCGCAGCCTCTCAACCCGAGACATCTTGTCTAACAACCTAGTCGTCATAATATACTCCTATTATACCATAGTTGGTTACCCAAGGGCAAGCACATCCTTATAGCATCCCTTTTAGGTTACCCCTTTTTGTTTGGCCAAGTAAACCCCTAGCTCGGGCAATCTCCGCAATAATCAAGAACCGAATTGCCGCTAACAGTGCCTCAGACACCTCAACCATAGCCAGCAACCCCGGTAGGTCCTTGTTCTCGCACTCCTTGCGAAGAGCCTCCATTGCCTCTGCTACGCCTTTATTGTCCCAGAGAAACTCACGAGTCTTTTTACTCATCCCACACCTCCTTTCTACATGTCCTCCTCATCCAAAACGATTAACGCGACCAAGCTCGTATCTCAGGCTGAAAAGTCGAACGCAACATCCGCCGCGTCCCGAATCGTCTTCCTAATTCCAGAAACCTCGCGGGTCAACAGAATAATGTGTGCGTACCCGAACTGCCGATGCGCTAAAACAAAGTAAGACGCCTTCCGACCTAGCTCCGTAGGTGCATTACGACCTCCCAAAGCAAGCCATGCATGTTCGACCACCAGTATGCAATCCGCGTCATGGGGGTGTCGGACCTGCAAGGACTCCAGAAACTCCCTAACAGTCTCCTCACACCCAAAGTCCACTACGTGTATGAGGTCAGGGACACAACCCAAGACCTCAGGCTTCACCGACTCGTCCAGTACGTGAGTACCTGGGTACACACAACTAGAACGCTTTCCACCTATTATAACTAACATACTACACCTCCTAAAAGCAAGTCCTGAAGAACAGGAAGATAAACAGTATCAATATCACAATCGCAACCCACGTGGCAAAGCGACGGTTAGCGGGTCCTCCCGCAGCCTTAATACGCCTCCGGGCCTCCACTGCCCGCGTCCTCAGCTTCGCCTCTGTCTCGGCCGCATCCGCCTGCTCCTCTAGCTTCGTAACCTTATCCCCCAAGCTAGTTACCTTGCCACTAGAAGGTCCAAGGAGTCCCGACAACCAATCGAACCAGCTCACGTCACCCTCACAACCTGGCCGTCTACCTGAGCCAGTAAATTCGGAAACTCCCACTCCAGCAACGCCAGAGCCCGAAGTACCCCAAAGACAACTCTAACCTTACCTACTAACACAAATCCGTGCATTATGCACCTCCTTAAGTACTTACCTCTACCTTATAGAGGTATAAAGAAATCGACCCTGCAGGAACACCAAAACAACCAGAAACTCCCGCAATTCGGGAATAAAAGCCATAGAACCACTCATTGCTTCACACCTCCATTACTTTCCTAGCCTTACACAATAAATCAAAATCTTGCATCCAACAATCACGGTACTCAGGAAGTCTACCACCCATCTGCAACTGATGTATTAAAGCCTGAAGTGCACACTCAGAACAGAAGTTCTCTCCATTGCCATCAGCCACACCAAACCAATAGTACACACCATGCTTCCTTATCTTTGCTCCACAGTAGCCACCATCATCATACATGTCTTTCGGCGCACAGTGCTTAACAATTAAAGTCCACTCCATCTCCTCCACTAACTTCATTATAGGCAAATAAAGACCAGACATTGCATTCTTACCCCACTCAAAGAAGCCACGACCAAACCCAAATCTCCAACCACCACCTCTCAACCTCACAAGACCCCAAAACGTCTTACTCGAATGCAACGTACGATAAACTTTCATTTTCTTAGCGACCCGTGCTTCCATATCCCTTCCGACCTCGCAATGTTGAAGTAAGCTCGCCAACCTCTTCGAAGCTTGTAGGTACAACTGGCATCAGAGCACACTGAGCTATTCTGTCTCCAATCGAAATCTGGTAAGGAATAAAACCATGATTAACTACAATAACCTTCAGCTCCCCACGATAGTCCGCATCTACCGTGCCAGGTGCGTTGTTGACCGTTACACCAAAACTCGCCATACCACTTCGGGGTCGAACATCTAAGAAATAGCCCTCCGGAACCTCTATTCGCCATCCCGTAGTTATCAGACGAACGGTACCTACATCCACAATCGCGAACTCAGCTGCACACAAATCAAGATAAGCACTCCCAGGTGTACCACGAATGGGCAGCTGGGCACGATTGCTAACTCTCAGTAACCTAACATTCATCGGCATATCGACATTCTACACCTGCGTCTATATCACACATCCCATTCTCATTAGAGGCTGGACTTGGCATCTTAGAGCAAGTATCCCAAGGCTCTGGAGCATAGTAGCTGCCAGCCGGTTTTCTAAATGGACACTCCTCAGTACCAATCTTCTGGACTTCCGTTCTACTCTGTTTGGCGATGTTAACTGTTTCCATTTATATTCTCTCAGGGAGCAGTAAGCATGCTCCCCTTAGCTTCTGTTAAAATTTAGCGTTACGTTGTAGGCTCCTACTGGAGCATCTCCATGTATCTTTATGGATGTTGGTCCACTCCATTCTGGGTTACTATCGTTACCATCTGAGGCGGGAATAGAACCACTAGGAAATCCGGTAAGTGTAAACCAGTAAGTATCCCCGGCAAAGGTAGTAGTGACCGTCAGTGCACTATTAGCTCTGTTGTTTATCCTCAGGTCTATATTGAATATGTCACCAGCAGAGCCTTCAATGGTTAGGGAATCTACATCTGGAAGTGGATGCCAAAGGGCATCCCCGCCATACGCACCATTGAGATTATACTCGATAGTCAGAGGTTCATCGACCGTTATCTCAATTGTGTGGCTGAGGAAAGTGTAGCTAGCGGCAACCACTCCTACCAGGACAAGCACAGTTATTATACCTACTGGTATTCCGTGCCACCTTCTCTTTAGAAATTTCTTCATAGACAAAAGCCTCCTTCTTTGTTTATTTGCTTACTGCACCCTGAGAAAATATAAACTCAGCAACTACTCAACCATGTTTTCCTCCTCACTACCGTGGCTAAAAGCAAATAGGGAATGAAAAATAACCTACCCCAACACCTACCCAAAATGAACCGAAACCCACCCAATGAGGCCATGTAATCCCCCAGGGATAAATCATCCCCACTACTCCACCTATAAACAAAGCAAATGCTACACACAATGCTTTATCGTAACGCAGAGTTATAGCTATCTTCTTCAGGATAGTAAATGCCTTTCTCATTTTCCCTCCTTCTGGCAAACACAACGCTCATAGTGCTCATCGAGCGTATTCTCTACAGTTTCTCCAGGCCCACCTGTCCAGCCTATTAGCCTTTTGGGCTTAACAAACATCTTGCCTGTATCATCACATAGAGGGCATTTTTTCTGGTGCATACTTATTTTCTCTTCTTTGAGGGTGAGGGCCGGTGGACTTTACACCACTAGACATAGCCTTAGTCCTATTTCTCAACATCAGCTCTACAGGTCTTATGCACCCTCACCCTCAGCTTGCACTGGCTCAGAGAGTCGAACTCCAATTTGAGCCTACCTGCACCAGCACATTCCCAGCCAGTAGCACGGGGACGGAACGACAGATTGGTATTTCGCAATCACAGTCCTTTACTGCCACTATAATCACCCCTAACCCTGTTGGTGGCTGGGAATCTATTCAGTTACAGTCCCACGTCCACGAGAGTACTGTGGTCTTCAGGACCTTCGGACTCAAACATTGACGCAATCGCCGTGGTCATTAGTGCAAGACCCTCCATTGCACGTTTTCCCTCATCACCTGCATTATGCACCTTATAGGAGAGCCTTATCACTCTACCCTTTTCGTTCCTTTGAATTTCTAGCTCGACATCTGGCTTTTCCATTTTTCGTACCTCCTTTTTTCGTTACTATCACTCCGACCTTCCAATCAGCAAACGTATTAGCTTTCTTCCAAGCTTATTGAGTAGGAAAGGCCCAACCTTTCTATCCAGGTAGCTATTCCAACCTTTGATAAGGAAAATATGCCCTAAACTAAAGAACCAGAGGAGTCCCAGAAGGATGTAGACTGCCAACATTACTACGCTCAGGGCACCAAAAACTTGGACTAGCAGGAAGAGAAACAGCAGCTCTAGAAACCTACCAAAGGGTCTCCAAATTAGCTTCTCCCACTCTCTTGTGAATACTCTCTTCCTCTTCTTTGTCATATCGTCTCCTTACCTGAAACCTTTTCCGACCAGTCTGCATAGTCCTTTCTACCACTCCGGTAGGCGGAAGAGACACAACTCGTGCCTCTTCCGCGCCTCTAAAAAAAGGAGAAACAGTATGGACACCGGCTCATTTTCACCCGCTCCTCATTCAGTCAGACTGCGCAAATCGAGCTACCCTCCAGCATAAAAAGCCGTTGTTCGACTCCATCCCTGGCGCTCGTGTTTGCTTCCTTCAGCAAGTAACTGCCTGTCCTGCCCTAGGCGTCCTATCGGAGTAACCGGCACCCTCGCCTGAGCCTACCTCTCTACTATAACAAGGACTCACCTATCTCTTGAGATGAAGCGTGGTCACTCTTTCAGCTCAGACTTTGTGCCGGTGGCAGGATTTGAACCTACTACGTCTTAGGGGCTAGACACTTGTCACCCTCTCGTCTTCCTAGAGTGAGGCAATCGTTACCTAAACTCTAAGTCACCTACTGCCACAGCAAGCCACTGTCTAGCGAGTATTGGCCGTCCCAACAGCAGTAGGACACCAGCACCTAACGTTCTACCCTCTCCTTGTGAATTTAGCAAGAGTGATTGCAACACCAAGGGTTACTGCAGCCACAAGTAGTATAGGAGAGATTATTGCAATAACCATACTCTCTCCAGCATGGTCTATTCCGAAACTTGCCAAAACGACCGTTCCAATAAGAAATAGTAGGACAAACAACCACTCAAGCCTATTCATTCTCCGTTCCCCTTATCTACAAAGAAACTTCCGAAACAGACACACACTTGAAAATCACGAGCTTCGCTGGCTTGTAGTTCAACTCAGCCCCAAGCCTACGACTCAAATGTTCTCGAGCACACTTCTCTGCTTCCTCAGAACTCTCTCGACCTAAACTCGCCCCCCAAGACTCACCCTTAGAATCGACTATGTAGGCGTCATAATGCTCTAGCATATGGTTCCTCCCTATAAGTCCTCAAATACTTGAGGTGCCATTTCCTTTGCTATTCGGCGTATCTCACCCGCAACTGCTCTCATCTCAGGAAGTGCTCTTTTGGATGTGCGCAGCTTGATGATATGACGAATTTCACGAAAGTTCCAGGTTGCCATTATCTGGGTCTCACAGGCATTAGGAAGAACGTAGCGAGCAAGCTCTCGAGGAATCCCGTGCTCCAGAAATTGCTGGTAAGTCCACCAGCAGTCCGCCATAGCATTCTGGAATAGCTGCGCCACATACGTATCATTAGTGAAGTCAGGAGGCTCTATGAATCGTGGACTACTCTCGTTCACATATCGCTGGCTTCTCTGACTGTAACTTGCCAATCTGTGCCTGACAAGTTCGTGGGTTACGACCCTACTGCAGCGAATGTAGAAGGTAGCACAAGCATGCTCAATCATTGTCTCGTGTCCGACTTCTATCCATTTCTGAATTCGGTCGGGTACCGTGCCTGTTTTGTCCTGTGTGTCCCAACACAACCTTCCTGCCTCTTCTATTAGCTTCTCGGCATTGGGAGTAACAGCAACTAACTTCACCTCTATGTCGTAATCACCAATCATTAGTCCGCCTCCTTGGGAGAATATAAATGTGCAGTCTGCGCAATAACGTGAGGACCCTCAAGTACCCTAGTTGTATGGTCGGGTGCATTCACTGTCCCCTCCACTAATTGAGTAACGAGACCCCTAAAGAAGCCACTTTCCTCACCAACTACAAGGTTAACACCACTGAGCGTGTGCCTAGTCCCAAACAACATCAACTCGGCCTTCTTCACCTCCTTGTAAGCTAGTGTGTACCAGTGACAGATATTGAAAGCCTTCTCCAGCTCCTCCCAGGAATACGGAAGTGGAAATGCAAATATATCCCCCTGCCTCACATACGTTACTGACGGGAACTTTTCCTGTAAGTTCCTAATCAACTTGGGTACAAGCAGTGAGTAGAACCCCTTAGGGCTCTGGACAAATTCATCAAAGACGTCTGAGCCAAGCCTGACCAAGAAGGGATTCTCGTCCGTGCCCCCGAACCACAAAGAGTTCTCTCCAAGACCTACCAGAAACTGATTCCAGCCCTTCTGGAGCCTGAAAAGCTCAACTCTTCCGTCATCCGGTATGATAATCTTATTTCCCTCTCTAACCGGCTCACCCGTATGCTCATACTCTAGTACTGCTTTGCCAGCCTGTCTAGGCCACCTATCCTTCCTCGTCTCAAATAACCTCATAGTTCTATACCTCCCTTATTCTAAATCTTTATGAGTTAACTTAGCAGACATTGCAATGCCTACCTTCTCAACAAACTTCTTAGCTACCTCAGATGTAAACCAATCAGTTTCCTCAACACTCCCATCCGAACCATCCAGTATGATTCTGTCAGCAGCTTCTACCGCCTTCGGGATTATCTGCTGGCGCTCATAGTCTCTCTGCTCACACTCTCCCAAAGATTTCATTTCTTGTCCCAGCCAAATCGCGGACGCAACTCGACCATCCTGCACTGCAACCGTCCAAGCAACTCGACAAGAGTCTGCTTGGCCTCGTCCTGCAACGCCACTGAGACCGCTTGAGTAAGCTCATGACTCTTTGCCATTGCCGCAGGCAAGACCGCCTCCGCACGTCGCGTAGGAAACACATGTACTATCCTGCGGTCCCTACCAAGACGCACCCGCCTAACCAAACCAGTCTTGACCATACGGTCAACTATCATAGTAGCACTGTTAGGACTACGCGACAGTCGCCGAGCAATGTCACTCACATTCACAGGTCCCTTGTCACATACAACCGTAAGCACCCTAAACTGCTCTACCGTAAGGCCTAGAGTCCTGAATGCACTAGTCATGAGACTCTCAAACTCCTCGTGAGTCCGCCTCAACTCAAAGCATACCTCCGAAGTTAACCTTTCCGTGTCCGACATACCTACCTCCTTATCTATAAAGCTCCCTCGTCCTGTAGAACTTACCACAGGCAGGGTTAGCACACTGTCGCAACGACGAGCTACGGTCGTGAAACTTTGTGCAGCCACACTTACGGCAGTGCAACCGGCGAGCTGGATGGTAATGAAGCCCGTTATCCGGCATCAATCACCTTCATCATATCTCATCACTATACCCCACCACACTATCGCAAGCGCTCCCAAAACAATGCCCAACGCAGTCACAAGCAATAAACACGCACCGACAATAGCCACCTTCGGAGCCGACAGCAGGATGCTAAAGCCAACCAGAACTAGCAACATCAAGCCCAGCATAACAGCCAGCTTCGCAAACCTACTCTTCATTCCTCTCCACGCGACTCGCGATACGCACAACAACCATACTAACAACACCAGTCGACACAACGCCACCGAGCAGACACGCCCAAAACGGACAGCCCAGCAACTCTAGAGCCCAATACAGTAGGAGGCCTACTACCGCACCTATTAACACTATCCACTTACCACTCACCGCTGACCTCGCATTCCAAAGCTCTCAACAAAGTCCTCACCGTCGCGCCACTCGAGCATTACTGCAATCCTAAGCAACGCATCAGCCGCGCGAGCCTTAGTAGTCACAAACAGAGGTGTCGTAGGGTACGCCGCTCTAAGCCACGGAACCTCAAGATACGCGTCGGCAGGAACGTTAGGCAAGTACCAAATGCACCGAATCCTAGCACACTCGGCCCTGAGAACACCATCCGCATGCTCCACTATCTTACCACTCAACGCTACCAAACCCGCAGCCCTACCATCAAAGTACCCTCCGATACCCCCAGTAACTAGAGTCTGAGCATTGATACGCCAACAGTAGAAGCCGTGCTGGTTCCACTCCGTTGGAACACAATCAGCGAAGTTAACCTCTTTCCACTCATAGCCCGAACCAGCACCAACACCTTGTATCCTACCACCCCCATTAATCGTCCAGGACCTAAACGCCACAAAATCGTCAGCAGCTATGAAGGGTAGCGGCAATCCAACATCAACCAAAGCCCTCAGGGCACGCTCTCGTCGAGTGTGCACCTCGAGGTAACGCTCACGCTCACGTCGCTGACGCTCCGACTCCGCAAAGTCAGTATTATTGAGCATCTTCTGCAGACGTGCATACTCCGTAGGGTCCTCAATCCTTAGATACCCCACATACTCACGCACGTACCGCGCTTTGGCCTGACTACGAGCTCGCTTGTAACTCATGCCCTGAAGTATGTACTCGCGCTCCAACTCGCGCTCTCTATCCTTATTTGGCTTCAACCTTCACCTTCTCCCTGTCGGGCACAAAAGGCATAACAGGAACCCACGTACGCTCATCTGGACTAGGCAACTGCCGGGGCGTACACGTACGCACAGGCCTAACAATCGGAACGTCGTGAACCTTACGAATAGGCGAGCTTGTCGTCATTTCCCACCTCCGAACTTGCGCATGCCAACCAACATCACAATCGACCACACCAACAAAAACGCAACAATACTGACCGTAAACCAGAACATCGTGTCTCTCGGCACTTCCCATATCATACCCATATTATACCATAGGTTTCACCTAAACGCTAGCACATCAGACTAGAGCTCACATCTACCCGTCCATAGCCCAAAGCACCATGTCCTCGGGCTTAAGCCTCGACGTAACATGGATTTGTCTACTATCGTACTGTCGAGTCAGTAAGTCCCGACCACACTTCGGCCGCTCAGGCCAAAACCTCCGCCAGTTCAGCTTTCGGATGTTAAAAGTCAGAGGAATGTCCACAAACACCCCAACGTCATCAAATCTATTCTGTACGACCCCTTGTACCAGACTAAGAGGGCCATGTCTCACCACGTCATACTCAACATCTCCAGGAGCAGACTCCAACAAACTCCGCCACGGAATTCGACGGAACCGGTAGTCCTGACCCTCAGCCTCGTACTGTACGGGTCCAATCCACAACGACGCATTAGGACCCTGCTTACTCCACTGTCCAATCTCTTTACCCAGAGGTAGCGACAGTGCATTCATAGAAGTCACACAGTCACTCATCACTGCAATAACGTTGTCGGGGTCCTGCATACAAGCATCTGCGCACATCAACCTCACCTGCGAAGTTATCTCCGACGCGTACACCGGATTGTACAAACGTCCACCAACTCCACCACGATGCTGCAAGAACTTACCGTACATGCCCGTGAGCGCAATCTTAGCAGACCACCGCTCCATCGAGTCCGCCGCCGCATTCCGCTTAACCGCAAAGAACTTGTTAACGACCCCCTCGTACTTACATACCTTAGCAAACGGGACAAACCATTGCGCACTCCAAACGTCCATCTTGCCGCCGTGTTCCAAAAGCCAATCATACTCCTGCATCGCAATGCAAGTCGGCCAGGAACCATGAGGGTGCAAAACGTCACCCTGTTCATTCCGGAACATTATCGGCGAGATATGCGACTTTGGTACAGTCACAACACCCTCCAGCCGCCCATACATCGCCCCCTTAGGTCGCTTCAAGCTGTCACTCCAACGTCCAAGACTCAAGTCAACTAAGTCCCTTATCACGTACGGATACGCGCTAACTAAGTCATAACGATACGTCCTCGGAAACGTACCAGCCTTGAAGTTCTCAAACCACGCCCCATTGAAGGACTTAATCGACAACTCCAACGCACCCTTAGGCACTGAATGAACAGGATTACGTATCAACTGCTGGTCGATAATATAAGTCTCCAGAATTGCAGCAGGACTCGCCAACGTCCACACCTCTACACCCAACTTACTGAACGCCTCCACAACATACTTACCCAGACCCTCAGCAAGCACAGCATCCCACTCGCAGTACTCAGCGAGCCTCACACGCCCATAGTCCGCCTCAGTAAACATCTTATCCTTGACAACCTTCTTAGCCTGCCCCAAGTACATCTTAGCGTTGAAGTCCAATGACCCCTGAAAGTACTGTGCTATATCAAAGACACGCACGAACCTGTTACCAAAGCGAAACTGCAAGTACTTACCAGGAATGTACTCTATGTTACACGTCGGCAGCGAAACTCGATGCTCGTTGACAAGCTTCGTACACAACTCCTTACCCATCCACTTCAGCATCACACCAGCATCGAAGTTCATGTTGAACGACACCAGCATACAATAAGCATAGACATCGTGGTTGAAGAACGTCAACACATCGTCGAACGACCGAATCCAAGTATACCGACCCCGCGAGTCGCAGAGCAGAAAAGCATACCCAGTAGTGAGCGACTCACAATCAACGCCTACAACCAGTCGCCCAGACACTCCGTGCTTCCTGTAGGCACTAGGAAGCTCAACATCCAGTACCTTCATACCTAATCCGGAGAAACCCTTCTCAAATTATCCGCAGCGTACATCTCATCGTAGGCCTCATACATCTGGTCACGCCACTCCTCAATTTCCACAGACGAAAGCCCCCTAATCTCCCTCGCACGCTCACGTCGAAGCTGCAACATACCAGGCGACGAAATCCTCCGGTCCATGTACACTCGTATCTCAGCCTCAGTAAACCCCTCCGCACGCAGCCTCAAGACACGATACGTCTTGAGACGCGCAAGAGCCTCCCCAGACGGCCTACGCCCTAATGGTCTTCCTCGTGGCATACAAGCCTCCTTCGCCGTAAAGCTTCGTTAAGCCCTTTAACGTCCCACGACTACCCACGTTTATGCGCTTTATCTCCTCTGCCGTAGCGTACTGTGTAATCCGCACACGCTCCTTGAGGAGCGTCCGAATACCTGGGCTGTTCAACCTACACCGCGCAAAGAACCCAGCCTCAGCCTCCATGAACCCCAAACGCATGAACACCTCCTTACGCATAAAGAACACCTCTAACTCACGCTCCTCAATCTCCGCACGTCTATCCCAGACACGCTGCACAGCATCAGGCGACATCTCACGAATATACGCACGGGTAAGACGACGCGCCTCACGGTGGTCTGGGCCCTCCGGCTCCGACGTAACGATATTATACAGCTCTACGACATCACGGTTCACCATCCTACCCATATTATACCATATTATATTCGCGCCCACACGCACATCCTGGTAGAAACCCACCCCGAGTTCGGAAGAAGGTTTGGTGAGCGACACAGTACAGGTCTGAACAACTGTACCACGGACATACTATGAACGTGTGAGCTATAGGCACACGAACCTCTCCGAGAGAACCTCTCTGTGCTGCAGGTGTGTGTGGGTGAGAGAGTGCTGAGTGGATGGGTGCCAGAG
>Ga0307378_10000416_pt1 | contig 74973 bp, 75 predicted proteins | sample UN1MG_FD_202238 | JGI IMG/M metagenome (GOLD analysis project Ga0307378, IMG submission 202238) | Soil microbial communities from Risofladan, Vaasa, Finland - UN-1 | ecosystem: Environmental > Terrestrial > Soil > Coastal area > Acid sulfate soil | place: Finland: Risofladan, Vaasa | collected... | reverse complement strand
CGGTGATATAGGCCTCCAGGAGGGCAACCTGGTGGTTCGCCCGCTCAAGCTCCTTGTGGGCGGTATCAAGCTCCTGGGTGAGTCGGTCCTGGTGAGCCCGGTTGGTCTCCTGGCCCCGGGTGAGCCCGAAGTGCTGATAGATCACAACGAGGGTTATGACGATATAGCAGCAGAGAAACACCCCGGCCCCCATGAGCACCAGGGCCGATACCTTGCCGGTCCACACCGTGCCGGTGCGCTTCAAGACCATGATGGTGAGCGGTTCCCGTTTGGGGGTGCGGCCCTTTAGTTTCCGTTTGCCTGTGCTGCCAGCAGCCATGTTTCTCCTCGGATCTTCCATGTTCTGTCTTGCTTGACCAGGTGCATGCTCTTTCTGCCCCAGTCGTGGTACTGATCGGAGCGGTAGTCCTGATCAAAGCTCACCAGTGCCTCACGGTTTGAGAGAAACTCAACGGTGAGGTTGGTAACGGTTACGGTGATCGTGGTGTAGCGCTTATTCAGGCTTCTCTTGTGCTGCTCCAAGGTCTTCTTGGTGAGCCCGCCTGCGGTGAAATCATCCGTGTAGCAGGCCATGTATCCGGTGAGGTCTTTTCTCTGCCAGGCCTGCTGCCAGGTTGAGATCACCTGTTTGATTGCCGCCAGGTCCTCCTGTGGGGGGGGTCGGTCTTTCCTTTTGAAGAATTCATCAACGATCTTCCATTCCGGGCTCCTTTGCTGCAGGTAAAGCCTTTTCTCTCCAAAGCTATGGAATCTATCTGCCCGGTAGGTCTGATCAAACTTGGCCAGGGTAATTCCGCCTTCCCTTAGGATCTGCAGGTTATCTATGGTTATCTCCACCGCGTCGTAGTGTTCACTCAGCCTTTTCTTATAAGCCCGCCACTGCAAGCTGGTTTTTCCCTGTCCGGTAAAATCCTCAGTATAGAAGGACATATAGCGATCGATCTGACCCCCTTTCCAGGCATGAGTCCAATCGTCAATAAGAGACTTTATCTGGGCCCTCTCTCTGAGGAGCTGTTCCTTTTCAACGAAGTTGATCTCTTGCGTTATGATGACGGGCGTATGTGTTTTGCTGATATATCCTGCAAGGTCTCTAATGCCCTCATTGGTAAAGACAATACACCCGTTGGTGTCACGAGGTTTGAGTACCTCATTCGTTCCATGAATCCATATCCCATATCCTTTTCTCCCCAGTTTCCGGTCCCGCACGTTAGGATAGTCAAGCGGGAATGCACGGTCTCCATAAATGGGGGCCAGGTCTTCTCGCTCGAATGAATTGGTAATGAAATAGACACCCTCCGGTGTCCTCTTATCGTTCCTCTGTGTCTTAGGTCCCTCATTTTCCCCTGTGGAGCAAGGGTAAACCGCGAGAGGATTATCAAGGTTTTGCGTATCATACAGGTAGGCCTTCTGATGAGCCATTTCCACTAAGAGTATGTGACTTTGGTTCTGTGGGGAGAAGTAGACTAGTGAATCCGGTATGGGTTTACCCGTTTCCGGCCCCAAAGGGGCAGGCCCTGCCGCAGCGACCCCGGCTGCATAAAAAAAGGCGGCGAAAAACAAAAGTAGCTTGATAACTGGGCGAGATACCCGAAGAGACGAACCTCTGTGTGCTGCTAGAAATCCCATTTCAGTGAAGCAGAGCCGGATGGGCTCGTGAGGATCAATTCTAATGATTGAGAGGCCTCAGGCAGGCCGTTCTTTTTGAATCTGAAAATGTAGAGCGTCGTCCAAGGGGATACATAGGGCAAAAAGGATTCGGACAGTGCCCGGTATCTACCAATCTCCCTGGATGATGTCCTCCGTTTCTTGACCTTTCTGATCTCTAATGGCTCGAGCCTGAATCGCCCGTCCTTGATGAGATAAACCCTCCAGAGAGATCCTGTTTCTGCAAAGTCATCCCATTCTTTCTCCGGCGTATATATCGCTACCAAGAATCCATCATAATCGCCGGCTGCGCTCATCTGATCGTCAAGCATCTTTTGGCTCTCTTCGGGCGTTTGCATATACAGCCGTCCATATTCTTTTGCAAAGGCCCTCCTGAACTCTTCCGACTGGTAGGTTGCCGTAACGAGAAGCTCTGTGCCGAGGCCTTTGCGGATCGAACCCTTCCGGGTCCACTTGTCCAGGATTTCCCGGTAATCGGAAGATGTGAATTCCGTGTCAGAAAGCTGACTGTATATCCTCTTTGAGGGGCTACAGGTCGAAAAAAGAGGCAGAAGCAAGACAAAACAACAGACCGGATAAACAAAGCGAATGGGGCCCTTATTGAAATACCCTGGCAAAGATCTCCTCCACATGTCTCAAATGGTAGCCCAATGAAAATATCTCGTCTACCTCTTTGTTGTCAAGGTACTTTTGGATATCTGAGTCAGCCGTCAGCAGTTCTTTGAAGCCTTCTTGGGCGTGCCATGCCTTGAGAGCAATCCTTTGCACCAGTGAGTATGCATCTTGCCGTTCACACCCTTTGGCTATCAGGGCCAGCAATACCTGCTGTGAAAAGATGAGGCCTCTGAGTTTTTCAAGGTTCTGAACCATGGTTTCCTTGTTGACTCCCAGATTTTTTATCATACGGGTTAGTCGGTTCAGCATGTAATCGATGAGGATGGTGCTGTCTGGCGCAATGACCCGTTCCACGGAGGAGTGGCTAATATCCCGTTCGTGCCAGAGCGCCATATTTTCCAAGGCGGCAAGGCAATTGGAGCGCACCAGCCGAGCAAGACCGGAGAGGTTTTCCGATCCAACGGGGTTCTTCTTATGGGGCATGGCACTGGAGCCCTTCTGACCAGGGGCAAAGGCCTCCTCCACCTCTTGGACTTCCGTCCTTTGGAGGTGTCTGATCTCTACGGCGATCTTTTCAATTGATCCGGCAAGGATGGCGAGCGCAGTGAAGTATTGTGCGTGTCGGTCTCTCTGGATAATTTGAGTAGAGATCGGTGCAGGCTTCAGCCCTAACCTTTTACAGGCATAAGCCTCAATCTCAGGCGGGGTGTTTGCAAAGGTCCCGACCGCCCCTGATATTTTGCCATAGCCTATCACGTCCAAGGCCTGCTCGAGCCTGGTTAGATTCCGCTTCATCTCGCTGTACCATACCGCCAGCTTAAGGCCGAAGGTGATCGGTTCGGCGTGGATACCATGAGAGCGGCCGATCATGACCGTATCCTTATGCTCGTAAGCCCTCTCCTTAAGAACACTGAGAAGGCCCCGAACGTCGTCTATGATCAGCTCCATTGCCTCTTTGAGTTGCAGTGCAAGGGTTGTATCCACGATGTCAGACGAGGTAAGCCCTAGGTGAATAAACCGGGCATCAGGACCTACATACTCCTCGACATTTGTCAAGAAGGCAATAACATCATGTTTCACCGTTTCCTCGATCGCATGTATCCGCTCAACCGAGAAATTCGCCTTGTTCTTGATGGTATCAAGGGATTCTTGCGGCATCATGCCCTGCTCGACCATGGCCTCACATACTGCTATTTCAACCTGAAGCCATGTGGCGTAGCGATTGTGCGGTTCCCATATCGCACCCATCCTTGGAAGCGTATACCGTTCAATCATAAAAGCACCTCTGTTGCAGTAACAACCATTCTTCTATAAGGTAATTTGCCGATGAAATCAAGAGTCTTGGTGTTAAGAGCGCCGTATTTGCGTTTCTTGAAATAAGGTAACACTTTACCTCTTTGAAATTAATCGTAAGCCGAGCATGGAGATGTCTTTTTTTGCTCTGCCCTCTTAACAAGGCCCCGTACAGGGCCGTTTCAAACCGACGCACCTCCCCATAAGCCTTAGCACTAAGGTAGCAGCCTGTGTGCGCCGTTTTGAAACGCCCACTCCTCTGAACGATGGGAGGACAGAGTCAAAAAAAGACATCCCCATGCTCGGTTCCCTGGGTTCCGTTACGAATAGCCACCGGGCATTAGCAAATGGAAAGGAGCGCTTTTCAAAGAGCTAGAGTGTTACGAAATAAGATCATTTCGATGGACTCCAGACCCTATCCTTCTCGATGATATTCACCACCTTCCATCCCCTCTCCTCAAGCGTTGCCGCAATGATCCGCCGGTGACACTTCCAGGCGAATCGCTCCGCGCACATGAATGCCGTGCTACCCTTCAGTGCGATTTCTTCCAGCTTGTATATTCCTGCTTGATATGGGCTGCTCTGAGTGTAGGCTTGGTAGCCGCCCTTTCGAAATCCACCGAGTTCTTTTCCTAAATAGACGTAGTCTATAGCAACTTCACTCAGCATCTTAGCCAGATTCTCTCTATTAAAATGTTCGAATCTGCTTTGGGGAAAGCTCCTCACGTCTACCACGGTTGTAAGGTGATAGTGACGAAGAAGCTCGATGAACTCCTCTTTGGTGCGAGTACTCGTCCCCACGGTATAGATGGTAGGTTCAGCCAACCTCGAGACACCCCCTCTAACCCTCAGTTACCCCGTGCCCCGTATCACAAATTGACGCACCAAGGAAAATCCAAGGCCTTCAAGGATCAGTGGACCGGCATATGGATACACAGGCATGGGTTATTCCCGCAAGGGGATACAATACCCATTATGAAGAAACGGACAAGAATAAGCAAGTTCATGAGCAACAGTCTCCGTCACAATCCCACGGGTCTGGACCCTTCTCCAGAGGGCCTTATGCTGATGGAAAGCCTGGTCAATCGCTTGCAAGAACGGCATCCCTGGCTTGATAGACAGGACTTTGAAGACATAGCAAATAGAGATGAAAAAGGTGGTTTTGAGCTCAACGGTAACAGAACACGGGCACGCTATGGCCAAAGCATTCATGTGAGCGCGGTGTTTCCCCTCGTTGATATGGAGGCGCTCTGCCGTGGAGCTTCACGGGTATTGGCGGAAAGAATCCTCAGGGACGGGCTTAAGCCGATGAAAAGGAAGAAGGTTCATCTCACGAGAAGTATTGTAGATGCCCTTCCTCTATATTGACCCGAAAATCTGGCGCACCTGTCGGCATACCGATCGCCGGGCAATGAGTCGTGATCGAGCCAATGATCATTGATCAGCTCGGATGGAAGCCTGCCTTGAAGAGCAAATCCAATGGCCGGAGGGAGGTCTCTGAAGTTTCTATGGGCGTCATCCCTTTCGCAGGCGCTTTCTTACTTGGTGTGGATGTTATGGTTGTTGCTGCGGCGAAACGAGGTGCTGTGTAGTGTTGCGTCTTTCGCGGATCTTACACGAGGGGATCTCGCACGTCGAGAAACGGGAACTTCAGGAAATCCCGGTCATGTGTGTACAGCGTCTTCACGCCATGGAGACGAAGCAGAGCGGCCAGATGGGCATCCGGTACAAAATTCCCCCGAGTGTGAACATCCGCCGTTGTGGCGCGGTAAAGATCCCAGAATTCCTCGTCCTCTGACAAAAACCGTACGTGAGGAAGGTCGCGAAGTGTTTCGATATTAGCCATAGCCTCGTCGGGTGACAACGGGTGGTCGAATACGGCAGGATGGGTCGCAATACGCAAATAGCCCATCACCGTCGGCCATCCCAGGTAAAATACTTCTTGCTCAGCAATGCAGGACTCGATAAATGACCTGGCTTGCTCGTGGTGCGGACTACTGGTATCGGAGGCATAGAGAAGGACGTTGACGTCTAGGGCAAAACTCATGTTTCTCTGGCAGCTTCAGTTGGCGGAGGTCCTTGCTCCATGGCGGCGTACAAGGCCTCGCGATCTGCTAAGTCGATGCGGGCGCCCATTGCCCTTGAAATCCACCGGGACGGCCTCTTCGAACCTTTGGCCGCTTTGCGCTCCCCGAGCGCCTGGGCCAGCAGGTCGGAGATCAGCCGACCGAGGGATTTGCTCTCCTTCTGTTGGATCTTCTTCAGATCCTTCAGAATAGGGTCGTCGATATCTACTGTGGTTCTCATGATGCTCTGATGATGGTTTGTAACGCATCAGATGTCAAGAAGAATTATTCCTCGCAATTATTCCCGTACTCGCGGAGAGGGTTCTGATTGGTTATGTCAAAGCGTATCCTGATACTCATCGGCCTCAGCCAGCTACTCTCAATGGCGATCTTCGCCATTGCCGCTAATGGTGCGGCAGGAGAAGAAAGAGACCCATTCGGGGTCTGCGTTTAAATACAAATTCCAGAAACGACTGGTGGCTGACTGCTGCCGCCAAAGAAAACTGCCTTAGCGTCAGCAGGCAAGATGCAAAATTCCATGAGCGTGTCTTTAACCTATTGGAAAAAGCTGCAAGCTTTGGTATGTGGCTGCGAACTGTGAACTTCATTTCATGCAGGTGAGGCCCTCATGAACTATCCGACTCCCATAAATACCCGCTAATAGCTTTCACCCGTAGCCTTTCGTGTTCAGTTCGGCGGCAAATCGAAAAAACTCAGCAAGGAAGACTTTTGCTTGCAATCGCCCTAGCTCAGCTCTTAACATGAAGGTAGAGGCTAGCAATCTGGCTGGCTTCGCTTAGGAGACTAACCTTTTGGCTCTCAGGAAGTAAGCGCTGGGTCCAAACTTGCCTGATTGAAACTGATTTGTTTGAAAGGAGGTGGTTTCATTGGCGAAGAGAATTCTCATGCTTCTTATCCTTGTCACGGCACTTTTCATCTCGAATTGTAAGACTGTCAAATATCAACATGTGCCTGATGATTATTCAAAAGGAATCTATCAGCGTCGTTGATGACCCCTGTGAGAGACCGGTCATCATAAGACGTAACTGCTCAACAAATGCTAATTCTCACGTAAGGCTCTGGCATTTTCAAGAGCTAAGCGCCAGCCCCGCACTGAACCAATGGACGTAGCATTGGCCCGCAGTGCGGAGAAAAGCCAGGACAGTATGCAGCGTCTCGTGGAAAGTGAATAGTGAGCATCCTACGTTTGGCCGGGGTCCAGCGCAAAAAGTGATCCTGAAGTCTTGAATATCGTCGACGGCAAGCTCTGCCTAAGGAGGGCCAAAGCATCAAAGAGAAGTGGGAAAAGAATCTCAGCAAGGACTATAAGATTTGGGCCACCTTGCTTTATGAATACAATTGAGTCTGGCGCTTACCACGAACATCACCCGCCGTACCTATCACATTAAATCTTACTTCCGCCTAAAAGTTGTTGATCACACCTAGGCGCTAAGGCTATAGTGGGACTGCCTGCATAAGATGAAGTCCCGATGCTATGCATCAGGCTCGGTGCATTTCCAACAGGTCTGTTCAGCCACGAGGTAGACGCACAATCCTACTGCGGGGGGGAAGAATGATCAATCATTTGCGCGACAAAGGCAAGCCGGGGCAGGCGGAACCATACCCGATGCACGTTCTGAAACGGGTTGACCGCCCTACCACTCTCATCTATGACGAAAAGGTCCAGCGCGTGGACGAGCGGGAAAGTGGGTTCATGCGTGCAGGCCGCGGGGATTTCGGACCCCACCTCAAGAAAGAGTACTTTCGGTTTGTGCAAAAACACCCTTTATCCAACGCCCTCGTAAAGATGGGCTTCCATTTGCGAAAGGTTGTGGACGGGGAGGTGGCCCCCAAGATTGCGCCGCTTCCCGATGATCCAGACTGGATGACGGGGCACATCAAGGAAACCGCCTATTTCCTGAGAGCCGATTTAGTCGGCATCTGCGAGTTGCCACCTTACGCCGTCTACACCTACGGCGCCTGGCACGGCGGGGAAAAGATAGAACTCGACCACAAATACGCGATTGCCATCCTCGTGGACCAGGATACCCGCACTGAGGCGGCCTTTAACGGCCGTGACTGGATCAGCAATTCCATGAGCTTCATGGCTTACACAACCTCCGGTTTCATCGCCTGTATCCTGGCCGACTACATTCGCCAGCTCGGATATCCGGCCAGGGCTCACCATGCCCTGAACTATCAGGTCGTGGTTCCGCCCATTCTCTTGTGGGCCGGTTTGGGAGAGATGTGCCGCATTGGGGATATCGTGCTCAACCCCTTTTTAGGGCCCCGTTTCAAGGCGGCCGTGGTAACCACCGACCTTCCCATGGCAGTTGATAAGCCCATCGACTTTGGCCTACAGGATTTTTGCACCAAGTGCGGCAAGTGCGCCCGCGAATGCCCTGCTGGAGCGATCAGCCCGGGCGACAAGGTTATTCATAACGGTTATGAGAAATGGCCAAATGATGTGGAAAAGTGCACCGGTATGAGGGTCGGCAATAAGCAGGGGTCTGGCTGCGGCACCTGCGTTAAAGCCTGCCCCTGGAGCAAGCCATTCACCCCCTTTCACCGTACGGTCAACTGGACCATGCGGCACGTACCTCCTGTGCGGCGATTGGGCGTATGGGGTGATGACTTACTGGGCTATGGTAGGCCCGACCCGAAACGCAAATGGTGGCTGGATCTCGAGAATGTTGACGGAGAAGTACGGGCTCCCTCGGTCAAGGCCGACCACAACGCGCACCCAGAACCCGAGGGGGAATAGAGAAAAAGGGCTAACATCACGGATCTCGGAGGGAAATGCCGGGGCCTGACGATGCTTTTCACATTGTAACCCGGTTCCACCAGCCCAACCCCCCTCTTGCATTCTCTTATCCCAATACCCGTAATTTTACGAGTAGCTTTCCCCTCCTCATTCCTCCTACCCTCATAAGCTAAGGAGTGCGCAGGGGGAAGCCGCAGCTCTCCCGCTCCAAAGGAGAGGGCGAGAATGAGGTCCCGCGCCAGTGATGAAAGGTCTTGCATAGAAATTTTTTCGAGGCCATTTCCATATTTTTTACTGGAATAATCCGAAGCTTTTTCATATCTTGTCTCAGATCTGGCAAGCATAGTCCACGGATACTATTGCCCCACAAGGCTTTGTTTTCTGAAAAGGACTACCAGTGAAGCCTCCCCGCTCTGAAGAGAGGGGCATCCTCATAATGGATGGCGAAACTATCCATAGCCTTTAGCCCGCCTTCGCTCTTAGGAGCTACGGCGCGGTTAACCCCTCCTTTCCATCCTCCGTAGCAGGCTACTGCGGAGGACGGGCGCTAAAGCTTCGGAGGGCTCTCCTCGCCATTCATCCCCGTCCTAAAGGACGGGGCATTCTGGCGAAGGAGAGTAAAAAAGAAAGGAGACAGTAATGAGAAAGATTTCCATTGTCATTGGAATCCTCGTTCTTTGGATCTCAACACCACCATCAACGGGCGCCTCCGATGTCCTTACCCTGGAGGAGAGCATTAAGATAGCCTTGGAACGGAGCTTGTCTGTCCTCTCGGCAGATGAAGAGATCAGGGCAAAGGAATTCGAAGAGCGTGCTGCAAAAGCCGGTTTCTACCCAACACTCAGCACCAGCTATTCTTACACCCGTATCGATAATAGCACCGTCAATGATGCCAAGGCAACAACCTATCCCTACAATCCTTTAACTGGCACGCACGTCCCATGGGAGATTTCACCCTTGACCCGGGATAATTACGAGTGGGATCTCACTGCCACCCAGCCGCTCTTTACCGGATGGAGGCTTACCTTATCGAAAGACTTAGCTTCTCTTGGTATAGATATCGCTAAGATCCAAAAGGAGACCGCCGTTCAGGACTTAGTACTAGATGTGAAAGCGGCATACTTTGGAATTCTGAAGGCAGAAAAACTGGAAACCGTGGCCAAGCAGGCAGTGGATCTCCTGGAGGCCCAGCTTGGGGTTTCTCAAGCCTTTTATGAGGAAGGTATTATAGCCAAGAACGATTTACTTCAAACACAAGTTCAAATGGCTCAGGCAAGGCAGGACTTGATTAGGGCCACCAATGGTGTTGCATTGGCGAAGTCCCGTTTTAATACCTTGCTCAGGAGGGGAATCGATGAAGAGACAAGGATTAAGGACATACTCGATTATGAGCCCGTCACCCTTGAGCTGAGCAGTGCCCTTGAAAGGGCAGAGGTCAACAGGCCAGAGATAAAAGAGGTATCTCTATCGGTCTTATCCGCTGAAAAAAGGGTGCAACTGAGCAAAAGCGGCTACTACCCATCGGTAACCCTCATTGGAAACTATAAGCGGGAAACCGATGATTGGGTGTTGGAGGCTGTTTCAGGGGAAGACCCCGATATCTGGACGATAACCGTACAGGGAGAATGGACCTTCTGGGAGTGGGGCAAGACAAAACATGAAGTAGCCGCGGCCCGCGCCAGACTCGCAAAGGCGCGACACCTGCTCAACGAGGTCAAAGATAATATCCAACTGGATGTGAAGAATGCCTATCTCTCCCTGAGGGAGGCTGAGAAGAATATTCAGGTTGCCAAGACAGCGGTGGTTCAAGCGGAGGAGAATTTCAGGATGAATGAGGAGCGATATAAACAACAGGTGGCCACGGCCACCGATGTCCTCAACGCCCAAACGCTCCTCACCCAGGCACGGACAAATTACTTCAATGCCCTGAGTGACCACAACATCGCTTGGGCGCGGCTTGAAAGGGCCATGGGGATAGGATACGAAACCGGGGAACGGTGAAGGGGTACTGAGGGCTCAATAGGGTTAGCTAGGAGGTAACGCTCACCTTGTCCTGCTTGTTTTGATACCTCTGGCCGCAGGCATCGCAGGTTGCAGTTTTGTCCTCGAAATGTAACCTGACACCGCACTTGCAGATCCACCCTTTCACTACCGCCGGATTACCTGCCACCAGCGCGTAATCCGGTATGTCATTGAGCACCACAGCACCTGCCGCCACAAAGGCGAACCTTCCGATGGTGTGTCCGCAGACAACGGTTGCATTAGCGCCCAGAGTGGCCCCTTCTTTAACCAGTGTCGACCTTATCTCATCTTTACGGGGGATATAACTGCGCGGGTTATAAACATTGGTAAACACCATAGAGGGCCCGCAGAAAACTCCATCTTCCAGGGTTACGCCCGGATACACCGATACATTATTCTGTATCTTGACTTTGTTACCGATCGTTACGTCTGGCCCGATCATCACATTCTGGCCGATGCTGCAATCGCTTCCGATTACGCTTCCCTTGATAACGTGAGAGAAATGCCAGATCTTCGTTCCGCCCCCAATGATGCAACCCTCATCGATTGCGCTCGTTTTATCGACAAAATAGGGCTTCTCCACCCCCTTCTTGTAATCAGAGAGCGGAGATACGGATACGACCTTTCCCTTATTCTCCAGGGAATCCTGACAGGCCTGAAGCACGGCTAGAACCTTTAAACCCTCAGCCCCACCGGTTCGAGGCCGGCGATTATACCCGATACACTCCAAAAAATGCCTACATTCCTCCCTGAGAGGCTCGGTCTGATCAACGGGAATGACCTGGCCTTCCTTCTTGTTAGGGGTTGGAAGATGATCCTTCCATTCTATTATGTGGGGATAGACAATGAGCTTGTCTTTTGGCTCAACATCGTTAAACAGCGCCATTTTTCTGTCTCCGACAATCACCAATCGTTGCTCCTTGTATGGATGCAACCAACTCACGAAAATATGGGCCTTGATCCCCGAGGGGAACGAGAGATGACTCATGGTTACATCAGCAATCCTTTCATGGAGGTAGTTTCCCCCCAACGAGCATGCGCTTTCGGGCATCTCACCGGTGAGACCGAGAATGACTGATATGTCGTGAGGGGCAAAGCTCCACAGGATGTTTTCCTCTCTTCTGATCTTGCCCAGGTTCAGCCTGTTGGAGTAGATATATTGGATCTTTCCTAATTCGCCCTGCTCGACCATTTCCCTGAGTTTGATTACTGCAGGGTGATAATGCAGGAGGTGGCCCACCATGAGAATCCGTTTTCTCTCATCGGCGGTCCTCACGAGTTCCGCTCCCTGGTCTACATTCAGCGCCAGAGGCTTTTCCACAAAGACATGCTTATCGGCAAACAGGGAATCCCTCGCGATCTGATAATGGCTCTCAGCTGGCGTAGCTATTGCAACTGCATGTAAGCTCTTGTCTGACAGGATGTCTTCCAATGAACTCGTGGTTTTGAGATCCGGGTATTCTCTCTTGGCTTCATCAAGTCTCTGCTCATTGAGATCACAGAGCCCGTAAAGGGAGCCGAGTGATGCAAAATTCCTGACCAGGTTTTTTCCCCAATAACCGCTCCCAATAACCGCCACGTGCAAAGATTTTTTCACGACCTCTCTCCTATCCTATTCTCTTTCGCCCCATCTCGATGCACTACCCGGCGCTTCCAAAAAACTAGCTAATCTTCTCTGCAATCCAGTCTTCGATTTCCACGGCCAAGGATCGCTGTAAGAGCTCGATTGAAACCACGACCTTATCTGATTTGCCTTTATGTCGAAGATAAAAACCGGTCAGCCCTTTCAGCGGCCCCTCCATAATCATAACCCTATCGCCCTTCCTCATATAAGCCTGGTTTCGAATCGTCCGGTCAGTGCCATGGAGAATCTTCAAAGAGTCTATCTCCTCTTCCTTCACGGGAACAGGTTTATTTTCAGTGCCTACTATCCTCACAACTCCGTAGGTTTTGATTATGTCCCAGTATTCGTACGGGTTCAGATCTGAATGCACAAACACGTAACCGGGCAAGAGGGGGACCATGATCCTCTTCCTCCTGTCCTTTCGGCGGCTCATAACCTCTACTTTAGGGACAAATGCTTTGATTGATTTTTTTGTCAGCCCATTAAAGACAACATCCTCATGTCTACTTCGGGCGTGAATAGCATACCATTTTTGTTGAACGTCCAGCATATCAGAACCAGATCCCTTTGCTCTTGAGTTGTTCAATAAGTGAACATTTAAGACCGCATCTTGCCATTTGTCAAGACTAAACTCCTGCGGGAATTCCTTGTTAATCTTGAGGTAGGCCGTGCTGAGCCGCGGGATATGCCGAAAAAGTCTACTGCGAAAGGGCACATATATCCATATGCGATACTGGATTTTCTTTGATGCGCTAACACTGGAACCCTTCCTGTGCGCTAGAATAAGCATTGAGAGGGCTTGCCTCCCTCAACGGGAGAATCTCCGTTGTGTCGATGCTTCTTCCGTTTCCGAATAAGCCTTTATGCTAGTTCAACGACAGACAAGGGGAGTATTTCTTGAAATCCAAGAACCAGAACTGGTTTTATGGAACCCCTTCCTTGTCTTTCACCAAGACAAGGAGGCGTATCGGGATTGCATGCGCGCTGTTGCGGTATCACTATCACCGAACAAGGTGCCCAAACCGCTTCCAATGTGGCCACGACCAATAGACAATAAAGGCCTTCCCTTTAAGCTTATTCAGGGAAACTACACCCCAATACCTGCTATCAAGGCTCTGATCACGGTTATCACCCATAACAAAGATAGCATTCTCAGGAACAATAATGGGTCCAAAATCCTCGTGTTTGTTGTATACGTCCAAAATAGGGTGCTTGGTTTCTCCGAGAAACTCCAGATACTTTCCCGCACGCCCCAGATCCTTATCAGCATATTCCCCTACGAATTCAGCTTCTATTTTCCTGTCGTTCACATAAAGCACGTCATCTTTTATCTCAACTTTATCCCCCTCAACGCCGATAACCCTTTTGATGAAATCCTTTTTCTCGTTTCTAGGCCACTTGAAAACCACTATATCGCCTGTCTTCGGTTTTTTGATCTGTAATACGAAGTGGTCGGTAAATGGTATCTTAATGCCATAGATAAACTTATTCACCAAGATATGATCACCGACAAGAAGAGTTGGCTTCATAGATCCGGAAGGGATCTTGAAGGCTTGAACAACAAACGCCCGAATGAAGAGCGCAAGAAGAATGGCTATTATAGCTGCCTCTAAATACTCCCTGAAGACACTCTTTGTCCGAACCTCTCGGTTCTTTTTCTCCTTCTTTTTCGTCCGTTCCAACTACTGGCCCTTTCCTATTTTTCTCAGAGATGTTAGAATCGGTGCAAAGACTGCCCTCTTGTACAGCAATTTTCGGAAATACGCAAATTCAAAAATAATGATTGATTCTCTCGGACACTATGTAAAGCCTCTTATGACATGTAACAAGATATTGTGGTGCTGTCAAAAATTACCACTATATATATATAAATTGTCGTAATTTTATTTAATTTATAAAAAATACTTGACAAATTAATTTATATATGCATTACTAAGCAGGAGTTTTCTTATTTTTTGGGTTAACCTTGGTGGAGGAAAAGGATAGTGCTCCAGAATACGGTAAAGAAGATAAGAGAACAACTTTTGCTTAGTAAGGCAGAGCTGGCCAGAAAAGCCGGTGTATCTCCATTGACTATCGATAGGATTGAAAAAGGTGAAGATTGTCGTATGGAGACGAAACGGAAAATCATTCTGGCCCTCGGCTATAAGCTGAGCGACAAAGAGCAGATCTTTTTTGATGACAAGTAAATCTTCAAGAACTCGAGTCGAAGATGCCCATACCTAAGAAAAATCAAATAGTTGGGATTGATATTGGATCACATTCTATCAAACTTGCCGAGATTGAAGACACTACAAGGGGCATGATCCTGAAGAATTTCGGGATTATTGGGCTCCCGCCAGATGCTATAGTGGAAGGCTCTATAAAGGAAATGGAGATAGTTTCTGCCGCCCTAAAAAACCTCCTTCAAAACCTAAAAATCAAAAACCACAATGTTGCCGTATCGATTTCCGGATACTCCGTCATCGTCAAAAAGATAACCATTCCCAGGAAAGGAGAAAGGGAGCTGGAAGAAAGTATCCAGAGTGAAGCAGAACAATACATCCCTTTTGACATTAATGACGTTAACTTGGATTTTCAGGTTCTCTACTCAGGAGAAGAAGAGTTGGGGGAGGAAGGAAAGGAATCTTACATGGACGTCCTCCTGGTGGCCGCCAAGAAAGACATCGTTGAAGAGTACATCAGCCTTCTCCATCTGACCGAGCTCAACCCCGTTATTCTTGATATCGATGCCTTTGCGCTACAAAATGCCTTTGAAATCAGCGATTACGAGCAATCTGGCTGCCATGCTTTGGTGCATATCGGCGCTCAACACCTCACCATAAACGTTATTAAGGACGGCGTCTCCATATTCACGAGAGATTCCTCATATGGAGGCTCTCAGATAACCGGTGAGATACAGAAAAGGTTAAACATCTCTTATCAAGAAGCCGAAAGAATTAAACTGGGGGCGAGACCCCTCCCAGCGACGCAGAGATCCCCCGTAGAAGAGGCAGTCACCTCAACCGTCACGAGATGGGGTCAGGAAGTCAAGAGGGCGCTTGATTTTGTAGCAACCACATTTACCGACATGAAGATTGATACAATCCTATTGAGCGGAGGTTCATCGCTGATTCCGGGATTCACGAAATACCTCGGATTGGAGACGGGCCTCAAAATAGGGACACTCAACCCCTTTGCCAATATGGAAATAAGGGAAAAATCGTTCGACGCGGGATACTTAAACTATTCGGCTCCTATTGCCGCTATCTCAGTAGGTCTCGCTTTGAGGAGTATAGGTGATCGATGATCAGGGTTAATCTCTTTCCCTTCAGGGCTGCCAGGATAAAGGAGAATATACGCCGACAGGTTTCGTATTATTTTGGTTCCGTCATTGTTATCTTCCTGGCAATGACTTGGTCTTACATAGATCTTAGCAGGGAAACAAGCTCCCTGAAAAAGGAGCACGAGAAAAAAACGAGAGAATTGGCCACCTATAAAGATACGAACGCTAAAATAAAGGACTTGAAGAAAACAATTGCCGATATTGAGGCCAAGCTCAAGACGATACAGCGCCTAGAAAAGATTAAGGCGGGTCCCGTAAAGCTTCTGGATGATATTGCAACCAGTGTCCCAAAAGACAAGCTCTGGCTCGCGAGCCTCAGGGAAAGCAAGGGTACGCTTATGCTGGAGGGCACGGCAATGGATAATGAAACAGTCGCAGACTTCATGGACAAACTGCAAAGCACCGGGAGCATATACTCCGTTGAGTTGGTCAGAACGCAGCAAAGAAAGGTGCCGGGGCTTGATCTGAGTCTCAAGGACTTCGCGCTCAGGTGCACGACCTATGCCCATGAACCAGCAACAGCGCCAACGGCTATAAAGAAAAGATAGGAGTCATGGCAATCGAATTCGATAACTTTTTCGATAAGATATCCAAGTTAAGAATGGTCCACCGGATTCTTATCTTTGCAGGGACCATCGCAGTCCTTGCAGGTCTCTTTATCTGGCTTGTATATATGCCAAAAACAGCCGAAATGCGTACATTGAGAAGCGAAATAGGCAAGCTTAACGACCAGCTCAGGCTTGCCGAGAAACGGGCAGGGGATTTAGAGAAGCTCGAAAAAGACCTCGCTCAGGCTCAGGCGGATTTGCAGTTCGCAGTCAGGCTGTTACCCACGACGAGTGAAATACCGAACCTCTTAAAGAGTATCACGAAACTCGGCAACGATTCGAATCTCGAATTTATCCTGTTCAGCCCGCAGAGCGAGGTTCCGAGAGATTTTTTTGTAGAGATACCGGTTAACATAGAGGTAAAGGGAGCCTACCACGACGTGGCCCTGTTTTTCGATAAGGTGGGAAAACTGGATAGGATTGTTAACGTCATTGATGTCAGCATGGTTCCTGTCAAGAGCATGGACACTACGCTTAAGACCAACTGCAAGGCAGTAACCTATCGCTTTAAGGAGTAAAAAGGTCTAAGGTGGGCACAAGAAACACTCTGAACATAATCCTCTCATTAGTAGTCGGCTGTGGGGCTCTTGTCCTTTTTTGTGGGGTATCTGACGGGGAGACCGGGAAAACGGAGGTCTTTAAGATTCCACAGGAAGAGAAAGCGGCCACCAAGCCAATCCAGAAACCGAAGCAGCCTGAGGCTCAACCTCAAAAGATTGAGCCCAGGACCGAGAAAGGCACGGAAGAAACACCGTACTCTTATGACCCCACCAATAAGGTGGACCCATTCAAATCATTCATTACAGTACGAGAGGAATTGGAGGAAAAGGAAGCAAGACAAAAACCGAGAACATATCTTGAAACCCTCGACCTTTCCCAGTTGACCATATCGGCCATAATTCTGACTGAGGCAGAACAGTGGGCCCTAGTGAGGGATTCTAAGGGTGATGGCCATGTGATCAAAGTGGGGACACCTGTCGGAAGAAGGGGTGGGAGCGTCACCGAGATCCTCGAGGATAAGGTCGTTGTTCGGGAATATTTCAAAGACATCAGAGGGCGTGAAAAAACAAGGGATATGTTCTTGAAACTCCCCGTATTAGAATAGGCTAAAACAGTAAAAAATGTAAGGAGACCTTGCATGTTGGATACCAGATGCCCAAGAAGACGAAAACCCGTTTTTCTTTTGATCGCTATAGGTGCACTTTGTTTTGCCATGAGTTGTGCCCCGTCGCCGACCAAGAAGAAGGTATCGGGCCTCGCGCCAGAAACGCCTGCTCAAATCGACTCAATCAGTGTGGTCTCTCTGCCCTCTGATGCAGAGGCCAGGATTGCGATAACCAACTCGAGAACCACTCCCTATACGGCCTTTAAACTTGGTCAACCACTCCGGCTCATAGTGGATGTAACCGCACAACCGGCAGAGGAATTGACCGTCCCGGATGTCACGGGGGATAAGATCATCAAAGCCCTTACGTTTGAGAGCATAAAAGATGAGCCCCTGGTTACGCGGGTTACAGCCACCTTATTCCAGGACGTTGAATACAGTGTGCAGGAAAGAGACGGAACAATAGATGTCCTGCTTTCCCCGAAGAAGCCCGCTGAAACGGTTGAACCACCTGTTATGGCAGCCAAAGAGGAGGAGATCCCGCCAGGGAAGCCGCGCCTGTTCTTTGCGCCGGGCAAGACAAAAGCGAATCAGATCCTTGGTATTGATTTCTTTATGTTGCCCAAAGGCAAATCACGGGTTACGGTTACAACCAGAGAAAGGGCACCTTATGAATTAAGCCGAAAAGACTCCTTGAACTTGCTTCTTGAAGTTAAGAATGTCACCATCCGACCTGAGCTGACCCGGTATATCGATTCTTCTTACTTCAAAGGGGTGGTCAACAGGATTACCCCGATGGTGCGGGTTGCGGACAAAGGGGTCGACCTTGAGATCAAGCTGCGAGAAGTGGTCCCCTATCACGTTGTTCAGACAGACCAGGAGATACGGATAGATTTTAGCAAGACCTCGGTCGGACCGCCAGCCAAAACCATAACTGCGGCCAGGCTGGCAGAAAAACAGGTAGTAAAAGAGGAGATACCCGAACAGGAACGACCGGCGGTGACCCCGGCGGTGAGTCAGCCCCGACCTTTGGAACGAGAGACTTACAGGAAGTATACGGGAGAAAGGATAACCCTTGATTTTGCCAATGCAGACATACGGAACATTCTGAAGTTGATTGGGGAGGTCAGCAAGCTGAATTTGGTGTGGGGTCCCGAGGTGAAGGGTACGGTCTCCATGAGGCTGAAGAACGTGCCTTGGGACCAGGCCTTGGACATCGTGCTCGAGTCCAACGATCTCGGCATGATCAGAGAGGGAAATATCATTTGGGTAACAACGAAAGGAAAGATAAAAAATCTGGAGAAAGATAGACAAGACAAACTGAAAACTGAACAGGAAAGGATAAAAGTCACCAAAGATGCAGAGAAAGAGGCTGAAGAAGCAGAACCGTTGATTACCGACTACATTACGGTCAACTACGCAGATGTGACGGATATCAGAAAGCTCATAGAGGAGAATGTAAAGGGGCCGAGAGGCAAGATATCGGTTGATACTGCAAATAAGACCATAATCTACACCGACATAGCATCTAAGGTTGAAAAGGCCCGAGCCCTGAAAACGAGGCAGGACAAACCGTCAAAACAGGTGATGATCGAGGCCCGGATCGTGGAAGCCAAAACGACTTTCTCCAGGGATCTCGGGATCAACTGGCGCGGATTAAGCTACAGTACGAAAAGAAATCCGTGGGGAGGGGGAGGACCTAACAGCAGCAGGAGCTATGATTACTCTTTTGCGACGAATTTCACGGCGGCCGCTGATACCGCAATCGGCCTCAATTTTGCCAACGCTAGTGGAACAATGTCAAGTATTATTAATGCTCAGATAGCCCTTGCCGAAACAGAGGGTACCTTAAAGACCCTTTCGGCACCGAAGATCATAACCAGGGACACCGTTCAGGCAACCATCAAGCAGGGCACAACTATCTATATCCCGTACACCGATGTGGAGGGAAACAGAACCGCAAAGGAGGTTGATGCCACCTTAGAGCTGAGCGTTACCCCCAACATCACGCCGAACGACATGGTTATTATGAAAATCTCAGTAAGCGATGATTACCCCGACTATGCGAACCGGGTTGGCGAATTTGTGCCTGTCCTGAGAAAGAACGCCATGACAGAAATGATGATTGCCAGCGGAGACACCGTTGTTATCGGCGGAATCTACAAGGAGAGCAAGGGGATAACCGATACGGGAACACCGTGGCTGAGGAAGATACCGGTTATCGGATGGCTTTTTGGAGTAGAGAACAAGTCAACTGAGAAGAGCGAGCTGCTCATCTTTTTGACACCGAGGGTAATGCCAGTTACGCCAATGGGCTAGGGACATATAAGCAGAAAACATCGTGAAGGGGCGATTATGCTTTTAATCGCTCCTTTTCTTGTGGGTGAAAGAATCGTCCTGCGAACAAGGCTGCAAAATCCGAAGGATATCCAGAAGATTCTCAACGAAATAGGCGGCTTTCAGGTTCCTGTTGCGGTAGGCGATCAGGGGCACTCCTGAAGCCTGACAAACCCTATAATCGACCTCCGAATCACCTACATAAAGACACCGGTGCGGCCCAACCCCGAAAAATTCAAGGATCTTCAAGATAGGTTCGGGATGGGGCTTCGGGTTTGCGACATCCAGCGAAGACACCACGATATCAAAATACCCTGTTAGGCCGTGCCATTCCAGAACCTTCCCGATCGTGTTGCTTCTGTTCGTTGCTACCGCGAGACCATAGTGTGATTTGAGCTGTTCGAGCAACTCCTTGAGGCCTGGCTCCATAACCATGTCCCTGATAAAAGGAGTGTAATCCGGCTTGGTTAATCGGTATCGCTGTGCTTGACCCGTGCAAGGACTCCCTCTGAAGATATGGTTTACCGATTCCTCGGCAGTGTGCATGTGTACAAATTCGACATCCTCACCTCTTATGGGAGGGAGGTCGAAATGGGACAAGATATGATTGTAGAAGTTAATATTGGCGTGACGGGAGTCAAACATCACGCCATCACAATCGAATACAACCACTGAAACGCTCATAGTCCCTGCACTGTACCTCCGTTGAGGCCAACAATCAATGATAACTTGCAAAAGAACCTATTTTGTGTAAGCTTAAGGCCGACACAAGAATCCCCAAAACCGAACGAAAGCATCGCCACGGAAGCTCCGCTGAACGCGGGCCTTCGTGGGAATAACCGAGAGGCTTCATGGAAATAACTTCGGACTTTCTCGTCATCGGTACCGGTATCGCAGGCCTCAGTTTTGCCCTTAAGGCGGCCTCAAAGGGCACCGTCAGCGTCGTCACCAAAAAGGAAACGATGGATGCCTCAACCAATTATGCACAGGGGGGTATTGCCTCAGTGTTAGATCCATACGACTCGTTTGATCTGCACATAGCAGACACCCTCGAGTCAGGAGCCGGGCTCTGCAACGAGGAGGTCGTCCGCACCGTTGTAACTGAGGGGCCTGGTATGATTCGGGAGCTTATCTCCCTTGGCGTCAACTTCTCCCGCGATAAGAAAGAGCCTGACAAGCTGGATCTAACCCAGGAAGGAGGTCATTCCAGGAGAAGGATCGTACATGCTGATGATCTGACCGGACAAGAGGTTGAGCGGTCCCTCATTCGAAATGTGGAGGGAAAGAGCAACATCAGGATCTTTGAAGACCACATGGCTATCGACCTCATTACGACATCAAAATTCCTAAAAAGAGGTCTCTCGACCAATCAGACCGAGGAGACATGCTGGGGGGCCTACGTATTAGATATTCACACCGGAGAGGTAAGGACCTTCTTGGCGAGAGTAACCGTGCTTGCAACGGGAGGAGCAGGAAAGGTTTACCTCTACACCAGCAACCCCGACATCGCCACCGGTGATGGCCTTGCCATGGGTTACCGGGCAGGAGCTAAGGTGGCAAACATGGAATTTGTGCAATTCCATCCCACGTGTCTCTTTCATCCGCTGGCAAAGAATTTCCTGATTAGTGAATCCGTCAGGGGCGAGGGGGGACGATTGATTGACAAAAGCGGAAATCACTTCATGGAACGGTACCACCCCAGGGAAGACTTAGCCCTCAGAGATATCGTTGCTCGATCAATTGACGAAGAACTGAAGAAGAGCGGTGATGAATGCGTCTATTTGGATATCAGCCACAGGCCTCCGGAATTTATTAAGAAACGTTTTCCCCATATCTACCAAAAGTGCCTTTCATTGGATATCGACATCACCCAAGAACCGATTCCCGTTGTACCGGCAGCCCACTACATGTGTGGTGGCCTCATTGCCGACAAGCGCGGACGCACCAACATAAACAACCTCTATGCAATCGGCGAGGTAGCCTGTACCGGGCTCCATGGCGCAAACAGGCTGGCGAGTAATTCTCTTATAGAAGCCCTCGTTTTTGCAAAAGCGGCCTTTGAAGATGGCGTCAAAAAAATTACCCAAGGCGATCCTCACAAATTTCCCCCCGTTCCCTTATGGGATCCGGGGTCAGCAACTGACAGCGACGAATCGGTGGTTGTTTCACATAACTGGGATGAAGTGAGAAGGCTGATGTGGAACTACGTTGGCATTGTGAGAACCAATAAACGGCTGATCAGGGCCAAAAGAAGAATCGAGGTGATCCAGCAGGAGATCAAGGAGTATTATTGGGACTTCCTTATTACCACTGATTTGGTAGAACTGAGAAATCTGGCAACGGTCGCTGAACTGATAATCAACTCAGCTAGTATGCGGAAGGAAAGCAGAGGGCTTCACTATAACCTGGATTATCAGGAACGAGATGATAAGAACTGGCGTCACGATACGGTGATATAAGCTGCTACGTCGTTCAAGAACTGTCAATCGGTTTACATAGATTAGCCACAGACTCACACAGACAGTATAAGTTATTTTCCTCTGCCGAGAGTGCCAGCATGTTATCGCGAAGCGATGATACCTTTTAGCCGAGCACGTCGCTCGGCTAAAAGGTCTGCGTGGGTCTGTGGCTGTAAAATTATTACCAAAGGGTGAACGGGAATCGCAGCCATAATCGCTCATAGAGCTTCTCCCGGCCCCTGAGCTTGAGCCATGTCATGACAAAGGCGTAAAGCAGGCCGAGACCGATAGCACCGAGCACAAGATACAGGAGCCCCATAAAGATAAGACGACCTGCATCCCACCCCCATTCGAAAACAAAAGGAAACATATTAGCCTCTCTTGACGACCCCAAATTCCTTAACAACCTTCCCGAAAACGGTGACGGGATTCAACTCTGCCTCCTGGGGAAAAACGGGAAGGTATCGGTAGGAAAGGGAGAATATCAGAATCCCGTAACCAATGGTACCGAATCCAATCCCCCATTCTTGCCACGTTGGCACATAGCTCATGAACTTGTCAAAAGGCATAACCGGTACGGCTAGGGTCTGAATCGAAAACACGAACCTATTGAACACGATACCAATGACATTCATCACGGCACCGATAATGAGGAGGTTATCTCTTTCCCTCAATTGTGGGGTTATCAAAACAATCGCCGGAATAACACCGAAAACTCCAATCTCGGCAATCAAAAGCCATAGCCCATAGGATCCGGCATAGAAATCCATGAAGGATAATCCGGCCCGGGGTACCACTCCGTATGCCCAGTTCACCGTATCCGCGATCTTGAGTATGATATAGCTTACAAGAAGCCAGCCCGAGATCTTGGCTAGCAAGGTAAAAACGCTCTTCTTGACTAAGGTTCTTCCAGTAGCCTTTCGCGCAACCCAGACACAGAGCAGGGTAAAGCAAGGGCCTGCAGCAATAGAGGAGAGGATAAACAAAAAGAAGGTCCAGGGCCAAATAAGAAAACCCTCTCTGAAGGCAAACGGACGACCGAACAGGACCCCGAACATCCCTCCGAGAGAGCCCTGATGAAAGAAAGAAAGAAAGGCTCCCACTGCAGCAAACAGTGCCACGATGTGGTGCAGGTTATTACCGAAGAGCTTGAACTCCGGAACTTGCTTCAGCTTTCTGTTCGAGAGGATGAGCGGCAGATACTCGATGGTGAGTACACCCAGATATGCAGTAATACAAAAGGACACCTCGGTGAGCATGGAGTGGACGTTGGCATGCCAGAAGATAAACCAGCCCCTTAACGGTTGGCCAATATCTACTCCCAGCATGGCAATGGCAGCCGAATAGCATATAAACCCGATGACAACGGCCGCATTAACGATTGCCTTCAGGTCTTTGACAAAGGGATAGATGAAGACATTTCCGATGATATGGGTGAGGAATCCTGTAAAAAATGCACCTGCACCCAAGGCGATCAGGGAAAGATCAAAGACAATCCACAGGCCAAAGGCAAAATAGTGATTCATGTTCGTCTGGTTCAGGCCTTTATAAAAACACAAAAAGGCCGAGACCAAGCCCCAGGCGATAAGAACCAGCCATACCAGCATCCATGGTACAAATGTCTTTAACGAGGATCTTTGGACACCATCTGGGATCAAAGCCACATCCATTTCTTTCCTCCAGCTCGTTAAGCCCTTTCTTTAGATTCTCCTTCCAAATAATTGTCTGCCATACGCCTCACCCAGTCCTTGCTGCTGAGATAGTATACCTTGGGTTCGGTCCCCAGCTTCTCCAGTAACCTGAACGCCAAAGGGCTCTTTTTCAACTCCGTAACCCTGTGCTTCGGGTTGTTAAGGTCACCGAAAGTTATAGCCCCTGTGGGACAGGCCTCGGCACAAGCAGGTATGTATTCATGCTCCTCGAGATCTCTCCTGTCCTCGTTATATGCCTTTGCTTTGGCTCTCATAAGCCGGTGGTGGCAAAAGGTACACTTCTCTACTACACCCCTCATCCGTGGTGAGACTTCGGGAGAGAGGTACCGGTCCATACCTCCAGGAAAGGGGGGATCAAACCAGTTGAAATCTCGTGCATGATAAGGGCATGCAGCCATACAGTATCTGCAACCTATACACCGTGTATAGATCTGGCTTACGATTCCATCGCTGGAGTCGTTCGTAGTTGCCGTAGCTGGGCAAACCGGCACACAGGGAGGGTTGTCGCACTGCATGCACGGCCTGGGGAGTTCAACTACCTCGGTGTGAGGAAATGCCCTATCGTTTGTGAGCATGTAAATGTCGAGCCAGTTTATGTTCCTGATCTTATCCGATTCATCGAACAAAACACAGACGTTATTCTCGGAGGCACATGCAATAATACACGTACCACAGCCCGTGCACTTATCTAAATCAATGACCATCCCGTATCGCGCGCCGTTGGCTTTACCTTTCTTTTTCATCGTATATCCTTTACCTTGATGACCGCTATACCTTGATCATCTTAACCCTGGTATTCCACCAAACAGATTGCCCACCCCAGGGATCCTCGGTCGAGTCGATGATGTCGTGGGGATTGACACCCTTTCCCTTTAGGTACCTATCGTAGGCGGTATGCCCCAGGCCAAGGGGGATAAATATAACATCGGGCATGGCCCCGCCAAAGACGTGGATCCTTACCGCTAGCTCTCCCTTGGGGGATTTCAAGACCGCTTTCGAGCCTTCCTTCAATCCATACTCAGCTGCCGTTTTTGGATTAACTTCCACGAACAGGGCGTCTTTTTTGAGCTGATGATCGAACAGTGTCTTGTTCAAGAATGGCGGATTACCGATCCATCCGCTTTCCAGATTGATCAGCTCAATGGGAAAGAGATGCAAGGGATATTCCTTCTCATCTGCCGCCGACTTTACCTCTTCGTAGTGGGGCATATATACCTCATCCCCCCTGGAAAGGATGCCCAGATCTGAGAGCGCACCATCGAGCGTTTTCCCCTTCGAGTAGGTTTGGAGGGCCAAATCTATATTTGAAGAGAAAAACTCAAATTTCTTGCTGGGCGTTTGAAAGATCTCCGACCACCTGCCGAAGGCGTGCGAAGGGAGGTACCAGCATCCGGATTCCTTAAGGGCCTCCCACATCGATTTAAAGGACGAAAACGCTGCGGCCGCTCCGCCTTTCTCGTCTAACCCCTTCCATGCCGGAGTCGAGTCATCATACGCAGTCTGCCCCTTTCCCGAAGCGTAGAGGCCTTTAACTCTATCCTTTAATGCGTCTTCAAAAGTGGTCCACCCAAAGGAATCGGCAACTGTTCCGCCTATTAGCTTCCCCAAAGATATGATTACGTCTCCGCTGTGTTTCGTCCTATAGAGGGGCTCTATCGCCGGCTGTGAAAGCGCATACAGAGGGTATTGAACCCCCGTCGGCCACACAATATCGTCCATCTTTTCAAGGCAAGTATGATCAGGGAGTATCAGATCTGCCATCAGCGAGGTCTCATCCCTGAACGGAGAGAAACTTACGATGAAGGGTATCTTGTGTAGTGCCTTGATCAGAGCCTTGTTTTCCGGAACGGTATGGGCGGGGTTTGCAGAATATAGGAGCAGCGTGTCAACGGGGGAGCTCTCGCTGCCGTTTATCGCCCCTGAAAAGGCATGCATGATGCCCTTGCTAAAGGGGTATTGCTCGGTCCCGGCACGGTCGAGCCTTACTGTGTTAAGGCCATTCCTGGCCACGCGATCATACCCCACATCCGGCCACGGGGCCAGGGGAAGATCGCCTGCCGTCAAGAATCCTCCCTTTTGATTGATTCTTCCCGTCAATCCATTGAGTGCATGGACTGCCATGAATTCATACACGCTACCGGGCAGCAAACCCTTCCCACGACCTGCAATGGCAAGGGGAGCCTTGGATTGTGCAAATCTTCTGGCCAGCGCAATGATCACCTTGGTCGGTATACCCGTGATTTTTTCGACGCTCTGAGGGGAGTACTTTTCCAAAACGATTCTTACAAATCCCTTATGTGCTCTCCCCTGCGCATCAGACCAATCGGCGAAACCAAAGGCGTGGTTTTCAACGAATTCTTTGTGGTAGTGCTTCTCCTTGATGATTACATGGGCAATTCCCATGGCCAGGGCAGCCTCCGTTCCTGGAAACGGGGCGAGCCATTGGTCTGCCCTTAACGCCGTTCGTGAGGCCCTCTGATCGATCTGCACCAGATAGGCCTTATTGCGTGCTCCATTTCCGGCTAATTCCCTCCAGGCACTCTGCATTCTTCCCGCTCCTCCCCATCCATCTAAGAGGGGGCAGCCAAAACTCAGTATGAAATCGGAGTTCTCTAGGTCAAATGCCGCAGGGCCACTCGTTCCTTGCATCAGAGAGGTAACGATGGCATTGGTATCTTCCTCCCGTGGCATACCAATGTAATTAGGACTTCCAACTGCATCGAGGAGCCTCCTCACCAGAAGGGCCATGGTAGATCGAGACTGGCTCCCATCTATAGCCGCCAGCTTTTCGGGGACTCCCTTTTCCCTGAGCGCTTTTATTCGCGTGGCGAGTAAGTTAATAGCCTCGTCCCAGGCAATCTCCGTCCACTCCCCGGACCCCCGTGGCCCAACCCTCTTCATAGGGGCCGTCCACCGGATCCCCTCGTAATAGAGGATTTGCTGACCAGCCATACCGAGCGGACAGAGCGCTCCTCGATTCACCGGATAATCGGTCCTGCCCTCTATCTTCACCACCCTGTCGCCAACCTTTCGAACCTCGATTCCGCAGGTACCTGAACAGAGCGTGCACACAGAGTTTACCGTGGAAAACTTTCCCCTGGCCGGCACCGGTACCCACGGCCAGTTTTGGGTCCAGATGGCAACGTCATCCATAAGTTTCCATGGAAGGGGAGATAACAGGGTTCCCCCTAATCCACCTACGAAAAATTTGATGAAATTCCTTCTGTTTAATTCCATGGTCCGCCCTCATTTATGACATACGAAACAGGCATTGTTCTCTTCCTTGCCCTTCTCAGTATGGCACTTAGCACAGTCATTCATCTTCATTTTGTCCCAGCTATTCTTCTTGTAACCTGCGATGTTTCGTCCATAAATATCGATACTATATTTGGTGAGCCTGTTGACCTTATACACGGGTAGGATATCGTTAGTGCCAAAATCCCCGTGACATACCGTGCACTCGGTCTCCGCCATCTTTGCATGGGCAACATGAGGGAAAAATACGTTATCCGGTTGGCGCGAGTATACCAGCCAGGGTATTTCCTTGCCCTGGTCAATAAAATCGGTAAAAAGCTTACGCTCTTCCGGGCTTTCCGTGTATAGGGATTCCGGATCGTCATGACACTCCATACACTTGTCCAGTCCCGGAATTCCAGAAAAGGTACCATCCTCGTAAAAGAAATGGCACTCTTCGCACTCCAAACCTGAACTAGAGTCGGGGCCGTGTTTGACATGGCTGTAGTTCAACGGCTGACTCTGTGTAGAATAAAGAATAAGAGGAAAGACAATCCATCCAACAATGAGGGCCCCGACTACACCGGCCGAGAAAAATACCCATCCGTCCCATCTAGGTTTTTTCTCCTGTTTCGGATCAGAGTCCATACCGAGCCTCTCTATTTGGTTTCTTGATGAATCACCAGGGGAATATATCGACGTGAAAAGGTAGATTCAATCAGGTAATCTACTCAAAAAAGGAAAAACTGCCCCTATCAATACATGGGGGTGGTTTTGTTTTTGACTCATTCCCTAAGGCTCCTGGGGTGAATTACCTAATGGCTACAGGACCTTGTAACTGTTGCCCCTTATCTTGTCAAGAGAAACGTGTTCGTATCGTTCCACTTAAAAGAAACCGGTTGAGCCACGGCGGGTACCGTTTCGGCAAAGGTGGCACCGCTTCTCTCCTGTCCGTGTTCAATTCCGAAGGTAATCACGTGAGCCAGTGCAGGCATCTTGACCATTCTACCAACAAATCCCCGACCCTATTTCAGTCGAAATCTGATAGGGACCTTTACCCACATCTCAACCACTTCGTCGCCCTTCTTGCCAGGGTGAAAGGTCCATTTTCTAACCCCCTTTTTGGCGGCCTTATCCAAGATCTCAGCACCACTTGATCGAACCAACCGCACAGAGGCCACCGTACCATCTCGAGCAACTAAGACCTCAAGGAGCACCGTACCCTGATAGCCCCTCCTCCTTGCGAGCAATGGATAAGCGGGCCGCCTGTTTTTTTCATAATCGGGCAGTGCGAAGGTAACGGGGGGTTCAGGTGTCGGGGAAAGCGACTCCGCTTCTGCTGCCTTTTCAGATATATCCTCGGTCCGTATTTGTTCCGCTGGTAGATCAGGGGCAGCTGCTGCTAGGGAAGTGTCTTCTTGTGGCAATGTCTCTTGTTCAGGGATCGGCTGGGGGACCGGTAAAGGACGAGAGAAGGGTTCCTCTTCTTGTTGGATCTTCTTCTTGGGTATGAGTTGTCTTTCCGGTTCTCTGTTCTTTTTGGCCACCTCTTTTGGCTTATCCTTCGATTTGGATGTGATCTTCTTTTCTACGGGTTTCTTGGGGGCAGGCTTTTTGATGGCCTCAGGTCTCTTGACCAAAGGAGGTTTCTTGATCGGTATTGAGGTGACTACACTGACAGTCAGGGCTTTGAGGGGCCTTTGAACATGGATGGGGCTCTTGAATAGGTCCAGCTTCACCCATGCTAAGAATCCATGGAAGATGAGTGCCATAAAAAAAGCAAAGAGGAGGGATCGGCTCAAGGTCGAATCTCCTTCGTGGTCTGCAGCACCACGTTACTCAGGCCCGCAGCTCTTATCTGATCGAGCACTTCAATGAGCAGTTGGTAGGAAACCTTTTTGTCGGCAAAAAGATGGACCTGTGAGCTCTTGCATTCCTGAGCCTTCACCCTCAGGAGTCTGGCAAGATCCCATAGCGATACCCGATGAGTATCCAGCAATATCTGCCCGTTTTCCCGTACCGTAACAGACAGCGACAGATCCTTTTCCATCCCGGCTGTTGTAGACGTTGGAAGATTAACTGCAACTCCTCTGTGGACAGCCATAGACAGCATTGCGTAGATAAAGAAAACCAGCAGAAGGAAAACAATATCGATAAGAGGGAGAATCTCTATGCGAGCCCTTCTGGGTGACCCTCGGTTAACCCTCATGGCCCCTTTCGCTTTCCTTCATGCTGTTGTTCATTGGGTTCAGTTTCTCGTAGACTATTTCCAGGCTCGTAGCGTACTTCTCTATGGATGCCGCTGCCTTCTCCGCCCGTGAATTGAAGTAGTTAAAGGGAAAGACCGAAAGAATGGCAATACCCAGGCCAGACGCAGTTGTTATGAGGGCCTGAGCAATTCCCGCTGTCACCGCCTGGGGTTCCTCGATCCCTGCATTTCCCAATATCTCAAAAGAGAGGATAATGCCTATCACCGTTCCAAAGATGCCGAGAAGAGGAGAAATGGTGATTATGGTGTCTAATATGGGCAAATGCCGCCGCATTCTGTCTATTTCATCTGCAGCGGCTGTCTCCATCGCTTTTGCCATGCTAAACTCCCTGTGGAGGATACCTGCCACCAGGATTCTTATTATGAAGTCTCTTGAATCCCCGATCCTTTTCCTTACACCTTCCCAGTTGCCTTTTTCGGCTAAAGACAGAACATCATTTACGAGGGCCTGGTCGCTCCTGTGATCCTCTACTATCCAAAATATGATACGCTCAATGATCACGGTGAGTGCAATGATTGAGCAGACCAACAGAGGATACATTATGGGCCCACCTTTGAGGAATACGTCGGTCATGCTATCTCCCTTTCATGTGCTCCCCGTTGCGAGAGGATTGTCAGGCGAGGTGTCTTGGTGACCGGATTCTCATCGACAAGCACGGGGCACCCGTAAACGATACCTATATTTTCAGCCGTTACCACCTCTTCAGGCACACCAACCTTGTAAACACGGCCCTTCTCCAATAGGAGCATTCTATGACAGTACTGAGCGGCAAGGCTGATGTCATGGGAAACCACGATCATACTCAATCCCTGGGCCATGGTCAGAGAAAAAAGCAGATCGAATATCTCTACCTTGTGCCGTATATCCAGGAAGGATGTTGGTTCATCCAACAAGACGATGCCTGCCTTCTGGGTCAATGCCCGGGCAATGAGAACCCGTTGTTTCTCGCCGCCTGACAATTCGTTTATGGATCGCTCAGCCAATTCAAGGGTGCCGGTAAGCTGCATGGATTGTCGGGCTACCTCCACATCCTCTTCTCCCTCAAAGGGAAATGGCCCTGAATGAGGAAAACGGCCCATGAGCACCACTTCAAAGACAGAAAAGGGGAATCTAAATGTTGACTCCTGCGGCACCATGGCTATAAGCCGCGCGAGTTCAGCCCTCTTATAGCTCGACAGTGGTTTCTTATGCAGCAGAATCTCCCCCATTGGTGCCTTTAACAGGCCATCGATAACCTTTAGTAAGGTGCTCTTTCCCGAGCCATTAGGGCCTATGAGCCCTAAAACCTCGCCCCTTCTCAGCTCAAGGTCAATCCCCTTCAGACACCACTGGTTATCGTACTTGAAAGAAACACCATGCAGTATCAGTTCTGAGTCCACTGACTGCCTCTCTTTCTTAAGAGATATATGAAGAAAGGTGCCCCTAAAAAGGCGGTTACAACCCCTACCGGCAATTCACTGGGCGAGATTATCGTCCTTGCAAGAGTATCTGCAGCTATCAAAAACGAGGCGCCTCCAACTGCAGCTGCCGGTATCAACACCCTATGATCGGGTCCGAGAAGCATCCTTGTGAGGTGTGGCACTATCAGTCCAACAAATCCGATTATCCCGCAAAACGATATGGCCAAGCCGGTGATAAGGGATATCCCGAGAAATGATACCCACTGCACCACTTTCACCTCTACGCCCATCTGGAGGGCCGAATCCTCACCACCTACGATGAGATTAAAATGCCGAGAAAAACCATACATAATAGCTGAGACAAACAGGATAAGCGGGAGGCCCACCGAGACCTGAATCAGTTTGCTTTGAGAAAGGTCGCCATACAGCCAGAAAAGCATGGAATGTAGCCTGCTGCCACTCGTGGTTGCGATGAAAAACATTATCACAGCTGTAAAAAAGGCATTGACAATAACTCCAGTCAGCAGCAGGCTCGATGATTCCAGTCCCCCATGCCGGCTACTGATACTCAGTACGAGTAATACCGTGGATAGGGCCCCCACAAAGGAGAGGAAGGGCACACCAATGTGAAAACCAACACCAAAGACAATACCGACGATTGCCCCTACCGCCGCTCCACTTGAGACACCGAGTATAAACGGTTCCGCCAACGGGTTCCTCAAGAGTGCCTGGAATACGACCCCACCAAGAGACAGGGAAAAGCCTACGAGGCCGGCCAGTAAGATCCTGGGTAATCTTATCTTAAAGAGGATCATTCGTGCCGTTTCATCAAACGAGCCGTGGCCGAGTAACCATTTCCAGATTTCACCGAGAGAGATTCCGGCAGGGCCTAGACCTAAGGAGATAATGATCACTAACAAAAGCACGCCGAGGGAAATCAACCCGGTCAGCATCACCTTTGAAATTGTTAATCGTTGAGCGTTTCTACCTTTCATTCCATTCCGCCTCCGGGTGTATGAGTCGGGCCATTTCTTCCAGACCCCTCACGATCCTAGGGGCAGGTCTATCTATTAGATCGGAGTCCATGAGATGCACCCTTCCCTCTCTCACAGCCGGCACTGTGGGATAATCGTACCACTCCTTTCTGGCCGTCTCATACCCTCCTCCCCTCTTCATTGAAGAGACAATGATCACATCCGGTTGTCTTTTGATTACCTCCTCTATGTTTAGCTTCGGATAGGTATGCGCCTGATCTCCGGTCATATTCCTCCCCCCGGCCAACTGGATCAGGTTATGATGAATTGTCTTGCTGTTTACGCTCATGAGGGGCCTCATGTTTACTACCAACAGGACCAGGGGCTTCCCTTTGTTCCGCACGAGCCTTTCTACCCTCGAAACCCTTTCATTCAAAGCACGGGCGAGCCCTTCCGATCTCTCGCTTACGCCACAGACTTCTCCGAGCCTCTTGAGAGTTTCGAGGATCTGGCTAACGGTCCGCGGATTGATTACATAGACCGGTATGCCGATCTCCTCCAACATTTCAACATCTTCCCTCCTGTTCCCATCAACGGTAGCAATGACAAGTTCAGGATCCAGGCTTACTACCTTCTCGATATTGATTCTTGTATAAATACCTACCTTTGGTTTTTTTTGCGCCTCTTTGGGAAAGGAGCTAAATCGGGTAACGCCCACCAGTTTCCCTTCTAGGCCCAAAAAATAGACCATCTCAGTTATGCTTGGCGCCAGCGAGACGATCCTGGTTGGGACAGATGCTAAGGTTACCTTCCGGCCCAAAGCATCATGAAACACGCGTGCCTGTGAGCATAAGGGCTGCCAAAAAAGGAGAATGCCGAGCACCACGGGAATAGAGAATCTTCTATCCATTGCACGCCTGAGTCTTTGTCATGGCAGTAAAAAAAAGTCCTTAAATCCATTTGGATTTAAGGACTGCACCCTGCTTCCTTGATCCTTAAATAGCCGACCGGTGCCGGCACACAATTACCATCGTGGCAGGTCTTCTGACTCTCCTGACCTCACGGCTAGCCTTCCCATCCTGCTAAAGGCAGAACAGTGACGTTAGCCCTCTATCGCCGAGGGTATGCCGGAGGCCTCTTTACCTCGTTAGAAAAGGAATCTCGCCATGTATGGCCCGGTGAAAGAATGAACCCCTTTGGGGCTTAAAGGCCTCGGCGAAATCTTCTAACGGGGCGCAGGACTACAGCGGCGGGACCGTTCCCGAATCTAACGGGATTCCCTTTTAAACCGTCCAGGTACCACTCATGGTAAATCAAAGATCAAACCCTTGCTTAATGGCGCAAGAAAAAGGAGCTTCCCTCTCACTCCGGCCACCAGTTGAGACGATGCACACTCTACCGCATAGCAAACCCACAGGAGGTAATGGTGAAATCGCTCAGTGAAGTAAGTCTTACTGTTGCCCACATCAACCCTGGTGTATAAGCAAACGATCTCAGGAGAAAAGGTTAAAACCTCCTCATCTTCTTCCGGAGCCTTTTGGCAGCCTTGGCCTGCTTCTTTTTCTTCTGCACACTGGGCTTATCGTAAAATCTTCTTTCCTTTATCTCCGAGAAGAAACCCTCTTTTGAAAGCTTTCTCTTGAGATCCCTGATAGCCTTTTCTATCTGATTATCATATACAATTACTTTCATGGAATTAGAGACACCCTGCAAGGCACCGAGCTTAGCTACCTTTCCAAGGACTTCGTCTCTCCAAGAAATCACCTCCCTTTCTTAAGGTATTATTATAGAGACTGTATCAGTCTCTTTTCAGTTCTCAATCAGGTGCACATGCCGAAGGTCCTCTGGATTATATATGTGGTCGTTTAATTGTCAATGTTTTTATGCTTTCATGTTTTTATGCTTTCACTATATTTCCGTTACCTTTGCTCCAGCAATACCACGGTTTCGACATGATGGGTATGTGGAAAGAGGTCAAGGGGCTGGACCTCGCCTAACAGATACCGCTCGTTGAGCAAGGCCAAATCCCTGGCCAAGGTCGAGGGGTTGCAGGAGACGTAAATGATCTTATCAGGCATGAGGTACAAAATCTGTTCGATCACCTTTTTGTGTATCCCCGCTCTTGGTGGATCAGCAATCAACAGGTTTGGATGAAAAGCAGCCCGTGACAAAAGCACCTTAACGTCTCCACAGAGAAATTCACAGTTATAAATGGCGTTCAACTCGCAGTTCTTCCTGGCGTCTTGTATTGAGCTCTCAGATATATCCATGCCTATCACCCGAGAGGCTAAGGGGGCCAAAAGGATGGAAATGGTCCCTATTCCGCAGTAGAGATCGATAACGGTCTCCTTCCCTGTCAGTGAGGCGAGATCTCTTACCTGCTCATAGAGCCGCTCTGCCATAGCCGTATTCGTCTGGAAAAAGGATTGCGCTGATATCTCAAAGGTAAACTCCCCAATCTTATCCCTTATGCTGCTCCTGCCTAAAAGAACATTTTCCCGTTCGGCAATCGCTGTGCCCCCTCTTCTGGTGTTGATAGTCTGTACGAGCGATTCGATGTTGCCAAAACGATCCCTCAGGATTGATACCAAGGTTCGGAGCTCAGGTTCTCTCTCCTCGCTCGTGACGATATTCACCATCCATTCATCGAAATAATGGCTGTGCCGCAACACGAGGTAGCGCCAGAATCCCTGATGGCTCCTCAGCCCGTATACGGGAAGGCCGCTGCCTCTTGCATACTTCTTGACCTCCCTCAGTATTTCGTTTCCCCTCTCATGTTGCAGAAGGCATCCGTCAATATTGATGATCTTGTCAAAGGTGCCTGGCACATGAAGTCCGAGTGCAAAATGCTCATAGTCCTCCTTATTATCTAACTCTTCAGGCAACTGCCATCTCTTATCCGAAAATGAGAATTCCATCTTGTTCCTATATCCAAGCACGTGAGGGGCGGGTAAGACAGGATGTATGGAAACATCAGTGACCTTGCCGATATGGTGAAGGAGTTCCTCAACAATGGCATGTTTATGTTCAAGTTGTTTCTCATACTCGATAAACTGCCAGTTACAGCCCCCACAGTAATGATTGTAACGGCAGGGGGCAATTGCTCTGTGCTGCGATGGTTCCAGAACCTCAAGGAGTCGCGCCTCAGCAAAGTCCTTCTTTACTCTGCTGGCCCGTGCCATGACCCTTTCGCCGGGGATAGCCGCATCCACAAAAACCGCTCTGTTATTATGATGAGCGAGTCCCCTGCCGCCGTAAACCATCTTTTCTATGGTCAACTCTATGATGTCTCCCTTTCGCATACTCCATGACCTTACTGGCAAAGCGCAGTTTTAGATTTGTTTCTTCCTTTCGTTGTGGTATTTACATGACGATGTTGAGCTATCCATCCATAAACCCGACTATCGTTAAGCTCGGGCCTATCCAGATCCGGTGGTATGGGGTCATGTATATTCTCGGGTTCACAGCCTCCTATCTCCTAGTAAAATACCAAATCAGAAAAAAAAGGCTCGGTATTGATAGTAATGTAATAAACGATCTATTCCTATACCTCATAATCGGTTTGATCGTCGGAGCTCGATTTGGTTACGTGGTATTTTATAATCTTGCCTTCTACTACAGCCATCCCCTAAAGCTCCTTGCGGTATGGGAAGGCGGCATGTCCTTTCACGGTGGGCTGATCGGCATTGTCTTATCTGGCATCATTTTTGTGAGAAAACAGAGAATCGATTTCTGGCAGCTGGCCGATCTCATTGCTGTAACCGCTCCCATTGGCCTCGGTCTCGGCAGACTCGGCAACTTTATTAATGCCGAACTCTATGGCAGGGTGACCTCTCTGCCCTGGGGCATGGTCTTTCCGGCAGGTGGCGATCTTCCAAGACATCCTTCTCAGCTCTATGAATTTTTCCTTGAAGGGATTTTACTTTTTGCGATCCTCTGGCGAATAAAGGACTTTCCATTGACAAAGGGTGCACTGTTCTGCATCTTTGTCATGCTTTATGGTATCATTCGATTCTTCGTAGAGTTCTTTCGAGAACCGGATCCACAGATTGGGTTTATCTTCTCCTTTTTGACCATGGGCCAGATACTCTCCATCTTGATGGTCATAGTGGGTCTGGTGCTCATCTATGCACGAACGAGGGCAGAAGAGACCGGCTAATCGGTCTTAAAAGCTACCTACCTCGCCTAAGCCTAGGAGTCGAAACATAAGCAGCGTTCGTTTGTCTTCCTCAAGATCCTCATAGAGAAGCCGTACACCCCAACACTGAGACTGGTAATCTATCCAATAGCTGTTCTCGATGTCATAGTCAACTTCCAGATCCTTCTTGCCTGTGGCTCCAACAGAGATGCCATACAAGAGGTTGATTGCCACGTCATAATTCAAGCTCTTGGCCGAATCCCTGGCATATTCAAAGTCTATGCTGTACCTATCCTGCCTCTGGTCACCTCTTTCAACAGATAGATCGAGTGAAACATTCCCTGATGCAAGGTGACGGTCATAGTGATCCCACGTACCACGTGCAGAAAGATCGAGAGCGGGAAGAGGGGTGAGACTGAGCGTGGCCTCTAAAGGGGTAAAGGGCTTCCGGTTCTCACCGGGTACTATTTCCTTTCTTGCCTCATCAAGGTCGTATCCTTGGGTAAGTCTAAACTGTGCGCCCTGCGAGTAACTCGGCCGCCCTGTCTCGTCTTCCCTCCGCACATCGAGAAAGTTGTCGAGGGAAAGGGCGATTACGTTACGTCTTGTCAGGGTATCAATCGGCTCAAACCATGGTGTATCCGCTTCCTGTTCCTGATATGGTCGAAAGGTGTAGGAGAGAGTCGGCTGCAATTTGTGCTTAAGCCTCCGAATGTTCCGGTACTCAATATCAAAGACCCTTTCTATTATCGTGTAGAGTTGTAGTCCCACCTCATAGGTGTCCTTACTTTGTTTATCCTTTCTATCCTGGTATTCGTCAACCCACTGGTGTGTGAGGAAATACTTGACCGAGGGCTCTATTGCCACGTAGGGAATAGACCAGATAGGGTAACTGAGCGCCGGAGCGAGCGCCAATCTCTGCCCTTTTTCTCCGCTCTCCCTATAAATATAGCCGTAGTCAGATTCAAGGGAAAAGAAAAGGGGGAGCGTAAAGATCCCCCTTGGTAACATGGTTAGCTCGAGGCCCGCGAGCGGTTGTGCAGTTGTATCCTCGTCGGGACCCAATGGGTCCTGGTAGAAGCTGCTCGTCGCCTGAAGCGAGGCGTCCTGAAAGCGCCTCGTTATCAGTATGGCCGAGCGCCTTGCAGGTGACTGGATTTCATCGAGGGGTCTGCCGAACTCCTCATCAAGCCGCACCCTATACTCAGGCCCAAGGGAAGGCTCGCTGAATTCTCTCAGGTAGTCATAATCACTGACAAAGTCTACGTCCAGCTTAAGGCCGATCTCATACGGAAGGGACTGGTCTACCCGTCCCCTTGCCCAGAATCGGGTCGTATTAGTCCTGGGAAACGGGCTAATCTTGAGTTCATCCTCGTTGAATAGATCCTTCTCTTCTCGCTTATCCGAAAGGATATCAAATAGAAATGCCCCTTTTGACTCGGCACCCGTGATATACCGGAATTCGAGACCCTGTTTTAGCCCCCTTTCCTCAATATACCGCTCGTAAAAGGTCGCGTCAGTCTCCATAGATATGGCCCAAAAAAGGGGGACCTCGATATCCACGCCATCCCTCCGGGAGTATCCGATGCTTGGGGGAAGAAGCCCTGTCTGTCGTTTGTTTTTAGCTGGAAATATAATGTAGGGGAAATACAATAGAGGAATATGTTTGACATAAAAGGCCGCGTGCTTGACCGTACCGTAGCCTTCAAGAGTCACCTTTACCTCTGAACCGGTAATTGACCAGTCGGGGTTTTCACCATCGCATGCCGTGACCCTGCACCCTTTGATAATATACGTGGCAGGGCCTGTTTTTCTTATCTCTTCCCCTCTTAAGTAATAATGATTGGTGCTCAGGAAAAGACTTCCATCGACTACAGTGCCTGTCTTGTCCTTGAGATTGAATGTTCCCTGATCGCACCAGAGGATATCGCCTGCTGTTGACAATTCAACGTCTCCCTGTGCCCTGATCACCTGAGACTCCTTATCATAGAGGATCTTGTCTGCTCTTAGCCTTTGATCCCCCCTGGAGACAACAACGTCGCCCTCTGCCACAAGAAATTTGGCATCACCCAGAGCACTTATCCGGTTTGCGGTAATATGCCACGGTGCCGGCTCGTCTTCGTTCAGAGCGCGATCTGCAGCGAAGACAGGATCGATAATCACCGCAAAGACCGCAACTAAAACCCCCAGCACGATACCGAAAGGATATCTGTTGGCCTGGTTACGAATACCGTCTCTTGATAAGGGCATAGGCATCTTTCCGCTTCACACCCACCCCTGAACATCAGCCGTCTCAGGGGGCAGGCAAATAACGAGGCAGGGTCTCTTCGTGAAACTCCCGGATTCGTAAAACTTTAGCTCTTTGAAACTAATCTTAAGGCGAGCATGGAGATGTCTTTTTTTGCTCTGCCCTCCCATCGTTCAGAGGAGTGGGCGTTTCAAAACGGCGCACACAGGCTGCAACCTTAGTGCTAAGGCTTATGGGGCGGTGCGCCGGTTTGAAACGGCCCTGTACGGGGCCTTGTTTAGAGGGCAGAGCAAAAAAAGACATCTCCATGCTCGCCATACCGTTTCTTTCATGTATAACCCTGAAGCGAAGCGTCGGGGTCATGTGCTAACATCTTACCCGGATTCAAATTTCTTCAATTGGATAGTTTACTGGGTCAAGGTATGATTTTGCTTCACCGACGGTATACAGAGACCCGGTAATCAGTATCAGATCCTTTGTATCAGATACAATTCTGGCCTTATCGATTGCCTTGGGTATTGGAAAACAGACTTCCCCGGTCTTTCCGAGCCTTTTTCCCTGCTCCATCAGAAGTTGGGGATTAGCTGCTCGTTCATAAGCCGCTTTCGTATAGATGACCTTGCTGGCGAGCGGCAAGATCTCCTTGAGAATGTTTGAGATATCCTTGTCTCCCAGAATACCTAAAACCACTATAAGATCTCTAAAATCAAAATCATGCTTGATTGCCCGTGCGAGCGATCTCATGGCAGATGGATTATGGGCACCATCCAGAATAATCGTCGGCTTGGAGCTTATGACTTCGAGCCTTCCAGGCCAGATGGGATCGGCAAGGCCTGATCTCATAGCCTCATCCGAAATGGTGAAGCCCTTTCGCTCGAGTATCTCCAGGGTCAAGAGCGCGAGCGCAGCATTTCTAAACTGGAATGTGCCCTTAAGACCGATTCTGAGATCCCCGTATCTCTTTCTTAGGCCGTAATATCCGAGAAGACCTGACGGCTTTCTCCGATAGCGGACGTGGTGGCCCAAGCGCCAGAAGGGGGAGCGTTTCTCCTTGGCCAAGGACTCAAAGAGCCTGATGACCGAGGGCTGGGTCACACCTGTTGCCACATCCACGCCCTCTTTCATGATACCGGCTTTCTCCCTTGCAATATCAATAACATGATTGCCTAGGAATTCCCGGTGCTCCAAGCCGATATTGGTGATAACCGAAACCAGGGGTGTGATAATGTTAGTGGCATCGAGCCGTCCGCCCATTCCCACCTCAATGATGCCGATATCCACCTGCCTCCGGAAGAAGTAGATAAGGGCCATGGCAGTCGTGAACTCAAAAAAGGTCGGAGGCTCCTTGTCCGTTATGATGCCCTTCAGCTCTTTAATGAGTCGGGATGCTTCGTTCTTTGCGATAGGCTCTCTGTTTACCCGAAACCGTTCGGTAAAGCTGACGAGATGCGGCGAAATATAGAAACCAACTCTGAGTCCTGATTTTATCAGAGCAGATTCCAACAGCGCACCAACTGATCCCTTACCATTGGTGCCGGCGATATGGATGTATCGTTGCCTGGTGTGAGGATTACCAAAGGCCTTTAGCAGGTTCGATGTTTTTGAAAGGCCAAACTTGATCCCAAACTTCTGCAGGCCGTACAGCCACGAAACCGATTTTCTGTAGAAAAAATCGCCCTTCGATGCCTGTTTGGCTTGACTTGCCACCCTCTTCTCCTAGAATAGGTAACACATCCGCGTTCATGGGTTCCAAGAAATGTATCAGAATACCCTTAACTTACTACCATGACTATAGAAAGTAGGATGATACTAAAATTTAGACAGAGGCACAATCTATATTTGTTCCTTACATGTTGACCGAAGGGGGCATCATGGCCAGGATTGCAACAGGTCTAGATCAACTACGAGAGAAGTTTTGGAGGGATCTTCGGGGCCAATCCTTGGGACTCTTAGCTAACCAGGCCTCAGTTGACCACAACTTGGCAAGCGCCAAGACGGTGATCGCATCACTGCTTCCCGGACAGCTCAAAATGCTGTTCGGTCCCCAGCACGGATTCAGGGGTGAAGACCAGGACAACATGATTGAAACAGCAGACCACGTTGATCCGGAGCTAGGCATCCCCGCTGTCAGCCTATATGGAAATGAGGCTGACAGGCTGTCTCCTTTTCTTGATGCAATAGATATTCTGGTAATAGATCTGCAGGACGTGGGAACCCGGGTTTATACCTTTATCGCCACCATGCTCTCCTGTCTACAGCAGGCATCCAGAGCGGGCAAAAGGGTCCTTGTCTTGGACAGGCCAAACCCGCTCGGAGGAGCAATAGTGGAAGGACATCTCTTGCGCCCGGAATTCCACTCCCTTGTCGGGCCCTTCGCTCTTCCCATGCGCCACGGGATGACTATGGGTGAGCTGGCGTGCCTCTTTCAGGATGCATTTAATATTGACTGCGAACTCGCGGTCATTCCCCTCAAGGGTTGGTCTCGGCACATGCTCTGGAGGGATACTGGATTACGATGGGTTATGACGTCTCCCAATATGCCCCTTCCCGAGACAGCCCAGGTGTATCCAGGCCAGGTCATCTGGGAAGGCACCAATATTTCCGAGGGGAGGGGTACCTGCCGCCCTTTCGAGATATTTGGGGCACCCTTCATAAATCCCTCCGCTATCAAGAGGCAACTAAAGCCTGAAGACACCGAGGGATGCCATCTCCAGGAGTATTGGTTTAGGCCCAGCTTCAACAAATGGCAAAACGAGCTCTGCGGGGGGTTTATGATTCACCTATTGAATCCTCACCTCTTCCGCCCCTATGGCACAACGCTGGCTCTTCTCAAAACAATCAGGGAAGCATATCCTGGCGAGTTCGCTTGGCGAAATCCCCCTTATGAATATGATTTCGAAAGGCTCCCCATAGACCTGATCCTTGGAGATTCTTCAATAAGAATTGCCTTAGAGGAAGGCAAGGGAAGTAGGGAGTTGATTAATAGTTGTTCCGAGGAGCTGCAATACTTTCTTGAGCTTAGAAGACCGTTCCTGATGTATAAAGAAGAGGGGTAACCGGTGTTACTTCAGCCGCTTTCTGGCAATCTCAGCCTCTTTGCTCTTTGGGTATTCCTTGACCAGCTTCTTATACACGAGCTGAGCTGTGGTCTTATCATCGATCTTTTCAAAGGCGAGTGCCTGATGGAGCATGGCTGATGGCACCTTATTTGCCTTCGGATAGTCGTTGATTACCTTCTGGTAGGCCAGAATTGCCTCCTCGTATTTTTCTGAGGCCCTGTGGCACTCGCCGATCCAGAAATAGGCATTATCCGCAAGGTCAGAGCTCGGGTACAGGGTAAGAAACTTCTTGAACCCGGCTATAGCCTCATCATAGCGGCCATCCCAATAGTACTCCAGTGTCTTCTCATAGAGAGCCGACTCGGTTTGCGGAACATCGCCTTTCGGTTTGGCCTTTTCTGTCTGAGGTTCTTGCTTTTCACGGGCCTTCTCAGAAGTAAGATCACGCTCAAGGCTCTCAATCCTCGTGGATAGGCCTTTAACCATAAGGGAAAGCTGTGTTACTTGGGATACCAGAGCATCCTGAGTAGTGGTGTCTCTTTCCACCGTCGTTTTTAAGACATGGCCGGTCTCTTCAACCCGGCCGGTTAATGTCTGGATACCATCCCTCATTTCAGCGAGATCCGCTTGAAGCTGGGCAAAGCTAAGCCGCAGAGACTCTTGATCTTGTTTCAGCGCCCCTGCCATGCCTTTTTCCAATTCCTGTTGCCTGACCTGGTTCGCCTTGAATTGTGCTTCCAGCTTCGCCAATGCCTCATTAAAGCCATCCAGGTCTTTCTTGGTTTGTCGGTTGAGGGAATTAACCTGGTTGTGAAGGTAGGTGAGATCGTTCTGGGAGGCACAAGCTGAAGCGAAAACTGCGAGAATCGAAAAACCCATGAGGAATTTTGTGAATCCATTAGTCATCTTCTTGCTCCTCAATCGCCCCCCCTGGTGCGAGCCCGCCGTAACCTATATCAAGAGCCTGCTTGGTCCTGCCCGATAACCAGGGAGAGGGGGTGACAACGGAATAGCATTCGTGAAGAAACAGCCTTACCTCCCAGATACCTGTCTGCCAGGAAAATCCTAACGAATGAGCATAAAATCATCACGTCTGTTCTGGGACCATGAATCTTCGTTATGCCCCATTGCGCGAGGTCTCTCTTCTCCGTAGCTTATGATCTCAATCCTGTCAGCAGCAATTCCCAAAGACACAAGGAAATTCTTAGTGCTATTCCCTCTTCTCTCGCCGAGGGCAAGGTTGTACTCATTGGTACCCCTTTCATCACAATTGCCCTCGATCCTTACGTTCATTTCCGGATAATCCTTTAAGAACGCCGCCTTTTCATGGAGAACGGGCCTGTACTCGAGCTTAATAAAGGACTTATCAAAATCGAAATAGACCGACTCTGCTTCGAATTTTGCCGCCCTTCTTTCCATCCAGGCCTTTCCCTCGTCTATTTCCTCAGCCTCCTCTTTCTTTGCCGCCTCCAATTCCTTAAGCCGCTCGATCTTGGCCTCTTCTTCTCTCGTCACCACCTCTTCCTTCGCAGCCGGAACGGCCGGCTTTTCTTCCTCAACCTTGGCGACCTCCTTTTCCGGGGCCTTCATCTCTTTCTCTTCTGTGATGACCTGCTTCTTGGCGCATGAGGACAGCAAGAGGACGGAAGAAAATGCAAAGGCTACGAGTGTTGCGATTACGAGATTTCTCTTCATGACTCTTTACCTCCCTGTTTTAGGTTATCTGCGGAAACTCTGCTTTTTTATAAGTTTGAAAACATATCATTTCTGAGCCAAAATTTCAAGCATTTAGATGGCTCTTTGGTGTTTTTCTTGGTTTACTGCAGATTATCATTCCACCTGTTGAGCCCACGAAGGGGAAAGTTGATCTCCCTCGAGAAATGTTACCTGCCTCTGGTTTTCCCCATTGGCATTGGCAATATAGATATGGGAATTGGCACCCGTTCTATTGGAAGTAAATGCCAGATATCGTCCGCAGGGAGACCAGCAGGGGTCTTCATTGTTACCCTGACCTTGTGTAACCTGACGGGGGTCCGTTCCATCAGGCGAAATGGTATGGATATTGAAATGGCCATCTGCAGAGCCTGCAAAAGCTATCCGGTCAAGCTTTGACCAGGCCGGTGAAGTATTATAACTGCCTTCATAGGTTAACCGCTCCACCTTGTCATCCTTAAGATCAAGGACATAAATCTGGGGTGAACCTGACCTATTGGAGACAAAGGCCATTCTCTCTCCGTCAGGGGAAAAGGTTGGAGATACGTCAATGCCCCAATTATTTGTCAGCCTCTTAACGATCCCACCCGATGTATCAATCAAATAGATATCGGGGTTTCCGCTGATGGTGAGGGTCAGGGCAAGCTGTTCTTCATCCGGCTTCCACGCAGCCGCGATATTGAGGCCCTCCCTGTCGGAGATCTTTTTGGTCCATCCCTTAACGAGATCGTACATAAAAAGTGCCGTGCCCGAATTATGAAAAGAGGTATAAATCATCTTAGCTCCCGAGGGAGAATATCGCGGCGAAAGCGTAATCGAATTGCGCGAGGTCAGTTGCTTCACATTGTGCCCGTCGTAGTCGGCAACATAGATCTCCTTGTGTCCGGTGGAAGTCCCCACAAAGGCCATCTTGGTTAGGAAAGGCCCAGGATGTCCGGTCAGGGCCAGGACAATATCGTTTGCAAGACGGTGCATGAGATACCTTGATTGTTCAACCAATCCTAATACTCTCTTCCCGTACACCTGTTTACCGGAGAAGACTTCGAATAAACGTGTCTCTACCTTGAGTTGCTGGCCAATACACTCATAACCGGCTTTAAGGAGGAGTTCAGCCCCTATGACAGACCAGTCCTTGAAATTGATGCTATCCTGAGTAATGCCAGCATCGGGTCTTTCAATAAAGGAGCCTTTATCCAGAGACTTAAAATAACCACTCAGTTCAAAATCGTTGGTGATAATGCTTGCGAGTTGGCCGCTGAGTTCCGGATGTTGGACCGTGCTGCTTAAGTGCTTGAAATCGGGTACGGCAACCGATATCCTTCGCATTGAGGGGGATGTTATATCGATATAGAGCTTGGCCTCGGCATTGCTGAACTCCAGAATCGTGCAAATACCAAAAAGAATGAGTATTAACATAAGCAGCTGAGAGATAGCGCTGCAACTAGACCAAGTCTTTGAGACTAAAATTGATTTCAACCTCATCATAGCTCTTCTTGTAACCAGGCGGAAATGGCGGAAGGGGATCTGACTTCTCTATGGCCTTCTGCACCGAGTCATCAAACAGGGGATCATGGGATCGCTCCTTGAACCAGTGCTTCATGATCTTTCCATCATTTCTAACAGTCAGAATAACCACCGCTTCCGGGCCCTTCCTTGTTTTCGCATTGAGGAGGGCAACAGGGTAGGACCAGTTGTTCTTGACGGCAGACTCGATCTCCATTTGATACAGTGCGATGACCTTTCCTGTCTCGGAATAAGTTCCTGGAAACCCTGCTCCCTCTCCCTGAGAGGGGATCTCACTCTCTTCTGCCGGTTCTTCGTTTTCAATAGTCTCTGTTGGCGTCGGCGTCGGCTGGACCTTCTTTTCTTCTGTTACTTTTCTTTCGATCTTGGAGAGGGCCTCTTCTATGAGCCCGGAAGAGGACGTGGTGCTCTGCTCGGGTTTTTCTTTAAGCTTAGGAGAAACCCTCTTCGCCAATACCGGCACCTTCTCCTTCTCTTTTACCGCAATCCGTTGAGTCTTGGTTCTCAGAATCTGAGTCGTTTTCTTACCTTTTACTGCGGCTCCTCCGGGGCGGCCGCCCCTGAGCGCGCCCCTTGTTGGAGGCCCCACGAGCTCAACCTGATATACCCTGTCTTTGAGCGATGGGTACCGTGCCCCGTTTTTCGGGACGAACAGAACCGTTGAGAAAACCACCATATGAAGGAAGAAGGACAGGGCCAACATACGGACCCATTTCTCTTCCCCGAATCCTGCGCTACCGGTGAACCACGTTGCTGTCATTTGCGCAAAGGCTCTGTTATCATTCCTACTTTGGTAATTCCGGCCTCTTTGACCGCAGACATCACCGTGATTACAAAACCGTAGGAGACACTTTTATCGGCCTGCAATAAGATCTCCTTTGCCGCCCTGTTAGCGAATATCTTACTGAGTTTGTCTCCTAGGTCATCTAATTCTACTTTGTAATTTTCGATGAAAATTTCTTTCTCTCTCGTTATCGAGAGTATCAGGGGGTCTTCTTCGGCCTTAATACTCTTGCTTTCCGTTTCAGGGAGATCGACCTTGATTCCGTGGGTCATCATGGGTGCAGTGACCATGAATATGATAAGCAAAACCAACATGACATCTACTAGAGGTGTTACATTGATATCTGAAATCAGACTGTGTCCGCTCTCATACCCATTCATTATGAATCACCTCGTGTCCTCTCGCCCGATGCCCTCCTCATCAACCCCCTTTCAAGCAAGCTCATGAAGTCGGAGATGAAATTCCCCATCTCGGTCTGAGACGCTCTTATCCGGCGGTTAAAATAATTAAAGGCTACAACTGCGGGTATTGCCGCTGCCAGCCCTGCCGCGGTAGCAATAAGGGCCTCAGCTATACCTGGCGCCACGACCCCCAATGTGGCGGAACCCTTCATACCGATTGACCTGAACGAGGTCATAATACCCCACACCGTCCCAAAAAGCCCGATAAAGGGGCAGGTATTGCCCGTAGTCGCCAAAAAGGTTAATCCCCGCTCCAAACGTGAGCCCTGTATGGCGAGGATCTTTCTTACTGCCCTTTGGACGTTCTCCATGATCGGTTGCTGTGAATGATATGCAATGCTGTCGTCCGGATTACTCTGAATTCCCGTGGAGCGGCTGAACTCTGCATAGCCGGCCCTGAAAATCTTGGCGAGCGGACTGAACTTGAAGGTCTTTGTGTCCAAATAAACCCTTCCTATCTCTCTACTGGATGAAAACTGCTCCAAGAACTGTTCGTTTTCTTCCCTAAATCTCTTGAGCAACCGAAATTTCATGAAGGTTATGGTCCAGGAAGTCAGCGAGAAAAAGAATAACAGCAGGAGAACAAATTTTACCATCAGGCCGGCATTCAGCACCATTTGCACAATACCCGCTCCTAGTGGATCTGGTCCAATGAACTGTAGGGCGTATGCCATAAGATATAGGTTTCCTTTCTCGATAAGATATTTAATTTTTTTACAATGTTATACACTACTTAAACTCAAGCATCAAAGTCAACCTAAATGCAGGGACAAAGGTCTAGCCATTTTTTGCTTTCAATGATTTCGGCTCCTGTGGTATCGTACTTTTCCGTTTGAAGAATCTTTCCATTTTGTAAAGACAGGTTATCTGTTGGTTTAAGACATGGTAGTTAACCGAGAACTGATTCATAAGAAGCCACGATCCTCACCCCGTGCGGACGCACCGAAAAGAAGGTGTGTAGCTTGTGGGACCGAGGACATGAAACCGGGAAGACGATACTGCTCAAAGGAGTGCAGGCAGAAGTTGCAGTGGACCCTTGCTTTATCAAAAGGACTCCTCCAGACCCTCAATACGCGCTATGCCACATTCTCATTTACCGAGAATTATGTGGCCCTTGATATAATGCCCACCTGGTCCAAAAGCATTTCACGGTTTGTCTATGCACGAGAAACGGGTCACACCCCCGCCCTCGCCCTGAAGGAGCTCATCCTTGAGGCCGGCAAGGAGTGGTATGCAAAAAGGAGCAACCGTATTTCCCGCAGTCTTTCATCCCAGTCAATTCTCGAAGCAAAGGTCGAACAAACCATACACCCTGATACCGTTAAACCGGCAGCAAACCGTATGCCAAAACTCTCTGCCGAACAGAAAAAGGCCCTCAAGCATCTGAGCATACCGGTGGACGCCTTAATCTTCGGAGATTATGCCAAGGAGATAAAGAGGGCCTTTCGGGTCATGGCAAAGCTACACCACCCCGATACAGGTGGTGACGGCGAGAGATTCAAGGAAATAAACGAGGCCCATAACTCCATGTCAGCGTGGGTCGAAAGCCCCCGGTTTCAATCCAATTCTGCGCTGCCCGGATGCTGGTCTTACAATGGGTATAAAAACAGGTGGTCACCCCCGCTCAGGCAATGATCATTGTCGACAGGTGGACTTTGGGAGATGCATTCAAGGACAGACCTTGTTCTGGAGCCACCGGGCGGAATCGAACCGTCGACATCCTCATTACGAGTCTATTTTCAATAGCTTACCTTATGAACCAGCATACAATAAGATACAATAAACACTAAGATTTCTGCATATAGGTCTATATCTGATTTGCCCTTGTTTTCTATTACTTTCTCTTAGAATGGAGACATTTTGGAGACATCTCACGTGTTCAACCACCTTTCATACCGTCACATTTTCCCATCGTCTTTCAGAACAGTTTCAGTATAAGATAGCAGCCTTCTAGCACTTCTTCATAGCCTCAGGATATCTCTTTTTTAGAAAAAATCGAGATGAGATCGATTTTTCTTGACATTTTGTAACAAAAATTTAACTATTATGTCTTAAATAGACATAATATAAAGTTTAACTATCCTAAATAACATGAGTTTTGATGTTAAAGACGTATGCTCAATTAGCGGCGTTTCCCCTCGCCAGCTCCTCTACTGGACTAGGGTAGGATTAGTGCAGGATTCGGCCTCAAGTCAACGTACGGAACGCCAAAAACTTCGTTACAATCTCCGCGATATTTTAGTTGTTTTGGTTATAAGAGAGCTTCGCGATAATGGCCTGAGTTTACAAAGAATTCGACGGAGTGTTGAACGCGTCAAAAGAGTATGGGGCAAAGAGCACCCTCTTGCCCAATTAAGGGTCGCCTGCGTAGCTAACTCTATAGTCTATAAGAAAGGTGGGGCTTACATAGATGCCCTAACTGGCCAACAAGTCATTGAAATAGCAATGCAGAAGATTCGCAATAGAGTAGAGTCGAAACGATTAGGGCAGACTGCGCGTATGGTGGTCAGGGCTAAAGAGAGGTTTCTTAGGAAAGTCTCAGAAATGTAAAAATATGAAAAGAAACATTTCTCAGCTATTTAATTTTATGATATAAATTAAAAATACATTCTTATTGATTCTTTTTATACCTTCTGATTCAAATAATGGGTAGCCTCGCAGACTTAGACATCGCAGGCCATATTATGGAAGGTAACTTTCCTAAATTTTTTACTTCTGCTCTAATGCTCGGTATTTCATTAGTAGCCGGGGCTTACTTTATTCACCTGCTATTCATTCCTGGATTACAAATTCTTTTTCGCTGGATTGGGAAACGGCATAAGCTAGATCTCCTGTCAGCAAAAGATAAAGATTGTTTGCTTCACTATTCGGGAATCGTTGTAATCGTGGGATCAATAATTATTCTCATACATACGATAGCCAAATATTTTTACAAATAGACAATTAACCTTAGATTAGTCAAATATGAGTTTTCTTAACGATAAGACAATCCAGGAGCAATTAGATAGATTTATTGGGCCGCTTGAGTCTGATGAACGGGGAAAGGACGGAAGGCCGAAGGGGCTGCAACCTTCATCATATGAGTTAAGACTTGGCGAAGAGGTTTTTCTGAGCAGTGAAAAGAAACTGGTAAGACTCGGTCAAAATCAATTTGAGACTGCAATCAAGCCAGGTGATTTCGCTATACTTTTGACTTATGAGTCTGTAACAATTCCACCTGATTTAATGGCTCTAATTTCTATTAAAACTAGCTTTAAGAACATGGGGCTTGTAAATATCTCCGGTTTCCATGTCGATCCTGGTTGGAAAGGGAAGCTTACGTTCTCTGTTTATAACGCTGGTCCCGGGGAAATTATTTTACGATATAAGGAGTTCACCTTTATAATTTTTCTAATTAGGCTAGTTGATGAATGTGAAAAACCATATGACGGCGAACACCAAAATCAGGATCAAATACCTTCGCGCGCTATGAATATGCTAACAGGGAAACCAGTCTCTCCTTTTGAGTTGGAGTCGAAGCTTCAAAAATTAGAGCATTATGTGAAAATTCAGTGGGGTCTGTTGGTCGCGTTAACTATCGGTCTTATGGTGGCTTTCATCAAAGCACTACTATGATGACGACTATGCCCTTTATACTAAAAGAATTATGTCTAGAAGTTACCAATTCTTGTCCTATGGAATGCCGACATTGTTCGAGTTGCAGTGTGAAGGTAGGGAAAGAAACCTGTTACCAAATGCCCATTTCAACTGCTAAGAATGTTGTTCAGGAATTCACCGAGCTTGGTGGTGCTATTCTTGAGATATCAGGTGGCGAGCCTTTAACTTATCCATTCCTGTATGAACTTTGTGATTATGCAGTCAGCCTAAACCTCGATATTCGTCTATATACTTCAGGCATTCTTTCTGCTGATCAGCGAGCTTTCAGCAGCATTACTCTCTCCGAGGCAGAATTATTGAAGGAGCATGGTGTCAATAAAGTCATTTTCAATCTTCAAGGCGCTACACCAGAAACACATCAGAAAATAGTTGGTGTTAGTGGCACCCATAGCTTGACTACTGAAGGGATCAAGAATACCAAAGCGGTCGGTATATGGACTGGGGTTCACTTCGTTCCAATGAAACCCAACTTCCTCGAACTGCCAGAATTGGCTAAGCTTTGTCTAACACTTGGGATAGATGAGTTTGCTCTGCTGAGATTTGTGCCTCAGGGACGAGGCAAAGAAAATCGAGACTGGCTGGAGCTTACCTCTAATCAATTTGAGGATTTACTGCACTCAGTGCTCCAGCTAATGGAAAAGCATCCCAAACTAAATATTCGCACTGGCTGTCCAATGGATTTCCTTTCTTTATATGACCCAGGCATAAAACCCCACCAATGTAAGGCTGGTCTTTGCACTTGCACAATAGCGCCTACAGGGGAAGTGTTGCCTTGCCCAGGCTTCAAAAACGCCTCAGATTTTATTGCTGGAAATATCTACCAAAAAAGCTTGGCATTCATATGGCAAAATGGTTTTCAATCACTGCGCGAATTTAACTACAAGAACATCACTGGCCCCTGTCAGGTCTGCCGAGATTTGAATAAGTGCTTTGGACGGTGCGCCGCGCAGAGGCATATCGCAAGAGGAGATATTTACAAAGGTCCAGATCCCGCCTGCCCCAAGAAAGAAGAAATATCTTTTGTAGATTTAGGACTATCGGCCTTACGATTCAAATGAGTCTGGAAAAAGCACGCTTCAAAAAAATTCAAAGCTCAATATTATTATCATCAAAGATAACTGCCCTGTCCTCTCTCATAGCTTCCAATATAACTTCCAGTGTTACCGCAGAGCTACAAGCTTTATCCATAGTCACTCCCACAACTTTTACCATAAAACCCGGAATATAAGAAGGTTCTCCCTTGCGCCACCATTGCAGCTCTATGTCAAAACACTCTTCCATCAACTTAGTTACTAAGACTCCAGTCGATTCCAAAGAATAAGTCCGTTCTGACGAGTTGCGGCAATTTTTTCCATCTTTCACTGCGCAACGCCTGGGCCGACAAGCAGAACAATGGCCAGAACTTATGAAGTATCCACATAAGGTTTTGGAAATCCTCCTGCCCAACCGGTTTGCAAAGGGGCTCAGGATTGTCTCGACGAAGACCCATCTGATGTAATAAGACCCATGAAGTATACGATGAGGGTAATAACTGGTACTTATTTTGGCATAAAGGACCAAAATCTCGCTTCCACCTATTTCAGAAAAACTTGGTGAGAATGGCGGGCAACCTCCATTACGACCATAGAGTCGGCAGCCTCGGATGCATGAATTTGTGGTAAATTCCCTATTAGTGGGAACAAGCTTCTTAGATAAGAGCGCGTAGCCCAGTTCAAGAGGATATGTATTGCCCTTTATGGTGTTATAAGCAATTTGGAAAGAATGTCTGACACTTGGCACTATTTTGATCATGGATTCCATATATCACAAGAAGCATGAAAGCCAAAGAATTTGCTCATAAGCCATTTTGCTTTGATATCCTTTCTCTATTATTCTTCGTTCCGCAACCTATCACTAGATTATAGATAGTGGAAGATCGGCAATTAATATTTTCGCAGTCCCTCGATTCCCCACTGCAATCTTTTTGAGTGAATGAGTGACAGCTGTTGACAGATTGCCCACCAGAATATTCTCCAAGGATCTTTGATTTGCTGGCTTGATACTTCAAAACACAAGGGTTAGAATAGATTAATTTCCGGAGATAGGGAGGATCCCCCGATAAGCCGGATATCCTGGCCGGTTTCCCCGGACTCTCCTCAGGGCCGCTACAGGAGGCAGGAGATGTTAGAGAATCTGTTCCTCATTTATGCAAATTATTCTTTAAGTCACAATCCAGAAAATCTTTACGAGATATTTCAAGAGGTATGCCGATATACTGCTCCCGATTGGTCGACTACTTCCAAAGAAAGTGTTCTGGAACGGATTAAAGATATCCTCGGGCATATGGAAAATCTTTCAGAGTATGGCCAACCCCCAAAGCAAGAGGACGATGTCTATTATGAATATTATGAGCCCTACTATAATAAGAGAGCCGATTGGGGTATTTTCTCATATCTAATAGCATATGAAGCTATGTTTGGATACCGCAACGAATATTGTGAAGAGGGATGCTTCAAGAAGTGGTCGAGGATAAAACTTGGCGAAGATAAGTTTAAAGGTCCAAAAAGGATTAATTGCTACGAATGTGGGCGCCTTTATTTTGTGAATATTTTTTCTGGCCTTGTCGAGGGCTTGGAGTACTCAAAGATAAGTGGTCTGGATCGCTTGTTAAGAAATGCTTACTCAAATATCGGCAAGATAATTTTGATCACTGAGGTTAAATCAAAATTATTTTTCAAAGAAAGGCTCACAGAGGCACTAGGTTGGGATCTAAGTCTTGTTTTTCCTGAAGAGACTGACGATCTGCGTGGAAAATTCTTATCCTTCTTAGAATGGATCATTGGCTATAGCTTAACTGAATTCTTACTCCACAATGACCGGAGAAAGTTGAAGAAATGTCCTTATTGTCACAAGTTTTTTATCGCCAAAGATATAAAGCGGCAAAGATGTTACTCTGATGATTGCCGTAAAACATTTGAACGAATTAAGAAACAAAAACAAAGAGACGAAGACCCTGTTAAATATTATTGACCACCCTGAACATGTCCCTCAAATCTATCCTGTCCCTTAAAAATTAGGGGACATAACATATTGAAAAGACTTCATTTTTCTTGATTTAGTCTTTTCTTCCCTGATAGACTTGGCCCATCTTCAATGAGGTTTCATTGAGATGGGTTTCTTTATGTTTAAATCTTTTCTAATGGAGGATGTTTCATGCAGGAAAACCTAATAACCATTGATGAACTTGCCGAGACGCTCAAGGTTCCGAAATCTTGGGTGTACGGCAAGACACGGCAGACCGGACCGGAGGCAATACCGAGGGTTAAAGTGGGGAAGTATATCCGATTTGTCGAGTCTGAGGTAATGGCCTGGCTCAAAAGGCAGAATGAAGCCGCATAACGGAAACAGTCTGATATGAGCTAATGGGTGAAAGGTTACCATATACCCAAGTGGAGAATGCCGTTATTGATAGCCTCGCATTGAGGCCGATGGAAAGGGAAGTCTATATCAGATTGAAAAGGCATCGAAATAGAAAGTCGAGACAGTGCTTCCCAAGTGTATCCACGCTTGCTGAGGGGTTAGGGGTTTCAGAGGCCACGATATACCGAGCAAGGCGAGTTCTTGTTAGCCTTGGTCTTATTGACTGGTCGGCCGAGGTAGGGCGCAAACATAGCTGTCGGTATCGTTTTCTGTTGGAGGATGGCGGAGAGCAAGAAATGACAAGGGTTCTAGAGAACTTGAAGGGAAAAAAACCCTATCACCAGAGACAGGGTTTAAGTCTGTCACCAGAGACAGGGCTAACCCTGTCATCAGTGCAAAAAAAACCCTATCACCAGAGACACCCTAACAAGAAGAAATTAACAAAAAGAAGTGTAACAAACAAAGGAAGCGATTCGCTTCCCCCTTCTTCTATTTCCAATGAGGAAAAGAGGGTGGGTGCAGTGCGTGAGTGGGCGCTCAATATGGTCTTAAAGCCGAAATCCGCAGGCGGTATAATAGTGGATGAAAAAAAGGAGCAAGAGCAAATAGCCAAGCTCCGGAGACAGGCAGAAGAATTGAAAAAGGGAGCTGATGTCTAAGAGTTTAACCTAGGAATATGCAACTTCGGTTCATAATCTGATAGGGAGATGTCGGTAAAACACAAAATAAGAATTAAATCAGGGAGGACAAAGACTGTAAATCTTACACCTTTGTCTGCAATAAGGGCTCATTGCCTCGAGTGTATGAATTGGCAGATAGGTGAAGTAAAAGAGTGCGCGTCTCCCCTATGCCCGCTATACCCCTTTCGCCTGGGTAAAGATCCGGGCAGAAAAGGTCTCGGGCATATCGAGAATTTGTTAGAAAATGCCGTTTAGGTGGGAGTTTTTCAGTCGAGAATCAAAGATCAAAGGTCGATTAGCCTCATTGGCCGAACACAGGGCAAAAGGGAATAAAATAGATGAGATATGGGCTATTTTGGTTTTGTCAGAAAAGAACCCGATCATTGCTAAGGAAAGTCGCTTTAGGGATAGGAGAAGGGAAGTGTTAGGCTCTCTTACCTTCGTTGATGGATATATAGGCTAACACTTTTCATGGGATTTTATTTTAAGAAATGCCACTAGAGGAGGCAACCTATGGATGTAAGTAGAGAAGTCAAAGGAGAGTTTCGATCCAAGGGGGAAACAGACAACTATCAACGTCTTATCGTGTACTCCGATGAAAACGAAGTGAAGGGATCTCTTTACATCCCCAAGGACAAAGCGATACCCGACAGGTTGATTTTGGAGCGAGAACAAGGTTAAATCGAGGAGATTTTAACGACTCGGAAGACGCTCTCTGAAGTCCGCTCTAGAATACCGTTTGCGCAAAACTAATTATGCTCTCTTCCTAATGGCTAATTATCGGACACCTAAAAAAAAGGACCAGACTAGCCCCCTGAAATCTCTGAAGCGGCAATCTAGTGAACCACGTGGCCAAGAGCCCGCAAGTTTTTCACAATAGGTTTTTTTGCTGTGCGTGCGGGTGGTGCCCCCCCAAAGGTACCCCCGTTCAATTAAAACGGATAGATGCTATTGGGTATACGAGATAAACAAAAAAGGGCTTGAATAACTGGAGGGCAAGAACATGAGTTTAAATCGTGTGCGATTTCTCAGGCTGTCTAAGGACCTTCGCCAGGATGATCTCGCAAAACTGACGGGTATCTAAGTGACTGAATATCTCCTCATAGGTTGGGAAAAGATACATGAAATGCTCAAGGACCAGGAAGGGAATCCTGCTATATCGCTTGCAACCTTACGGCAGAGATACGGGCCTGAGATGAAGCGCCTGGGGGTTGTCATAGAATTTAATCGAGGTCAGGGGAAACGGCCCACTGTCTGCGCCTGGCCGTCAATGGTGCGTTCTTATTTCACAAGATTACAACAAGAGAAATGGGAAAGAGAACACCTCGAAAAGGTAAAAGATATATAAACGTACGTTGGCTATATACGTTGTATCAGGGATATTGAAAACGGGTTGTGATAACCAAAAGAAAAGGGAGGATTTTTATATAATTTCAATTGGTTATCCTTTCTTCAAGGTTATCACTTACTTATCGGGAACAAAATGAGCTTTGTTAGAACACCCTCATCTTAACCGCTCTTTGAAACCAGAATACCCTTGCGGGAGCCGAGGATAAAACCCTGGCTGAAAAGGCGTTTAAATTGAAGCACCAGGCCACCAGATGCCTGGGAGGTCAGCCTGTAAAGGAACTCAGGTAGGAAGCCTAACCGGAAAATGGCGCTCTGCAAAATAGAAAAAGCAGGGCCGTGATGGCCATGAGCCTGCCTAATTCTATTGAGTTATGCAAACTTTGTTACTCCCATTCACCAATCAGGATGAAAGGTGCCCAAAAGAATGGATGGGAGGTGCCGGCTTGAATCTTCTTGTCCTGTGCGACGATCTTGACGCCGCGGCTGAGATCAGTGGAGGCCAGACTTTGGTTTTTCAATTCCATCTTGGCCAGCCGGAGCGCCTCTTCCTTGGACCTTCCCGGTTTTAGATACGAGTAGAAGCTTTTCATCAGAGCAGCCGTGGAGTTTGACTCCACGCTCCAAAGACTCACAATGACCGTTTTAGATCCTGCGAGCAAAAAGGCGCGGCTTAAGCCGACAATTCCCTCCCCGGCGACCTCTTTTCCCAAGGCTGTCTTGCAGGCCGATAAGACAACGAGATCGGCGTTGAGTTTGAATTTCAGAATCTCGCTCATCTTGAGGAAGCCGTCCTCCGGATTGCGGTTTCCCGGCTGGCTTAGAACCAGTGCGGGTTCCAGTATATAAGGAATATCGCCGCTCAAAAGGCCGTGGGTGGCAAAATGGATAAACCGGTAATCGCCGAGATTCGATTTCATCAGTTCGCTCTTAGAGGCATCCATATCGAGCTTGATGTTGAAGTCATTGGCTTGGTATCCGAAGAGTGCGCCGATTTGCAGGACCTCGTCACGGGTCTCTGGCAAACGAGGCAGCGAGAAGCCGCTGCGGACCAGGGCGCTGCGCAAATTGAGACCGGGCGTCTGATCGGCTGATGCCAGGACGATGTTGTCGGACTTGCTCTTACTGTAACGCAAATCCGATTCCTCATAGACCGGATCGCCGAGTGCAAAAAGAGGTTGGGATAACTTTGGACTCTTCTTGAACTGTCTCATGGTCGTCATGACCGAAGCGGATGGGTAATAACTGATCTTATATTCTTCTCCCAGGTACTGAATCGGATTTTTTGTTCTACCAATGGTTAATGCCTCGAAAGGAAGCATATTCAGAACGCCATCGAGGGTAATGATGATGTTTTTGTTCGAGTCTATCCGGCTGAGCGCCTCTTCCAGCAAGAGCTTGCCCAAGGCTTGTCCGTTCTCAGGGTTGTAAGCGTCCAGTCGGCTCGGATTTGTAAGTCCGCTCCGAAATTCCCCGACTTTCCGGATAAGTTCCTCTCGACTCACAGCGATTTCGATGGCCGACGGTTTCTTGTCTTTTTCGATGATCCAGAGATAGGTTTTCCTGGGGTTCACTTTGTAAGCGAGGAGTGCCTCATTGTCATGCAGCGGAATATTCCCGGCCATAACCGGCTCCGGATAGCGGATAGAGGCATACTCCGGGTACTCTTTCCGTAACTTGGTGATCAATTCATCGAGTTCGCGTTTTGATTTTTTCAGTATTTCTTGCTGTGCTTCTGACTGGCCGCTCCCGGAAGATTGGATGGAGTCAATGGTGTTGAGCAATCGCCGCTCCTGTTCAGCAAGCTCGCGGGGAATCCGCTCGTCGAGGACACCCGTTCTGGCTTTGGAGAGCAGTTCGAGAAAAGATCGAGTCTTGGTACTTTCCGCATAGAAGAAAGCGACTTCCGCGGGAGTAAGGCCCGCCTTAGCAAATCGCGGATCCAGACGGACGTCATCATCCGGCGTCCGCCCAGCTGCCGTGAGCAAGATGTCGATGGCATGTTCATAAACGGATATTTTATTAGCCAGGAACAGGGACCGGAACTCCGTCGAATTCAGGCTGCCTCTCAACTCCTCAATATACTTGATGGCGGTGTCGTAGTAGAGCAATGCTTGGGCATTGCGGCGTTGTTCTTCGTGCAAAAGTCCGAGGCCATAATTGGCGTACATCTGTTTTTCCGGGTATTGCAGGTTCATAACAGCCAAGAGTCCCAGGCCTTCTTTGAAGGATATGGCGGCTTCGTCGTATCTTTTCAAAGACAACAGGCAAAATCCGATGTTATTGAGGATGTCCACGATATCGGGTGTATTGTAAGTTTTTCGCGCAAGGACGAGGGCACTCTGATAATGAGGGATCGCTTCCTGATATCGGCCGAGGCCGAAAAGGGTTGTGCCCAGGGAGGAGTAGACCGATTGTTTGAGCTTGTCGTCTTTGTAACTGTCGATGTTGGGAAGTGACTTGGTGAAAACGTCCAATGCCTGGGATAAGCGACCTTGCTGCGCCAAGTTCTGCCCCATGCTGAGCGCAATGAGTGGATGCTCGCCCTTTGTGGACTCACGATTCAGCTGCGCGGCCCCAGCTAGAATGTCTACGGCCTTATCGGTATCCCCGATTTTCTTGTAGCAATCTGCCAGTCCTACCGTCGCCAGGATGATCGCCTCAGGTAATCGACTGGTTTTGGCAGAAGATAGCGATTGGTTATAATAGGAGATCGCCTTTTCATATTCGTTTCGATCGAGATATGCCTTGCCCAGGTGACGACAAACATCGGAGATCTTATCCTCATTGCCGGAGTAAAAAGTTAGCGCCTCCCGCATGGAAGCCAGGAACTTATCGAAGGAACCTTCGCGAAGGTACTCCAGACCTTCCTGCGTAAGAATCTCCCCTTTACTCTTGGTGGCAGTCAAGAAGAGAGGATGGTAGTTAGCAAGAACTTCGGACTCGGTCAACCCTTTATTGATTGCGCAGCCGCAGGTGCTGAGGATCAGGATGATCGCCAGCCATCGGTATAACCGCATTTTTCACTCCTGTCTGAATCAAAAAAATTCATTAAGTTTATTGGAAAAATCCTTCAAAGTATTATCAATCGCCTCATTCACCGCCTCGCTCGCCATCTCATAGTTTGTTTTCATGAGGAATTGATTCATCATGCTTCTGCTCCCTTTCTGCTTAACGCTGATCTTGCGCAGCAACTGGCCGGTTTTATCGAAAACTTCTGTTTCGAGCTCCATGGTAGAGGTAAAAGAGCTCATCCCCGTAAAGGGAGGTGAAAACGTGAAAGATTTAATATTGGGAGCAAAATAAAGGTCGATGTCCTGCATTTCACTTGCATCGCGAGCAATGAAAACGTTTCCGAATTTGCTGGAGACAAGCCCGTAAAGCGCTTGGGACAGATTTTTGCCGATCGCCATTTCTCCTTTCACCTTTGACAGCATGTACGCCTGAGTGCCGGTCTCAAAGGCATATTTGTAGTTAGTGAATTGGTCGTTGAGAAGCAGACCGGCTTTCAGAGAATTTTTCTGCATATTCTCAGTCGAGATTTTTGGCTCAACGGAAATTTTCCGCATATCCATGGTGCTACATGCGGAAAGGAACAGCGCAATGAGGCATAATAGTAAAACTGTTTTTTTCATAACCCCCCCTTGTTTTTATTGAATCGAGGATAACGGCATTAGCGAGGCACATCTGGAGAGGAGAACAATAGCGATCACAGAAACGGAAAATATTTTTCAAAAATGCCCCTTATCCCAATTTCTAATTTTTCCTTGAATTGTTTTCCCTTTCGACTATGGTTTTCCAGCTTTTGAAGACAGGCTTGAACCGCTAAAGGCAATGGTAATCAAGTTATTATGGGAAAATCTTTCATCCCTTATATCGGCATTAGTAGGGAATTTCTTTAGGCTCTTTGGGTGATGGTTTCAGAAAGGGGACCAGGTACCGACCTCGCGTGCCCAGCCCTTCACATATCTGAACCACGAGTGTCTGGGGCAGGCCAAATGAGTAGAGTATTTTCGCGAATATGCATGCATAAGAGATGGAGCCAATGGCGGTATAAGGATTCCAAGCACTTTTCTGATATTTCTTAAATAGCTCAAACACGCGAGCGGCTTGATTGAAATCCTTATTATCATAGAAAGTGCGCAGCTCTTGATAGTGCTGCTCAATAGCATTGATAAATCTACTTAGCGCTCTCTCCTCCCTTTGGGCAGCGTCTTTTTGCAGCTCAATACGGTGCTTCTCTTTCGAGGCCTCATTGAAATAGGCAACGATTATTATAATTAAGATTGTCGCAACTATGATAATGAGAAAACTAGGAAGACACCCTATTCCAGTTGAACTAGATTCTTTTCTTGTTCCTGTAGGCACGGTCAATCTCCATACAAAAACCCCACCTCTCTGATGAGAAATGGGGTTCTAGTTCGATCCATGGCACCCTCAATTAAGGGTTATCCAGGTAAGCGTATATTTCAAAACTAGAATACCATTTCAGGCTCAAAAATCAAGGGGAATAGAAAAGTGAAGGGTTACTCTATGGGGAAAGGTGGGAAAGTCGAAAATTACCCCGATTTGCTCTTCTCAGGGGGGTTTTTCTGTTCCTCACGCCAGTCAATACCTTGTTCTTTTAGATGCCTGAGAAGCACTGTAATAACATAATTGCTGAGACTACGGTTTTCTTTATCAGCCAATTGTTGAAGAATTTCTTTTAATTTGGAATCGACTTTGAATGACAGAACCATTTTCATGCTCCTTGTATAACTGAATTTTTTCTTGAAAAAAAGATAAAAATAACTTGACTTACTAGGTAATATATCGTAAGTCTTAGTAATAGTCGAACATAATCTCTAAACCAAGCAATGACAGCTAAACCAAAAATTACCCTTCATGATACCTCATGTCGTGAGGCATGGGGCGGCTGCTTGGGCCGAGAGTACATCTTGAGGGGTTTTATATTGGCCTGAGGGCCGGAAACAGATGCAGCTATTGAAGGAAATCAATGCTAAAGCGCTCACGGGATAGGTGCTATAGGCCGAAAAGGGTAACCCTAACCCCTTCCCATGAGCTAACCGTAGGGAGAAAGTGAGGGACTTTATGGCAAAGGTTAGGAAACGCGGCAATTCCTATCAGATTGACTACTTTGATCCGAACGGAAAACGGGTAAGGGAGTCATTCAGGAAAAGGAAGGACGCCGAGGCAGAGCTAGGCAAGCGGGTGTCACTTATAGCTGAGGGGCGGTATCTGGACGTGAAGAAGGATTATACAACCACCCTGGGGGAGCTCTTAGAGAAATACAAGGAGAACTATCGGCACCAAAGGAGTTTTGAGAGTGGTAAGGCTTACTTTCTGGAAAATTTCAAGGGATATTTCGGAGAGCATACCAAACTTGCAAACATCAGATACGTTGACCTCGAAACTTATAGAAACCACCTAAGAGAGAAACCCACTAGACACAAAATGCTAAGGGCAATTGCCAGCACAAACAGAGAGATAGCCTGCCTTAGACACCTTTTTTCAAAGGCAACGGAATGGGAAATGATAGAGCAAAACCCATTTACTAAAGGCAGGGTTCTTGTGGTTAAAGCCAATAACAAACGTTTTAGATACCTTACAGAGGAGGAAATCACAAAGCTACTCAATGTATGCGTCAATGACTATACCGGGGATATTGTCACAGCGATACTCAACACAGGCATGAGAAGACAAGAAGCCCTTAGCCTCAAATGGAACCAGGTCAGAGATGACTTTATATACCTCGATAAGACAAAGACAGATGAGGCAAGGCAGTTACCCATCAACGATGATCTTGCAGAACTGCTAAGAGACATTAGGAAAAGAAATCAATTAAGGTCTGAATATGTTTTTTGCGATAGCAAGGGAAGGCCCTTTAAACAGATAAATAGGTCCTTTCAGGCGAGCTTAAAAAAGGCAGGAATCGAAGATTTCAGGTTCCACGATCTTAGACATACCTTTGCCAGTCATTTCGTAATGAGAGGGGGACCTCTGAAGGATTTACAGGAGATACTGGGCCATAAGAGCTTGACAATGACAATGAGGTATGCTCATCTCAGTCAGGAACACAAAAAGAAGGCAGTCAATCTCTTAAATGGACTGACTGCCCCCGAAAAAAGTAGCTGTCACAAAACTGTCACATCCGCCAATGTGCCAGGGACAGCCACCAGCTAACTTGCTGATTTTACTGGAGCCACCGGGCGGAATCGAACCGTCGACATCCTCATTACGAGTGAGGTGCTCTGCCAACTGAGCTACGGTGGCCCACTTGCTGTATAGTTATACTTTTTTTGTAGACCTGTCTAACGTTTTTTGAAATCGATTGTTGATCTAACCTCGCAGCATGATGATAAACTTCCACTTAGCGCGAAGTGTCAAGCCAGAGGGATATGGATATCTTTTTTTGCACCGAACTGGGCAGGTGCTTCAAGCCTGCTCTTTCCCGATGATCCAGGCGGGCGCCCGTCTCCACAGCAGACCTCTAGATGCAGAGAAGTGGGAGTCACCTTTGGGGCAGCACGCCCGCCTCCATCTGCAGCATAAGCGAGCATAACAGCATGGGCTTCTTCGGTGCCAAAAAAAGATATCCATATCCCTCGGAACAGCCTAGTTTCAGAAGTAAATCAATAATCGATTTTTAAAATCCCCTTAGACAAGGGTATGAGAGCATGAAAAAATCCAAGGACTACCTTATTTTTCCTTTAGATGTATCGACTTATGAAGACGCAATCAGGTATGTAGACCTCTTGAAGGAACATGTCGGCGTTTTCAAGGTTGGATTGGAGCTCTTTGTGAGTGTGGGGCCAAAAATCCTGGAGGCGATTCGAGAGCGGAGTGAAGCCGGGATATTTCTGGATCTCAAATTTCATGATATACCTGCCACGGTCAAAGGTGCCTTTCTGGCAGCAAGCGACTATGGGGTACAGTTCACGACGGTACACTGTGACGAGGGAAAGGGGCTGCTTCGCTCCGTTGTGGAAAATAACCCTTCAGGCACCAAAATACTGGCCGTTACCGTGCTTACCAGCCTCGACAGCAGGGACTTGCAGGAGCTGGGCTACCAAGAAAAATACGTTAGTGACCTGACGGAATTGGTGCTGCTCAGGGCCAAAATGGCTAAGGACGCCGGCTGTTCCGGTGTCGTTTGCTCCGGCTGGGAGGTTGAAAGCGTTAAACGTAATCTCGGAAGCGATTTTATAGTCGTTACCCCTGGTATAAGGCCTGCATGGTCGGTGAAGGGGGCGGACGATCAGAAGAGGATCGTCACTCCCTTCGAAGCAGTAAAGAGGGGCGCCGACCATATAGTGGTGGGCAGACCAATACGGGCAGCGGAAAAACCGGCTGAGGCTGCACAAAAGGTCTTGGAAGAGCTCGAGGAGGCAATCTCCGGATAGAGCCGTTTAGCCCTGTTAGATCACATAGACAGGTATCTTAGCCTTGGCCAAAACCTTTCTGGTGACGCTCCCGAGCAGGTGTCTATCGCCGGGCTTTCCCTTGGCCATCCTATCGCACAATACACTTCTGGGCAAAGGTCTCCATTATTCCCTTAAAGCCATCGAGTTCTTCATCGGAATAGGTCTGTCTGCTTAGAAATTCCTCCTCAAGGGTCTTAGAGGCAACAAACCTTTGCAGCACATATAGCTTGCAGTTCTGTGCCAGTCTGCCTATCTCGAGAAAATCCTCTCTTTCAAAAAGGGGTTTTACCACGGTGGTTCTGAATTCATAGTCTAGACCCGAGTCCTTAATCAATGTGATGCTCTCGAGGATCTTGGAGATATCTATCTTTTTTCTGATAACCGATCGATATTTTTCCGGAGTGGCTTTTATGTCCATGGCAAGATAGTCCACGGATTTGGACTGTATGATGCCCTCCAGCCTGTGCGGAAAGCTTCCATTGGTGTCCAGTTTCGTCAGATACCCCAGAGCCCTTACTCTTGACAAGAAATCCGCCAGATCGGGTTGCAGGAGTGGCTCTCCTCCGGTTATTGTCACGGCATCGAGCTTTCCTTTCCGTCTCTCCAAGAAAGACATCACCTCCCGATCACTGAATGTGCCAACGGATGGTCTCTCGGCGTCTACTACGAGTTCCGGGTTGTGGCAGTAAGGGCATCTAAAATTACATCCCTGGGTAAAAACGATAGCACAAATTTTGCCGGGAAAATCGATGAGAGAAAAGCGCTGAAAGCCCCCTATGATCATGCCTCACACCGCAAACATCCTTCTCATCTTGAATTCCTCCTGCTTGCCCCTGTTCCACTGCTTGACAGGTCTGAGGTAGCCGACTACCCGGGAGTAGACTTCACATTCTTCGCCGCACCTCGAGCACACCTCATGCTCTCCGTTCAGGTACCCATGAACAGGGCAAACGCTAAAGGTGGGGGTAAAGGTAAAATAGGGAAGATGATAGTTGTCGCAGATCTTTCGGACCAATGATTTCACGCTCTCTGGGTTCGTGATCCTCTCGCCTGCATAGATATGAAATACCGTTCCTCCCGTGTACTTCTGCTGGACGCTGTCCTGCAAATCCAACGCCTCGAAAATATCATCGGTGAAGTTGACGGGGAGTTGCGTGGAATTGGTATAGAAGCATTCGCCACCTTCCCCATTACCTCCGGATATTATAGGAGGGTAGCGATGCTTATCGATCTTCGCCAAACTATATGAGGTTCCCTCGGCAGGAGTAGCTTCGAGGTTGTAGTTATTTCCCGTTTCCCTCTGAAAATCCAGCAACAGATCCCTCATGAAATCCAGCACCTTCAAGGCAAATCCCTTTCCCTCTGCATCTCCAATTGTCGTGCCAAGGAAGTTCTGACAAGCCTCGTTCATGCCGACAAGCCCTATCGTTGAAAAATGATTCTTCCAGTACTCATTGAATCTCTGCTTAACGTTCCGCAGGTAATACTTCGTATACGGGTAAAGCCCCCCATCCGTGAATCGTTCCAGGATCTTCCGTTTGGTCTCCAAACTCTCTTGAGCCAAGACCATAACCCTCTTGAGCCGGCTCAAGAAGTCCCCTTCACTGTTGCTCAAGTACCCGATCCTCGGCATATTAATGGTCACAACGCCGATAGAGCCCGTGAGTGGATTGGAACCAAACAGCCCACCTCCTCTCTTTTCGAGTTGGCGATTATCTATTCTCAGCCTGCAGCACATGCTCCTGGCATCCTCGGGTTTCATGTCCGAGTTTACGAAATTGGAGAAATAGGGTACCCCGTACTTTGCCGTCATCTCCCATAGATCTTCGATCACCGGGTTGTCCCAGGCAAATCCCTTTGTAATATTGTAGGTGGGAATGGGGAAGGTGAACACCCTGCCTCGCGCATCACCTTCTGCCATCACCTCTAAAAAGGCCTTGTTAAACAGGTCCATCTCTTTCTGAAAGCCCCCATAGGTGATATTTTGTAGCTCACCTCCGATGATAACTGCCTGGTCTGTATAGTATTCGGGAACCGTAAGGTCTAGCGTGACATTGGTGAAAGGGGTCTGGAATCCGACCCTTGTAGGAACGTTGATATTAAAGATGAATTCCTGTAATGCCTGTTTAACCCCCCTATGGTCTAATCCGTCGAATCGTATGAAGGGCGCAAGCAGGGTGTCGAAATTCGAGAATGCCTGGGCACCGGCCGCCTCCCCCTGAAGCGTATAAAAGAAATTAACAATCTGCCCCAACGCACTCCTCAGGTGGTGAGCGGGCTTGCTCTCTATCTTCCCCCAAACCCCTCGGAAACCCTCAACCAACAGATCAAACAAATCCCAGCCAACACAATAAACGGAGAGGAGATTGAGGTCATGAATGTGAAAATCACCCTGAAGGTGGGCCTCGCGGATTTCGGGAGTGTAGATCTCATTCAACCAGTAGACCTTGCTCAGTTCCGAGGAAACGTAGTTATTCAATCCCTGGAGAGAAAAGGCCATATTGCTGTTCTCGTTAACCCTCCAGTCCGTTCGGTTCAAGTACCGATCGACCAACTCCACGCTTGCATTATCGGTAATCTCCCTTATTCTCGCGTGTTGATCGCGATAAATGATATAGGCTTTGGCGGTCTTTCGATACGTTGAGGAAAGCAAGACCTCCTCTACAATGTCCTGAATCTCTTCTACCGTTGGCGTCTTGTCGCCCATGAGCTGTTCGGCAAGGGTCAGGACTCTGAGGGTAAGCCGTTTGGCGGCCTTGTCTTCGAATTCCCCTGTTGCCTTACCAGCTCTAGCAATGGCATTGGTGACCTTTTGGGCCTCAAAGGGTACTATGGAACCGTCTCTCTTTTCTATTTCCGTAAACATGCTATCTTCTCTCCATCCCTTTCTTTATCCGACACCTGCGTGATTTAAACATCTCCTTCCTTTATAGTCTCAAAAAATTCTTCCACGACTATATATGTGAACGGATTGTCTCTAGCCGGAGACATCTTACGCAACATGGGCTCATATAGCAAAGGCGTATCTTTGTCAGACAGGTTATTCGAGCGAGGTTACGTTTAGCACAGATTAAAGATCGGTCTGGTCCCCGGTGTTCGCGTGAGTTTTCCACAAGATATTGTGTTAGACTATAATTGATCTTCAATATAAAGTCAATAACCAAGCATTGTTTAAAACCATATAAAGCGCACTTTTCTCCATATCCTTCTTTTCACATGCTTGTGGATGGGCCGAGATCTCAGGGTGGTTCAAAAGTTTTGGCACCATGATATATTCGCCGCACAAGACGTTTACATCATTAGGTCTGTTCGGCCATGCGAATTTTCTCAAGGCGATATCTATTGGCCTATGCAAGCCCCGGTGGAATTCTTTTTAAGATATCGCCCGCCCGCCTCGCCTGAGCGAGAGCGACCCGCCTGCCATTGCAAGGCACGAGCGGGCAGGTGGCGGGCAGGCCTTTCGAAAACAGCCATGCCCCCTTTTCGTATATGAACGATTGCTCACAATCGCTCATGCGAACACTTTTCAATAATACAAAGACATTACGATTTGGCTTAGGAGCCATCTAGCCGTGACGATCGAGAACAGAAATTTCCCTTGACTTTGCATATCCATTACATTTATTGTTTGCTTAGTTTTCAGGTGCTCCGAAGGAGCTTAATAGGGAACCCCGTGAAAGTCGGGGATGGGCCCGCCGCTGTAATTGGGGACGAAAGCTGCAAAATGCCACTGTGCCGCTGAAAGTGGGATGGGAAGGTGCAGCAAGTAGGATGATCCAAGAGTCAGAAGACCTGCCTGAACGAAGGGGGCTTAGCCTTCGCGGACACGGTTAGCCTGCTGATTGCGAGGATAAAAAAGGGAAATCCCCGGATCGACTTCAATCGGTCCGGGGATTTTTTTCCGGACCTGAAACAAAGATACAGGAAAGGAGTGTGAAGCGATGAGCACATGGAAGGCTACAGTTTTCTTGGCAACGGTTTTTCTTTTTGTTCCCGTGATGAGCGGTGTATGCGCCCAGGGAAGTGATCCGGACGTGACGCTGGAAGAAGTAGTGGTCACCGCAGCGAGGGCTGAACAGAGCATCGAAAAAGTGCCGGCAAATGTCACGGTAATCGATGAGAAAGATATTAAGAATTCAAACGCAAAAACCGTGGTCGATCTCCTGCGTTCTGAGGAGGGGATCGTTGTGAGAGACCTCTTGGGCAACGGTAAACGCTCAGAGGTTGATCTGCGGGGATTTGGCGAAACCGGCCCTTACAACGCTCTCGTGCTGGTGGACGGGCGTCGCGTCAATGAAATCGATCTGAGCGGGGTCGATTGGACACAAATACCGCTGGACCAGGTCGAGCGCATAGAAATTGTCAGGGGGACCGGTACGGTTCTGTACGGTGACAATGCGGTCGGTGGGGTGATCAATATCATTACGAAGATCCCGTCCGAGAAACCGAGCATCAACATTGGCGCAACGTTCGGCAGTTATTCACGAAACAAGGAAACAGCCTCCATTAGCGGTGGCAGCGATAGAATTGGGGCTTCCCTGTTCGCGAGTTATGATTCCACCGACGGCTACAGGGACAACGGGGAATTCCGCGCTAAGGACCTTGGCGGGAAAATCGTTTTTGATGCAACGGAATCCATGAGTCTGAATCTGAGCGGTTCGCTTCACTCCGATGACTATGGCCAGCCAGGTTCCCTCACCAAGGAGCAGGTAGACGTTGACCGAAGGGCCACCACAAGCCCCCTGGATGATGCCGAGAGCACCGATCAGTACCTCAAGCTTGGATTTGATCTGGATCTTGGCGCGCCCGGGAGCATTAAAGCCGATTTGTCTTACAGGAATCGGGAGAGCGATTCACGATTTCCAGACCCCCAGTTCCCGTCCGCTGCGGAGGGCGAAACGGAAACCTGGGCCCTAACACCTCGTTATGTATGGGACGGGGCAGTCTTGAACCGAGCCAACACGCTCATCGGGGGCATTGACCTCTACTGGACAAAACAGGACCTGAAGGCATTCTCCGGTTTCTTCAGTCCCGTTGCGGTACTTTCTGGACTTGCCGATATCAAAAGGGGTTCTCGTGGGTTTTACCTCAACGACGAATTCTCGTTGCGGGACAACCTGATTCTCTCAGCGGGAGCTCGACATGAGCGGGTTGAATACGACCTCAGCCGGCAGGACCTCAGTGCTTTCCCGCTCGCTTCCCTCGATGCTACCGTGACCGAGCGGGAAAATGCTTACAGTGCCGGGCTCACCTACCTGTATAGCGATAAGTCGTCTCTGTTTGTCCGGGCCAACCGCAGCTTTCGTTTTCCCCTTACCGACGAAATCGTCGTGTTCGACTACGACACCGGGAAAATCCGGGTGAATTCGAATCTCAAACCACAGCGGGGGCGGCATTACGAGTTGGGCATGAGGCACTTTATTACGCCGGATATCCGGGCAAATGTGACCTTGTTTCGTGCTGAAATCAAAGACGAGATCTTCTTGAACAGGTTTCCTTCGTTTGGCAACGAAAACCATCCAGAGACCTTGCACCAAGGCGTGGAGGTCGGGGCAAAGGCCGATCTTCTGAAGAAAATGACGATCTTCGGTAACTACACGTTTGAGAAGGCTACCTTTGAGAAGGATCCCTTTAAAGACAATGATATACCTGCCGTGCCCAGGCACAGGGCTAATCTGGGTTTTCGGATCTACGACATGGTTCCGGGGTTCACCTTCTCGGCGGACTACAACTACGTGGCCTCCAGTTACGCCATAAGCGACCAGGCAAACCAGTTCGATAAACTGGATAGCTGGGCCACTATCAATGCCAGGATCGCTTATGAGTGGAATTCTCTGAAGGCATTCTTTGGAGTGAACAACATCACGAACGAGGAGTATTCCGAGTATGCGGTGCTGCGGGGTGTTGCATCGCCAACAGGAGTCAATTTCTACCCGGCACCGGAAAGGAATTGGCTGGCTGGGCTTGAGATTAAATTTTAGGGATATCAGCGATACGGGCGAGGCCATGACCAGAGATGCGTGCAGGCAAGAAGCGCGGCAGAAACCCGGCAATTCCCCTAATATATCAATGATAGGGTAAAGATTGCCAGGTTTCCCGGGCCGTGAATGGTAATGGGAACCACGAAGTTTGCCTCCACCTCATAGGCAACGGCAAACACGATCCCTCCTACCAGCAGAGGGAGTGGAATTGTAGGGAAAACGGGGTGTGTGAGCACAAGTGTGGCCGTGCTTATGAGAAGAGCGACCACGATGCCCCACCTTCTGAAAAATCCATAGAGCATTCCCCTAAAAAAGATAGCGCAATTAAATCTAAGCCAGCCAGCCATCAGCAAAGCCGTCAGCAAAGGAAGAGAGCTGGTAAAGTCACACTCGTATTCACTCCTAATTGAATAAATCTTATGATCTTATGTCCCCTATGGGCATGTTGACGACTTCGAAGAGGGGCTCAACCACCAAAAGAAGGGGGCCGTTCGTGCAGAGTGTGCGGAAATTAAAGAACGGGCAGAGTGGAATGTGCCTGGGGCACATAAATATGCGTGAGGCACATAAATTACAGACGGAATTTCTTTATTTGAACATGCTTGATGACTTTGTAGTGCTTATCATTCCCTGTAAGAATAGGAAGGCCATATGATACAGCGGTAGCACCTATTAGAGCATCAGCGAGCTGTAAGGAATGACTTAAATAATGTTGCTCCACATAAAACATTGCTTTGGCAGAAATTTCCTCTGATATATAAAGGATTTTCGTTTCCCAGTCTTTGAGAGTTTTCCGTAAGCAGTTTAATTCATCCTTATTTCTCATTCCTTGAACTAACTCTATGTAGGTGACAACTGAAATAGAAAATGGCAGATTACCTTCAATTGCTCCGTAAGCACTCTCATTACCCCTCATGTACCAAATGAGGACGTCCGTATCAATAAGCAACATTTACAATCTACTCTTTCTTAATTCTCTGACATATTCATCAATATCTTTTACTTTTTCATTGTCTTTCCAAATACCAAATAGTTTGTCCTTGAACATTTTCTTATCGTTTCCTTCATTGTAAGGAACAAGCTTGGCGCAAGACTTACCGCGATAGGTGATAATGACTTCTTCGCCTCTACTAACGGTATCAAGCAGTTCTTTCGAATGAAAACGGAGATCTTTGGCTGTGGCTTTCATTCATACACCCCTTAGAGTTAATACTTCATACTATAAACTTTAGAAAGTAACTAGTCAAATGAAAAATGGTCTGAGAAGAGCGAGAAGTGACGGAGGCTTCTATGAGAAGGAGGCCTCCATACAGAGCATCAAGCGGGACTTCAGAAAGGAAATCCCTATACTAACAAGTTTCTTCCCTTGGCTGGAGTGCTGGATTCATACCAAGTTGCAATCATGTCATTACGAGGAGCCCTTCGACTTTGCTCAGGATTAACCAGCCTCAGGCGGGTAAACTCCGCGACGTGGCAATCTATCTTATTGAGCCCGCCCTGGCGCGAGGCACTAAGCTGCGGGCATAGACTGTGAATAATTTCAATAGGTTAGTATCATATACATAGTTTCAAAAAAACCAGGTCTGGGCCAGGGATTGCTTCACATTCGTTCGCAATGACGTCTATAAATAGTACCCGTTTGAATGCAACTTGGTATCAGATAGGTTCGAAATCATAGGTGATCGTGGAGGCAAAGCATTTGGGAATCCCCCCGGCGAGCCTTCTAAGCAATGAGTGAAAGCGTAAAGAGCGCCAGATTACCGAGGACATGGACAACAATCGGGGTCATGAGACTTCCTTCAATCTCATATGCAAGGGCAAAAACGATACCTCCTACCGCCTGAGGGATAGGGAACCCCTGTGAAATGGGGTGAGCCAGCACGAATACGCCGGTGCTCACAACAATGGCTACCACGATGCCCCACCGCCTTAGGAAACCGTAAAGCATTCCCCTGAAGAACATCTCTTCTGCTATGGGCCCGACTATCCCGCCAATCAGAAAGAAAATCAGGATTTCACTAAGCCTCCCCGGCAAGCGGACCGCTATGAGTTTCAGGGGGTCAAGTCCCACCACGTACAGTACAACAGATGCAAAGGCGGCAACTAGTGCAAAGCCGGCGGACCATATGAGGCCCCTCCTGATGCCGGGAGTTATCTTTGCCCGGGCCAGACCTATTGATGGGAGCCCCTTCCCCCAGAGCAGGACAGAAGAGACAATAATCCCTGTTTCAAGAACGCGTGTCCCCCCAAGAACAATCATGGGATTATAGAGGCCCCTGGAAATCAGCAACCGTGCAGCCCCCTCAATGAGGATGATTGCCCCAAGGGATAGCAAAAAAGCCTTTATTTCGATCGACCTTGCTTCCATCCAAGTGCCTTGAGTGCCCTATAGGCGTACCATTGGTTGTACCAGTCATCGGAGGTCTCAATCCTTTCCTTGATCTCTCTGATTGCTCTCCTGTCTCCCCTCTGTCCCAAGGCATAGAAGGCCATGGAAACGACAGTGGGGTGGGGATCATCAAGAAAGGCCAGGAGATCCCGATAGGTTGCGTCCTTTCGGCTCACCCCCAATGCCCGTGCCAACCAGTAGCGCTCGGGTACATGGGGACTTTTGCGTATCTCTTGGTAGACGGGAAACCCCTCTATCTCAAGACCCTTGTCTCCGAAGACCTTCAGGGCCGCAACCCTTTCCTGCCATCGCTCCGATTCCAATGCCACAGCCAGGGCCCTTGTCTCGATCCTTATCCCGCTGCTCCTGTGTACATGAACCAGGAGCGCAACACCAATCAAAAGACAAAGAAGGGAGGCAGCCACCAAAGAGGTGTTTGAATCGAAAAAGAGACGCAATAGTATGCAGAACAGGGCATGGAACAAGATGTACAAGGCGATCGGGAAGCCAATCAAAAGGGAAAAAAAGGTGAATTTGCGGAAAAGGGCATACCGATCACTTCTTTCAGAGAGGTCCTTCAAGATACCTCCGGTCCTGGAGACAAAATCCTGCACGGTAGCCCTGAGTATCACCTTTTCCTTATTGCGGAACAAGAGTTCATTGTCTTCCTGCGTTATCTTCAATGATATGGCCTTATGTGTTGGCACGATAAGATAATCGTGTTTGAGCAATCCTCGCTCAAGATGCGAAACCACCGAGCTTTCCTCGACAGATTCAATAGTGCATGCCTTGAGCATCCTCTGGTCTAATGATTTGAAGACCTCGGCTGGGTACAGGGTGTAGGTGTAATAGAAATCGTTGACCCGCTTGCCTATGGGATTGGATACGAGTAGATGGTCTCTAATGTCTGTGAAGATGTCTTTGTCCATCTGAGATGACCACAAAAGGGCCAACAAGGCGATGGGGATGCAATGAATCAACCTTTTCGCCCATGCCCCGTGTTTGACCGGCACAGGCATCCATCGTATCGTGGCCACCCACGCCAACGGCGGTATGATCAGGAAATACGAACTCACCATGACACAAAAGCCCCGGCGGTTCACGGCTACGATTACCCCTACCCAAAGCAAACAGAAAAGCGCCAAGAAGGGCCTATTGCGTTTAAAAGCCCGGTCCCACATCCAGGCCACGGCAAAGGAAGCAAGTGAAAGGCCGGCGCCCACACTCAAGGAAAAAAAGAGACCCCCAAAAAAGGCAGGACCAAATTCTTGGAGTCGGGGCATGATCCGTTGGTTGGGCACCACGAGATAACCAGCGTCTCTCATGAGGGTGAGGGTATGATAGAGGGCTACATTTGAGAGATATACCTGTATGGTGGCTAAAACCTGGCCTACAAAGAGACCCAGGAGAAGCACCTTGGCCGCATAAAGACATCGACTCATAGAAGACCTGCTAACCCCTTGGTATCGTTCAAAAGTGTTTACTCAGTGCTATCTTGATTAGAGAACGTGTACATACTTATCCCTATCCGGCCATGCCCATTTTCTCAAGGCGATATCTATTGGCCTCGCGGGATGTGGCCACAGAGGTGGGGTTTAGGTGAGCCAGACGGAGACTCCCAGGGCTTGTACTAACACTCACCAGTGACGAAGCTGACACAGCACATACCATGTTAAAGGTTAAAGAAGCGCCAACTCCTTAGTATCCCAATGCCAAGCCGTCTTTCCTCCTGTCAGATGCTCCAAGCAGGACACTCTGGCCCCGATCCAGATAAATGGCCTGCCCTCCGCCAACTTGATTCACCGGCGGTGACACCCGAACAATGCGATGGCCTTTCTCCTTGAGCGCTGACGCAGTTTCTTCTGAAATGCCCTCCTCCAGATACACTTCTCGATTCTGCAAATGCCTTACTCTCGGGGCATCGACCGCTTCTTGGAGATTCATTTTAAAGTCAATGAGGTTGATCAGGAACTGCGCGTGTCCCTGAGGCTGCATATCGCCGCCCATCACCCCGAAGCTCATAAGAAACCGACCATCCTTAAATACCATTCCCGGTATAATGGTATGCATGGGACGCTTGTGCGGTTCGATTCGGTTTGGGTGGTCAGCATTCAAATTAAATGATTTTCCCCTGTTCTGCAAGACAATACCGGTTCCATCCACAACCATCAACGAACCGAAATGCTCATAAATGCTGCTGATGAACGAAACCGCATTCCTCTCCTGATCAACAGCCGTAACAAACACCGTGTCTGATCGTCCCGCGCAGGTGGATGGCCCAGGGGGGACCAAGGCCTTATTCGGATCGATCTTCTTTCCGCACTCTTTTGCGTATTCCTTTGAGAGCAAGGTATCGGTGGGTATCCTTTCAAACTCAGGATCACTTACATAGGAGTCGCGATCACCAAAGGCAATCTTCTTTGCCTCAATGAGGCAGTGGAGATACTCCGCGCTATTCTGCCCAAATCGCTCTATATCGAAACCCTCGAGGATATTGAGCATCTCCAGGGCGGTAACCCCCTGCCCGTTTGGAGGCAGTTCGTAAACCGTGTACCCCCGGTAATCAGTAGAGAGCGGTTTCACCCAGGTCGTCGTATGGGTCTCCAGGTCTTTCATGGAAAGCAACCCATCGTTTTTCCTCGAGAAATCCACGATTGCCCTGCCGATTTCACCGCCATAAAAGGTTTCGATGCCCTCCCGGGCTATCTTCCGGTAGGCCTGGGCCAAGTCTTTATTGTGAAAAATCTGTCCCGGTCGAGGTGCCTTATCATCAATGAGAAAGGTTTTTGAAGCGCCTTCCCGGCTGAGAAGGATTGGCTCCATATTCTTCCACTCGCCGGCGATAACCTCGGTAACGGGAAACCCATTCTCCGCGTAGCCGATGGCATCCTCAAATACATCTGGCAGCTTCAGGTTTCCGTATCGTTCCACTGCTTGAGCCCAACCATGTAAGGCGCCCGGCACGGTTACTGACAGGATGCCATGCTCAGGTATAGCTTTCATACCCCTGTCGTAAAACCAGTCCCTGCGAGCACCATACGGCGCCCTTCCGCTTGCATTCATGCCGATAATTTCATTTTCTCTGGCTCTGTAGATGAGGGCAAAGGCATCACCGCCGAGCCCCACTGAATGCGGTTCCACAACATTCAGGGTGCTGATCATGGCAACACAGGCATCTACAGCGTTCCCGCCTTTGCAGAGGACCTTATATCCGGCAAGCGTTGCCAAATGGTGACTTGACGCAACCATACCCCCACGCCCCATGGCCACGGATCTCTGGGCAGGACTGTGCCACTCCCTCTTCTGGTCGTATGAAAACTCCATCGCCTATCTCCCACATAATCCCTGAAATCAAAGCCCTAGTCAGCATTTCTTGAAAACAACATTTTGAATGTGCCCCGTTGCGGGAATCGAGCCGAGCCTGTGGCTTGCCCGGAAATCGGCATGCCAGCTGATATCCCCAATACGTCTGTTCTTTCAGGGCTACGGTTTAAACAATGGTACGGGGTCCCGCCTATGCGGAAGAACCAAGAAATGGTGTATCCCGTTCCGGGGCCTTGCGGTCAGCTTTGCACTCACGAGCTAGGACAATACTTCACAGATGATGATAATTCAAGTCATACCTGATTATTTGTACGCCTGAATCACACCCTTTTTCTTGGAAAACACACCCTTAAAACCTCCTTGACACGGAGCTGGGGGGTTGCTGTAATAGGCTGCGGCCGAGGGTCAAGACCATGGTGAGGCTGCAGGGGTTTGCTCTTATCTATAACGGGCTCCTTCAAAGGAGCTATTCAAGGGGAGGGGAGATCATGAAAAAATCAATCTGTAGGTTAATTGCTGGGTTGACGGTCTTGGGTTGCCTGGTGACATTCTCCGGGCCGGTTTTAGCCGCCGAGTTTTCGGCGGACCTCATCCAGAAGATGGGCGACGAGGTAAAGAAGGGGAAGTTCTTTGTCAAGGGCAATAAGATGCGCATGGAGTTCGAGGAGGGGATCACCATCATGGACTTGGCTACGGACAAGACCATCACGTTAGAGCCCGAGGAAAAGATGTATATTGAGATGCCTGCCATGGGATCCATGGCCACCGCGGCGGGATCTGACAAAGAACTGGCTAAGATCGCCACAAAGAAAAAGGTGGGAACCGAGAAGATCAACGGGTACAATTGCGACAAGCACCTTATCACTTACCACGACAAGGCCATGGGCAAGATGACCCAGTGGTACGCCAGGAAGCTCAACTATCCCATCAAAATAGTCTACCACGGTCCCCAAGGCGAGATGGTGACTGAATACAGTAACATCAAGGAAGGCGGGGTCAGTGACTCCCTGTTTGAGGTTCCCCGGGGATACCAGAAAATGAGCATCCCGGGCATGTCTTTCCCCAAAAAGTAGCAGGATCACGGTCCTTGAACGGGCGCAGTGTTTCTGATTCTGATTCGAGGGCCTTGTTGCCCCTGACGTATTTTGCAATATTCTGACAATTTTCGGCAGGTTCACGGAGTCAGTTTTATGCTGAGATGAGCTAACTATTTGGAATCTTTAATGATATTTTTAAGAACACCACCTGGCACGATTTTGGCGCTTATATAGAGCAAGACCTGATCAGGTGCCACCCAACTTTAACACCATTACGATAAACCATATGAGGGCTGAAGGCTCCTGAAGGTTATATCTTACAAGAGAGAGTTTGA
>Ga0307378_10000414_pt1 | contig 75153 bp, 112 predicted proteins | sample UN1MG_FD_202238 | JGI IMG/M metagenome (GOLD analysis project Ga0307378, IMG submission 202238) | Soil microbial communities from Risofladan, Vaasa, Finland - UN-1 | ecosystem: Environmental > Terrestrial > Soil > Coastal area > Acid sulfate soil | place: Finland: Risofladan, Vaasa | collected... | reverse complement strand
CGAGAGAGAACACGCCGCATCCGGCGGCCGTAGCGCCGCCGCAGCAGACGAGCATCAAGGAGACTGAGAGCATGGCAACAGACAAGCCCGAGACGCAGATGGTGCGCACTGCGACGACCGAGGCGATGACGCCCCAGGTGGCCCCACCCCTGCCTGAACTAGAGTACCTGGATCGCCTATGGTGGGTGTCGGAGAAGCTGTCTAAGTCAGCCGGATTCGCCAAGAAGTTCAAGAAGTACGACCCCGAGACGAAGGCAGAGAAGTGGTTCACAGAACCCGGTGAACCGGCTGACATCTTCGCCATCATCCTCGCTGGTCTCGACTTCGGACTCTCCCCCTCGTCGGCGTCGCGGCACCTCCGCATGGTGGGATCGGCCATGTCGATCTCGGCCGAGATCATGCGGGCCCGACTCCACCAGTTCGGCTACGAGTATCGGCTGGACATCAGCGAAGAGATCATGGACTTCGCGCTCTTCAACAAGCAAGGCAGTGTTGCCGGGCACGGCAAGTCGCCATCATACGTGACCGCGATTCTATGGCGTCGTGACGACCCGTCCTGTGAGTGGTCCGCGACCTACAACATCGAAGAAGCGGTGAAGGCCGGCCTAACGATGGCCTACGGGGGCTACCAGAAGAACCCCGAGGACATGCTGATCGCCCGGGCGACGACGCGGGTTGTGCGGCGATACGCCCCCGAGGTGCTCAACAAGACGTACCTCCCGGAGGAACTCGGCTATGAGGAACATCCGGATGGCGAGGAGGGGACGCGGCTCGTGAAGATCGAGGTATCCGACGAGGAACCCGCCGTGGCGAGCCTGCCCTCGCCGAAGCCCCGTGCGCGCAAGCAGAAGGCTCCCGTAGCCCCGCCGGCGGAGCCAGTGGGCCCTGACCCCATCGAGGGCGTGTTCGGAGCCGGAAACGTGCCTACGGGCACCGTGGAACGGCTGGAGGACCTGGCCGAGGGGGAGGAGACCGAAGCGGCAGCGCCCGCACCCGCGGCCGATGACGATGGCGTGACGGACGCGGAGATCGTTCCCGAAGACCAGCCGTGGTTCCAGTACGGCCCCACGGGCGGACCCGCCACCGAGCAGATGAAGTTGTACATGGTCGAGCAGGGGTTGTGGGAGGCGGAGGACGCGCTGGACCTGCCGGAGGAGGACGAGGATGATGCGGGCGAGGCTGAAGGCGAGGGCGTGGCTGACGAGGACGATCCGCTGGCGCTGACCGAGGATGAAGCGGCCCTGTGCGCTACGGGGACGGCCGGCGACATCAGCAAGTGGATCGGGGAGCACAAGGGCGAACTGGCTGGTGCGGGCCGCGATGCGCTCAAGGAGGCGGCCGGGCATGGCGACAAGACCTGGGCGGCGATCCAGAAGGACGAGCATCGGGAGGAGATCTTCACGATGATCCTCACGGTGGCGAAGGCCAAGATGGCGGAAGCCAAGGGCGGATAGGGAACAGCGCGTTCACAACAGAAAAGGAGATGAGCAACGATGGGCAAGTTTGAAGATCTGACGGTGGCGGACCTGATGGAACTGCGCGGGCTGTTCGGCGCGCTTCCCATGCCACGTGACCTGAGGACGGACCGCGACAACAGCGCCTGGGAGGTCGGCAAGAACTACCTGGTCCGCACGGTCACGATGATTGACACCGGACGGTTGGTGGCCGTGACGCCGCAGGAGTTGGTGCTGGAGGACGCAGCGTGGATCGCCGACACCGGGCGGTTCAGCGATGTTCTGGTCAGCGGCGACTTCGGCGAGGTCGAGCCGTTCCCTGAGGGCCGCGTCATCATCGGACGCGGCGCGGTCATTGATGCGCTGGAACTGCCGGCGCCGCTGCCGCGGGTGCAGAAGTGAACGCGGCCGTGATGCGGACGGGATACGACAAAAGCGGGAGCAGGAGCGGGAGCTGGAGCGGGAGCAGGAGCGGGAGCTGGAGCTGGAGCTGGAGCGGGAGCAGGAGCGGGAGCAGGAGCGGGAGCTGGAGCTGGAGCAGGAGCGGGAGCAGGAGCTGGAGCAGGAGCGGGAGCTGGTAGTGCCATGCAGAACCGCTGGATACTCGTCGGCACCATCGGCCGCATGGGCGAGCCGCAGGTCACCAAGTGGGGCAAGCCATGGATGCTCATTGATCTCGATGTGCCCTCGACCCACAAGACGGTGGCGCGCGTCAACCGGATCGTGCTGCTGGTCAATGGCGACTTGGTGGAGGAGTACCGGCGTGACTTCGCGGAGGGCGACACCGTTTCAGTGAGCGGTGTCGCCCTTTCTCGAAAGCGCGAGGGTAAGGTTCGCGGCGAGTACCGCGTGACGAACCTGATGGTCCAGAAGATGCAACTGGCGATTTCGGCAAACCTCGGGTTCTACGCTGGCGAGGTAGTCGAGGTCGGCGAGGTGGAGAAGATCGGCTCGAAGAGACAAGCACAATGCCTCGATGTGGTGCTGTCATGTTGGACGCCGCAGGGGGTGGACAAGCGCGAGAAGGCCGAGGTGCAGGTGCGGATCTTCGGGGAGTGGTGGTCGAAGCACTGGAAGGAGCGGTTGCGGGAGGGCATGGTAGTGTCATGTGCGGCCCGGATGCAGAGCTACGAGCTGCCGTCGGGGAGTTCGGGTGTGATGCTGGTGGTGGAGCACCTGAGCATCCTGCAGAAGCCGGCGTGGTGGGAAGAGCCGAGATAGGAGGCGCATAATATGGCAGGTCATCCAGAAGAAGTGGAGGCGCATCGCGAGGCGGTGTCGGTCTGCGAAATATGGCTCGCATTGCGCCAAGCCGCAGAGAAGGCCGAGGTCGAAGCCGTGGAAGCCAAACAGCGGGTAGACGAGGCGATCCTGGAAGCGGCAAAATGTCGAACGATCCTGCGGTCTGATGAGCAGGTTGTCGAAGACTGTCTTCATGCGCGGGCACTGGATCGCATCGCCTGTGATTTGCGAGCCAAGGCGACCCGACTCGCAGATGACGCACGCGCCGTTTTCTACGAGCTCCCTCAGAGGTACGTGCTGGATGGCGACGACGCAACGTGATGTGCCACCCACACGCCGTAGGCGCGACCACAGCCATTCCCAGGAGAAAGTAATGCGACACCTCAACTCCAACCAAAAAACCGCGCTACAGCCGTTTCTGGTCGCGCTGCTCCGGCGCTACGGTGAGGTCGCCGAGAAGGGCGAGACCGAGCGCGCCGATCCATTGTGTGTTGAGGCAGGGCTAGGGCGCTGCTTCGCCTGCCCGGTCTTCGGTGAGGAGGCCCGTGCGGATGGCCATTTCACAACTCGGAAGACGAAGGACGGGGGAAGTACGAAGGTTTGGATCGAGAACTCGTGGCACCACTGCGACGAGACCCTGCCGGCGCCGCCGAAGGGCGTGGACGATCAGCACGATGGCGTGTTCCTGGCCCGAGGGGCCGACCGGCTGATCGGAAAGGCCAAGCAGACAGCTCGTGACAAGGCGAGGGCGTGGGGCGCGGAGATAGTGGCGTTCTTCGAGAGCCTGCGACAGGAGTAGACACGGGGTGCCATGGGGGCACGTACAGGCGTTTCCGCAGCCCATGTGGGGCACCCCCCTTACTCGGGCGGGAGAGACGGCTACAACGAACAGGAGGCGAACCATGGGCAAGCGACTTGAACCCAATCCGAACTACATCCCCGCCACCACGCGGGAAGCAGAGCTGGCCCGCTGTGATGAGCGCCGTGCACGCCTGCGGGAGCAGCAGGCCCGGTGGCAGGCGGCGGTGGACGAGGGGCGGCGGGGCTGGTACGGGCGGGTGCCGACGAACCCGGTGCCCGCGTCGGTGGTGGTGGCCGAGTGACCGCCTACCTCGCCGCCCCGTTCCTCGCCTGCCTCGTGGTCATCATCCGCGACATGGCCGCCTCCCGCCGGCTGCGGCGGTGGCCGTATGGCGAGGCTGCGCCCGCCGCGCCGGTGGAGGACGAGTGGCTGGTGGCGGTATCGGTGGAGTGCTATGCGGCGGAGCGGGAGGGGGCGGCGCTGGCGGAGCTGCTAGAGAGAGGGAGGCTGGTGGAGTGAGACCATGACTGAGTCCACCTGCCGCACCTGCCACAACCCCCTTGACGTAGCCGCAGACGCACGGTAGAATCGTCTTGCCCAAGGCCAAGGAGCACGGCAAAGATGCCATCCATGAACTACACCCCTCAGAAGTCAGCCCTGCCGTCACCTCTCCTTGGCCGGATTATGGTGGCATCTACGGCAGGGCTTCTTCGTAACCAGCCGTCGGTCTCCCTTCGGGGCGGCCGGCGGCTGGCTTGCTTTTCTCGAGAGGTGGACTGATGCGTAGTTGGCACGGACTCCCCTTCGCCGCGCAGATCGTCTTCGGATTCCTGCGCTTTGCAGGACGCGCAACCTGTTACGATGAGATCGTTGCCGAGTTTGGCTGGAGACGCGGACGCAGCATGTGCCGCAGGGGCGTGTTGGCACTTATGCGCCGTCACATGGTTTCGTTCAATGGGACTGGCTTTGTCCTCAACAACGTGTGGGAGTGGTCAGACGATGACTGTCTGGTCTGTGCACCAGACTTCTCCACCAAAAAACCATCTCCAGGCTATCGGCCTTCGTGGTCGGAGAATGTTGTATCCAGGGATGGTCTCTGCTTGTCGTGTGGTTCGCGACACAACCTCTGCGCCCACCACATCCAACCTCGCCACGCAAGACCTGAACTTCGCGACGATATAACCAACGGCATCACGCTCTGCTCTGCTTGCCACCGTGCGATCAAGGGGCGCGAGTCCGACGTGGCCCCCCACCTATCTGGGCTACTGGGCGTGACGGTCTGATGGCAAAGCACTGGACAAAGTTGAAGTCCGACGTGGTGTACTCGGAGCGCATGGCCGCACTGCTGGATCTCAACCCATTGGCCTATGCCCTCTACATGAACGCCAAGGCGGTCTGCGATCACTTCGGGCGGCTCCCAGGCACTCCTGTCAAGTTCGCTGGAGTGACCTGCCCCATGTCTCGTGGCGTCAGCATCGCCGCGGTGACTGAGGCATTGGCCGACATGGCATCCGTGTGGTCGTCGGATGGTGAACCGCTGGTGCGCTTTTACACGGTCGGCGCGGACACTTTTATGGAGATAGTGGGCTACAACGAGATAGACGCTACCGAATGGCGCAACGTCGGCCTTCCTGAATACCCTCACCCCGATGACTGGGTTCCTCCGGCCAGCCTACTCGCTTTTATAGCGGACGCGACCGATGGTCAGGGCACCAGAAAGAGCCGTATAAGCCCCGGAAGATACGGCATTTCTGACGAAGACTTCGCCCGACACTTGGCCGACTATCGGGCGACGGTCGGGCGATCATCGGGCGATAGTCCTGCGATGATCGTAGGAGCATCCAAGACAGAGGCAGAGTCAAAGACAGAACGTCAAAGGATTCCCGCGTCTGACGCCGCGGACCATGGGGAAGGCCTCTTTGACGATCCGCCGCCGGCACCGCCCAAGCCACCCAAAGAAGAAACCCCGGCCCAGGTGGCAAGCAACGCCTGCTTGTCCGTGTGGGGGCTGAGACACGAGGACCTGACTGGCCCGCAGAAGGGCGCGTACTACAAAGCCATGAACAAGATCATGGGGGACTTTGAGGGAGGCGCCGAGCAGGTGTCCGCCTGGGCGGCACAGGCACCCCATGGCGCCCTTGCCCCAGAGGCACGACCGGAGCGAGTGATTCCATCCATGGTGCGCAAGGCGCTGACCGCAGATGACTGGAGTGCTGCCTTCGCGGCCAGCAGGAAGAACGGTGTTGCCCCCGGACAGAAGCGCGGCCGGGGGACCGGCATTGTCACCAACCCCGACGGCTCCGTGGACCAGGAGCGCAACTGGACCGAGGAGCAGAAGTTCGGCGTAGCCCTGGCTCGATCCGAGAAGGGCCCGAAGCCAGGGACGAGCGGATGGGATGAGGAGCGCGGCATCGCCTACGACAGCGACCACCATCCCGACAACCCACGGTACGCCGAGTGGTTGGAGGAACAGAACGTACCGCCGAAGCCAAAGCGCGGAGAACCGGGATACGTCATGCCACCGATGCCCCCGCTGCCAGATCTGAAGGCGCTGATATGACCGTCCGCGAATCCATCAAGTTCTACGTCGCTATGGGCTGGTCCATCATCCCGATCAAGCCGGGCACGAAGCAGCCGGCCATCCCGTCGTGGGACGAGTACGCCGTCGCCCGGGCTGACCTGGATCAATGGCGGGTGTGGTGGAGCGAACTGCACGGGGACATGGGCGTGGCAGTCGTCTACTCCGGGTGTGATGTGGGAATGGGCCTCCAGCTTGTCTGCGTGGACACGGACTCGACCGAGCAGGAGAAGTGGGTACGGGATCAAGGCGTCCCTCCCACCCCAACCGTCGGCACCGCCAGCGGATTTCACAGATACTTCCTGGCGCCGGCTGGACTGAAGCATTTCTCAGGCAAAGAGGGAATCCCATGGCCCGAGGTCCGTGCGGGCGAGCACTACACGGTGCTTCCGCCCAGCGTTCACCCGATAGGACTGGAGTACGAGTGGCTGGACGGCCTGGCGCTTGGAGAGGTCGAGATCGCTCCGCTGCCGGAGTGGGGCATCGAGTTGATGCGTGGAACCGATCCCGTTGTGACTCCGCGCGGACCTGCAGGACCCGTGGCTCCAAAGACAGCGGAAGAACGCCGGCGCGAGTACGGCAAGTCCGCCTTGGGCCGGGAACTCTCCGACTTGTCATCGGCCATGCAGGGAGGGCGGAACGATCAACTCAACCGTGCCGCATACAATCTGGGGCAACTGGTGAGCGGAGGTGTTCTGGATGAGCACGAGGTACGGCAGGCGCTGTTGGGTGCTTGCCATGCAAACGGGTTGGTGAAAGACGACGGACTTCGTGCCGTCCAGACGACACTTGAGAGTGGTCTCAGTAGCGGCAAGGAGACTCCGAGGACAGCACCCGAACGTCCGCAACGGCAGGAACGAGCACAGGCGACAGGGACGGAAACCCAGCCCGAGCCTCCGGCTCGTCCAGACGATGACCCGAATGGTCTGGCCATCTACGAGCAGCAGATCGCCGGGGCCGTGAACACGCTGGCGGGGACAGTACGCGGTGCTCTCCCTTCTGCGGCAAAGACGCTGGGAGAGATCGGGCCCGACATCGCCGGGAAGATGGAAGACTACCGGGCGCGTGATCGTGTGGTACGGGGTCTTCGTAGCGGCTTCGCGCAACTTGACGAGCACTACCTGGGCTATGGTCAACACGCGGTGGTATTGGTGGCTGGTCCGAGTGGGTACGGCAAGACCACGTTTTGTCGGATGGCTATGTTTGCCACTGCCTTGCACGCGCTTCAGCACGGTACCGATGAGCACGTTGTGGCGTTCCTACTCGAAGATACAGACATGGGCTTGCTCTCCTCGTACATGGGCTTCAGAGGCATCCCCGAGCGGCTACGTGAACCTGGGAGTGAGCAGTATATGACGCCAGAGTGGGAAGCGATCATGGCGTCCGTCTACTCAGAGTTCTACGCTCTTCCCATCACGCTTGAGACGCGGAAGCGATTAGACATTTCCGACATCGAACGCATCACGCGAGAGGCGTGCCATAAGTACAATGTGGTCGGATCCATCGTGGATCACGCGCAGCACATTCCGGTGCGGGGATGTACGGACAAGTTCAAGGTCATTGATCTCGTGGGTGAACGAATTGACGCGCTGGCAACGGAACTGCATGTACCCCACATGCTTTTGAGCCAAGTCACCACTCGCGACGGAGAAGTGAAGCCCTATGGAAGTGACAAGCTCAGGCAGATGGCCGACATAGTACACATCATCACCCGTGGCGATAAGGCCATGAAGCGCGAGGCGGCAGTCCAGTCGAACATCATGCGCGTAATCTGCGACAAGAGCCGCTGGCGGCCGGCGCACAAGACGTTGGTGTTGGTGGGAGATCGCGAGACGGGTAGGTTGGTGGAACGGGATATTCACTCCAGCGACGAACCCGAGCAGTGCGACCAGTGGTACAACGAATGAGCAAGGCATGGACGCCCGAGGAACGCCGCGACATGATGCTGATGATGTGTCCCGCCGAGTGGGCAGTGACGGTGTGCCCGATGGAGTGCCCGATGGAGTGCCCGCCTGATTGTGCGTCGCACATGGATGAGGCGGGAAGGCAAATTGATTGTTGGGTTGTAGTAATGCACCAGATGGAGACGCGACTCAAGGACGAGGCATTGGGGGCGGTGCTGGCTTGAGCCAGCGCGAGATAAATCGATGGAGAAGGAGGACGATCATGCCGAGAGCAAGGAAGTCCAAAGTCAGGACGCAGGTGTACAAGTCCGACGAGATCAAGGCCATCGCCGAGGAGCTGATTCCCGAGTTCCATGGCCTGCTGAAGGAGGCGCGCTTCTGGTTCGGGGTCGAGACCCGAGAGGCCGTGGACACGGAAAGGGTGATCGAGCCGCGTGTGCAGGACTGGATGAAGTGGGGCCGCATCGAGGTCGCGAACAAGGTGGACCTGGAGGTCGAACACTGGCACTTCAGGGTCATCATCAACGGCAACGCCTGGGAGCGGATGAACGACGAGGAAAAGATCGGGTCGGTGGACTGGTTGCTCGCCAAGTGCGAGATGCGCAATGGCAAGCCCGGGAAGTCGCCCGGTGACGCGCCGGAGTTCTACGCTGCTGTCTACCGCCGGCGGGGCCCGTTCAATAAGAGCCTACAGGTGATCGAGGCGGCCGTGAAGGGAACGAAGGCGCCGCGGGATGTGGGGACGCTGGATCTGGAGGATGATGCTGGAGGGGCCGAGGAGAAGGCGCAGAAGCCCGGGATGGCGCCATGAGCCGGAAAGTGACCGTCACATGCGATGACTGCGGAGGCCCCGCACCAGACCACAACTTCCAAATGCAGTGGGAAGTCGGCACCTCAACGGGTGTTGCGATGGGGCCGCCGGTGGAGTATGCGAACCTGGTCTTTGGACGGGCATTCATGCGCGGTGGGACGCGCAAGTCACTCGACCTGTGCGGCCGGTGCTACCTCACCAGAGTGGTGCGATTGGGCAAGCTCGCAGCGAAGACATTGAAGCCGGAGGTGCCGCGATGAGACAGGGCAAGCGAGAGGGCTTTTTCGGGCTGCCGGGCTGCTGGACGGTGCCGGTGCTGCTGTTGGCGCTGGCCGCGACCGTCGCCCACGCCGGGCCGAACGAGGCGAGGCGGGAGAAAGCCGCCTACCTGTGGCAGCGTATCAACGCCGACAGCTACAGCCGCAACCTCACGGACTTCTTCTGCCGGGAGCACGAACTACAGGGCATCGCTGACCAGTGGTGGTATTCGCTGGTGTACTGCACGAGCGGAAGCGACCTCAAACCGGCCATGACCTGCAGTGGAGGCGGCATGACGGCGCGGGGGATTGGGGACTGCACGGAGTTGCTGTACCCCCGCGACCAGGCCCGCAGGCGTTTCGGCACGACCAGCCTGCACGACCCACAACTGGGGATCGCGAACCACGTGTTCCAGGCGATGGGCCTGCACCAGAGCAGCGGTGCCGAGGACTGGGACCTCATGCGCCGCGTGTTCCTGCCGTCGCGCCACGAGGGGGCACGGGCTTACAAAGAGCAGCGACGGTGGCAGGGCATCGAGAAGCGGCACCTGCGGCTGCTGAAGCAGGGGTACGCAGCGGGGGCAATCGGGCGCAAGCCCGCGAAGGGCGAGGAGGAGTGAACATGGCAGAGCAGGCGCAGTGGCAGGAATCCCCGGTGTACGTGAACCTGAGAATGCCGGATAGCACGGTGTTCCGCTACGTGCACGAGGGGCACGTAGCCGATGTAGACGAGGTATGTGAGGACGGCGCGAGTGTGGACGTGGTGGTGGCGGTGACGGCGGAGGCGGTGCGGGCGACGCGCTTCATGCAGGTGTGGGAGTCAATGGACCGGACTGACGCCGAGTTTGAGGCGCTGGTAGAACTTGGCTTGCTTATCGAGGACAAGGACAACCGGCGCGGCGACGCGGTGCGCTTCTACGAGAATGCGCCCGATGCTACGGTGATCCTCGCCGCGCTCCAGCAGTCGGGGGCGGGGCATGGGGCGGCGCGGTGGCTGGTGAAGTGGTACGGGGACATCCTGCGCCTTGTGCCGCACCCACTGGGCTGGGCCTGTGACAACTGCATGGCGGCAGGTGCCTGCGCGAAGAAGTACTGCGAGACTGATGTAGCGACGACCGTCGACGAGTGCGACGGGGTGGTGCTGGCCGCCGCCTACGCAGCGGTCGGGGAGCCGCCGCCCGGCCCGGACGCGGAGGCGCTGCTCGATGCGTTGGAGGATGCGCCCTTCCTGCGACGGGTCACCATTCTCGGCGACAGCGGGGAACGCGACGATGGCAGCGGCCTTCCGGTTGCGACGGAGGTTGGGCACAGGTGGGAAGCGCTCGATCTGAAGTCCGACACGCTGCGCGACCTCGCCCGCACCCTCCTGGCCGGGCAAACCACCGCCCCCGAGGCGGAGGGCGGTGACGCGCCATGCGAGTGATCCGCCGCCTCATCGCCGCCCTCAAAGCCCGGTTGCTGCAAGCAGTGGATGAGGTGCTGTACGGCATGGAGGATCAGTAGCAGATAGCCGCCGAGCGCGGCAGCGGGGCGACCCGCAACGAAGGAGAAGTGAGTGAACATGGCAAAGTACGTGAACGCCAACAAGACCTCAGCCGACCTCGTCGCCGTCTGCACCGAGGCCATTCGCCAACGCGCCGCCGGACAGGTGCCGCCCCGCGTCAACGGCGTCACCTTCGAGCACTATGCCGCCCTGGGCTGGTGCCAGCAGCACGTTCGCGAGGCCGTCGAGGCAACGGCCTTCGGGCGAGAGGGCGACTGGGAGGGGGCCAAGTGCTGCGCCACCCGCACCGCCCAGTTCCTTCGCACCCTCGGCTACGCGCCACAGACCTGGGCGACCGCGAAGCTCGGCGACCTGATCTACTGGTCGCCCTGCGGGTCGCGTTGTGGCACCTGCAAGCAGGACGCCGGACACACGGGCATCCTGCACCACCTCGACGGCGCGACGTGGTACGTCTGGCAGAACACCAGCAGCGGCGGGAAGGGCATGTGCATCATTCCGCTGCAGTCCTGGCAGCGCAACCCGGTCGGCATCTTCCGCGCCTTCCCGTTGGCGGCGGCTGGCGAGCAGGAAGCGCCCACGGATGGCGAGCGGCGCATCAACTGGCACGGGCAGTACCTGGACCCGGCTGACGTGGTGCTGGTGGACGGGGCGCACTTCCTCAAGTTGCGGGCCGTGGCGGACGCGCAGGGCGACGTGGTGAAGATCGACGCGGCGACGGGGAAGGTGTTCGTGGGGCCGGCGAGCTGGTGGCCAAAGGACGTGACGCCATGACCGCCCCCGAGATCACCGAGGCGCTGCTGGCCGAACTCGACGCGCTGGCGGAGAAGGCGGAGGTTGTCTGCGCCCGTTGTGATATCGCCGATTGTCACATCTGCCCGCGCACCGTCTTCCGTGACGCCGCTTCGCCCGACGTGGTGCGGGCGCTGGTGGCCCTGGCCCGGCAGGGGTTGCGATACGAGGCCATCGGAATCCTGCACTGCGAACCGAGGGAGGACGATGGCCCGGCGGGGGTTGTCGCGGTGCTGCACGAAGTTCCGGTCTTCCTGCAGACTAAGGGGAACCGAGAACTCGACGCGCTGGCCGATGACATCATTGCCCGCACCACCCTCGGATTGGAGGCCGACCGTGAGTGACCTAATGGAGCAGTTGACTGCAATCGCCAGGGAGTATCTACAGACCGCACCACTATCACAAATCCTCGCGCCGGATGGCGACCAATGTGAAATCATCAGCGCCGAGAAAGCGCAGATACTCTCTGCCCGCGCCGCCGCGTTGGAGCAGCGCCTGGCCGCGGCCGAGAAGTGTGCCGCCACCGAACCCGACCCGGAGATCGCCGAGGCCATTCGCATCATTGACGACCTCCGCGCCGATCTGCCGAGCCTGTCGGAGGAGGAGAAGTGCGCCCTGAACATGGTCTGCAACCGGGCGTCCGGCCTCACGGTGGCGCGGCTACAGAAGGAGCGCGACGAACTCGCCGCCAGCATCGCGTTCATGTCATCCGGCAAGGTCCCGGCGGCGTGGGCAAACTGCCCCGGCTGCCCATCGCTGGACGAGCAGCAGTGCGCGGTCGAGACGTTGCTGGCGGAGAACAGAGTCCTGGAGGCCCGCGCCGAACTGGCTGAGGCCCGGCTCGCCGTGCTGGATGAGGCGGCGGACTGGCGGGCCGGGCATGTGCGCATAAATTGCCACGAGTTCTACGACATCGAGACGGTGCCGGGCCTCGCCGACGCCATCCGTGCCCAGGCCATCGGCGTCACCGTGGCGGAGCTGCCGGAGCGGGTGGCCAGGGAGAAGACGAAAGGGAGCGCGACATGAACCACACCGCGGAAGAAGAAGGAGGCCCATTGTGGCGACAGTGCTGGTTGAGGTTGTGATCCCTTTCCGGGCGGTGCCGGAGCGCAAGCGCCAGCGGCCGTACCAGGACCGCGAGACGGGGAAGACGATGCAAGGCCCCCGCACGGATGAGCCACGGCAGAAGGCTTGGAAGGAGGGGGCGGTTCCGTTCATGCGGCAAGCCATGAGGAAGGCCGGCCATACAGCGCCATTCGACTTCCCTCTGCGGGTGCTCATCACGCGCCGACGCCCGGTGCCAAAGAAGCCATCGGCGACGGTGCCCGATCTGCGCTTCGACACGGCAACGCCTGATTGTGACAATTTTGGCAAGATTTGTGGCGATGCTGGAAATGGCGTCTTGTGGGTGGACGATCGGCTTATTGTGGAGAACACGCAGCGCAAGGAGTTCGGGCTGGAGGAGTGCCTGATCGTGACGGTGTGGAAGGCCATGCCGTAGGGCTTCACCGTGGCGTCACCAGCGGCACCAGACCGACAAACGCGCACCAAGTAGACCTGACCCATTACTCGACATGAAGAAGCCGCCCCAGGATCACCTGAGGCGGCTTCTTTGTTGGTGTATGGCGGCGGTGCGGTTAGTCCTCGTACCAGAAGTTGCCGCCCAGCACGCGGTCAACCGCTTGCCAAGGCCCTGACATATGTATGCTCTTCGTGTACAGATTGAAGATACCCAACTCGTCTCCGAGTGTGAGTTCCCCTGGCGTCACGATCTTTTCTTCCTCTTCTGCCCACTTGATGTACTCTCGCATCATGGACCGATATAGCAGCCTTGTCCACCGCGAAAACACCGCTTCACTAGGGGCTCTTTCGTATGGTGGCCCCACGATGAAGCCATCATAGAAGCGTGAGTCAAACCCGAACGGCGCGACCTCGATGATGCCTTCCCACATGTCGGGTGGAGGTTCGTCTTCGTAATAGCGCATGACATCGTCTGATGGTCGCGACGAGACCAGCCAGTACAATCCCATGCTGTTGTCGTCCTGCATGTCGTGGAAGTTGAGGCAGGGATGGTCGTGCTTGTGCAAGATGCCGATGCTCGTTGAGACGAGCAGACCTCGGTCATTCTGGGGCTCCAACATTGGACTTATTCGGAAGCCTATGGACGAAGTCTCGGCAAGGCGGGCATGGACGAATGCGGCGCACTTGGCGACCGCGGTTGTTGCTTCTTCTTCAGTGAGCCAAATGGGTTCCAACCCGTGTGTCTCCTTTCATCCGATCTGCGCCATGGCGTCGGCTACGTCCCGGCTCTCCATGTGCAGATACAAACTTGTCGTAGACGAATCCGCGTGACCCATCAGCTTCTGCAGCACGAAGACCGATACTCCCGCCCGCACCGCCTCAGTCGCAAACTTGTGCCGGAAGCCATGGGGTCGCGCCGGGTGCATCCCCTCCTCCCGCGGGGCGACCCCGGCCTTCCCCGCGTAGCGGCGAAAGGTCTCTCCGATCGCTTGTCGGGAGAGGCGCTGGCCGGGCGGGTTGCCAGTGGCGTGGCCGGACCAGACGGAGCAGAAGAAGTAGGGACTCTCGGGGCGGATCTCGACCCAGCGTTGCAGCCAGGGGGCGAGGCGCGGGCCGATGGCGAGGTCGCGGGACTTGTCGCGCTTGCCGTGGCGGACGTGCAACCAGCCGGTGTCGAGGTCCACGGCGTCGGCGCGCAGGTCGCATATTTCCGAGACACGCAGGCCGGCGCGGAGGGCGACTTCCATGATGGCGCGGTCGCGGAGGCCGGTGTGGGTGCGGATGTTGGGCGCGGCGAGGAGGCGGTCTACCTCGTCGTCGGTGAGCACGTCGGGAAGCTGTCGTTGCTTGCGTGGTGCGGGTTCGGCCCAGGCGTCAGACATGGGTGGCGCCCCCCCTCGTGTTGAGGATGGCATGGGCCGCGTCACGGGCGCTGTCGCAGTCATGGGGCACGACGATCTCGGCGAGGACGCGCTCGGGGCCGACATGGCAGCCGTGGAAGTTGCGTTCCAGGGCGTCGAGCAGTTCGGTGTCGGTCGGCACGGGGGCGGTGGCTTCGGCCTTCGGGCGCTTGAAGTAGTAGAAAATGCATCCGGGCTGGTCCCCGTCGTGAACTCCGCACAGTTCCCACCCTTCGGAACCGAATTGAATCAAGCGTTGTGTGGTGTGCTGATACGAGTCGCTGTTGCCCCCCACCTCGATGCTGTACTCCCATTGTGTCATCGTCATCGTCTCCTTTTCGGTGGCTCTCGCGGGTGAGGTGGGGGCCGCGGCGCGGGGCGAGGCAGTCCGGCGCCGGGCGTGTTGTGGCGGTCAGGTGCGTTCGGAGAGGGCGCCCAGGCGCACGGCGGCGGCACGGGCCTCCTCGTTGGTGAGGCGTTCGGCGGTCCACTCGATCTTGCGGACGCCGACGACAACATGGTCCGGGCCGTCGGGTCCGATAGTCAGCGGGTCGAGCCCGGCGAGTTCTTCGGCGGCGGACCAGGTGGCGAGAATCTCCTCCGCCTGATCGTAGGTGAGCGTGACGGCGGTGCCGGCGCGTTTGGCGAGGCAGCAGCCGACCTTGAAGCGTTCGAGCAGGTCACTCATGGTCTTCCTCCTTCATCCCTTTCAGCAGTTTCTCCCAGGCCGCCAGCATCTCGTCCACTTGGCGGGAGAAGTCGCCGGGCGTGAGGCGCTTCAGATCGTAGTATATCTGTGCATCGGGAAACGTCCTGCCGCCATGCTGCAGTTGCAGGAGAATGCCGTTAGCGGTATGGTGCTGCAGCACGGTCCCTTCTCCCATGTGTTCGGCAGCCCAGGCGCTGACGCGGTTCAGGGTATCCCGGATGCCGCCCCGTTCCACATCGGTGTCGAGGCTGGGTGCCGTCTTGGTGGCGTGGCAGCGTTCGGCGAGTCCGATGATGGCCTCGGCGAGGCGGTCGGCCGGGCCCTCGGAGGGCAGTGAGATCGTCACCTTGCCATCGTGGGCGTTGCCCAGTACCTCGGGGTGCGCTGCGATATGCTCATCCACGCGGCGCTGGAGGTTCTCCGTTCGGGTCTCGGCGGGCGGGTCCGGGTAGACGACGGGCAGGCCGGTCTCGCAGGTGTTGGGGGCGCGCGCGGTAGGGGTGTCGTTGTCCCGCACTCTCCGGGAGAAGAATGGCCCGATGCGCTCCATGATCTCCGGCGTGATCTTGTCATCTAGGAGTAGCTTCCCCTCGCGGCAGACGACGACACCCCATTCCCCCTCGGCCAGGCCGGCGGTGTCGTTTGGTGCCTTGCGGTATTCCACGATGAGCTGGTCGCCCTCCGTGTGATACTCGGGCGTCCCCAGCGTCTCCATGAGTCGCAGCGCCCCATCCTTCACCTCGACCACTCCGCATTCCCCCTCGGATAGGCCGGCCACTCCGTCGGGGCCGTGGGCCGCCGCCCACTTGGCGGAGCGCCCGAGGTCCAGCAGCGTGCCGGGGCCGCAGACGGTCTCGGCGAGCTCCTGCAGCGCGTCCTCGGGGGTCGGGCCCTCGCCGATGTATGTGGTCGGCCCGACCTCTGCCGCTGCATAGAATCCATTTGCGCCTAGTCCCGCCACCATGCGGGTCATGCCCTTGAGCCAGTCCCCCAGGGTGATCGTCTTCGGCGCGGTCTCGGTGCTCATAGCTTCTCACTCTCCTCTTCGTGATGTGGGCAGTCGCCCACCATGCGCGCCGCCAGCACGACGCAGCTCTGCGGGAACTGGACCTCTCCGCCCCGGATGATGTCGGGGACGGTGATGATGTGCTTGGGGTGCCGGCACAAGGAGCCGCGGGGTCCCTTCTCGTGGTGTCGGCAGGTGCGGCAGGTCGTCGTCTTCGTGGCTATCCGCTACCTTTCGTCGAAGGCCTCTTTGACATCTTCGCCCAGAACCGCGAGCAGCTCCTCTACCAGCATCAGGTCTCTTTGTTCCTCGCTGTAGTAGGGGAACGTCGCGATCTCTCGCAACTTCTCGACCAACTCGTGAATGTTGACGATCTTGAAGTCGTCCATCTCCTACCACCGCCCCCGTCCGCCGACGCCGCGCCCCAGCAGCATCAGCGCGATGTCCAGCAGCACCGAAACGAACCCGCCACGGCCTCCCGCCAATTGTGAGTAAGCGTGGCCTGCCGTCTTGCGAATGAGTCTGCGCCCCACGACGCGGGGTTTGCCGCTGGCCAGGGCCTGCACGTCCCCGAGGCCGCGCGCCACCTTGTAGAGCCCGGGCCGCAGGTGCTTGATTGTGCCGATGAGTCCTCGCATGTCTATCTCGCCTCCTCTGTAGTTGTGGCCGCTCTCATGGCCAGGTACTCTTCTCGTCGTCTCGCCCGCGCCTGCGTCTCCTCGCGCTCCCGCTCCTGCCGCAACTTCGCCCGGTACGGTATCCACTCCACCTGCGGCAACAAGAACGCCCCCACCCACGGCATGACCAGCAGCAGTCCGATGCCGACAGCCGCGCTGCCATCCAGCCCTGCGCCGCTGATGCAGGCAAGAAATGCGCCGGCCCCCGCGCCGATGACCCAGCCGCTACACCCCAGGATCATTGTGTTCGTCCCCGAGGGCGGTTGGGCTTCCATCTCCCGCTTCCGCTGGACCTTGTAGTCCTTGCGGGTTGTCCGGGCCACGTCGGCTTCGAGGCGGTCGCGCTCGATCTGCGCCCGCAGGCGTTGGTCCCGGGCCTGTTGTGCCAAGTCGGAGGGGGAGAGCTCAGCCTGCGGCCGGTCGCGGCGCCGGTCGGCTTCCCGGTCGGCGGCGTCCTCCTCGCGGCGCAGGCGGGCCTCGTGCAGCTCGCGTTCCCGTTCGATGCGGGCGGCGGCTTCGCCCCGGAGGGAATCGGCCTTGGCGCGTTCGACCTCGGCCTTCGCGCGCACCAGCTCCACGGCGGCGGCTTCGGCCTCGGGGGAGGGGCCGGGCTTCGGGGGCCTGCCGCCGGCGCGGCGGCCGTCGGCCTGCCGGAGGGCTTCCGCCAGCTCTGCTGCGGCCACGGGCACTTCGACGGGCGGCGCAGGCGCAGGGCTTGTCTCTGAGCGCGCTACAGGCGGTCCGGGTGGCGTAGGTCCACATTTCTCCGAAACGGGCGTTACAGGCGCTTGTGGCGCGCTTGTGGCGATGGCCTGTGCGACCAGCGCCCGGTCCTTCGGGGGGAGGTCGGCAGGGAGCGCCGCCACCTCTGCCCACCCCGCTTCCCCGCCTGCGTCCTCCACCCAGACGCCGCGCCGGTCGGGGGAGAAGGCTACCGCGCCATCTTTGAGCTTGAGTCGTGTCATGGTGTCACCTCACAATTCCAAGGTCAGGGCATGTTCTCGTCCCGGTGCGTAGAGAGTGTCGTAACCAGCAGCCGCAGCGGTCAGAAAGCCGTTGTCATCAGGAATGGGTTGATTCCCTCTTCGGGAGATCCAGACAAGGTATCCCGCGATGATCGCCAGGACGAAGACGGACGATCTCCTCCCGAAATGCGGGATGTCGAACTCCCTGAACCGTCCATTGGTGCCGGGCATCCAACAGGGGAATTGCAGGTTGTGCTCGTTGGCTGCTTGTGCCGCCTCGGCTGCCGCTACGTCCCCAATGCGGTCGAATACCTCATAGCAGGCCGCTGCGTCAAACATGATCGCCATGTGCAGATGGTTGTCCGTAACTGCCATGATCTACCTCCTCAGATTGCCAGCGCGAGCTGCCGCAGGTCCACCGTCACGGCCTCGGGGGCCGGTTGTGGCTCCAGCGGATTGAGCCCGTCCGCGGTCTCCTTGTAGACCACGCCGCCGGGACTGCGGAAGTGGTCGTGCCCCTCGTCGTCCAGGTCAACGGTGTAGTAGTGATCCTGTACCTCGGCCGGGTTCGCCAGGACGGCGCCGCAGGTGGTGCAGGTCCAGGTCATCGGGATCGCCTGCCTCTCGCCCGGGCGTCGCATGACGCCTTGATCTTTGCCTCAAGCCCTGGTAGCCCGCCCTTGATCCCCGCCGCCGCGTAGCTGTCCAGCGTTTGCCGCAGGCGTCCCCCGGCCCGGTAGGACTCCACCATGCGTTCGATGCGGTCGGGGTCGTCGCCGATGTAGGAGCGGGCGATCTGCCGCAGTTCGTCATTCGTCGGGTTGTTGTACCGCTCGCACTCTTCAGCGGTCGTCGGAAGTTCTGTGATCTGCTCAGGCGAAGCTGACATGGGAAGCCGCCTCCATATCCGAGTTCCACCAGCCCTCAGCGATTCCGGTTGCCCGGTGGCGGAGCCGCGCCGCCTGCGACTCCATAAACTTGAGCATTGTGGGGTGCTTGCGCCAGTCCTTGCGCTCGCGCAGTTGTCTCTCTGCGGAGTCGGCCAGGGCGGCCGCGCCGGCCACGCGCTGCTGTTGTGTGATCTGCTCAGTCATGGGACTCCACCTCGATTCTGGCGTCTGTGATACCGGCGCGCATCAGCCGGTCAAGTGCAGCCTCCGCCTCGGGCATTGTGGAGAAGACGCGCGCCTGGGATCTCCAGTTTGAGAACGAGTCGGAGAAGTATCCGGGCACCCGTGGTATCAGGTACGTCTTGCTTGTCCAGCCCTTCCTGGAAATGATGATCTGCTCAGACATTCGGGGCCTCCTCTGGCGCATCATACTTGGCCGCTATTAGCGCGTCCCCGATGGTGTCAAACAGCACCGGCTTTGACTTGTCGTAGTATGCCCCCACGAGTGCCTGCTCAGGCGTGATGCCCGTCCCCCATCCGCCGCCGTTGCAGTACACGTTCCAACTCCCCCGCTCTTTGTAGGCAACGGCGTATCGCCGCCCGGCCTTCACGATCTGCACATCAAGTAACTTCGCATTTACGGTTGCCAGTCTCATCGTCCTGCCTCCTGTGCGTCGCATTGTGGCGTGACGAGCACGCCCTGCCCTGCCGATACCCGCGCCGCCTCTGCCCGCAGCCGCCGCCGCTCCCGCCGGTCCCCCGCGAGTTGCGCCGCGTTCCGCAGGCACCGGGCCTGCAGGTGCCGGATTGTGGGGGAGGTCGTCACATGGCCACCTCCCCCGCGTCGTCCGCCGGGACCGCCGGGAGCACCCCGCGCCCCACGGCCCGCCGCGCCTGCCGCAGCTCGCAGTCCTGCGCCTTCGCCGCCGCCGACCGCTTCCGGTCGAAATGCTGTACCTTGAACTTCACCTGCAGCGCCTTCTGTGACATGATCTCTCGCCTCCTGAGCGATTGTGGGGGCACAAGCCCCTCCGGTGTGGCGCAGCCCGTCACAGGCCCGCCACAGCGCAGGGGTCAGGCCTCCTGCGGGTCCGTCACCGGCTCGCAGGTGCAGAGGGGAACCGGGTGCCCACAGGACGGGCAGTGCGCCTTCTCCGCGGCGTTCAGGTTGTCCCCTGCCGCCTCCTCGTCGGCTAGTTCCGCCTCCCGTTCCTCGCACTCATCGGCCAGCCTCCGCGCCTGGTGCGCCGCTTCGTGCAAGCCCTCTGCCGTCAAGTCCTTCACGTCGCAGGGCGTACCGTTCGTGATGATCTGTACTCTCAAGTAACCCATGATCTGCCTGCCTCCTGGTGCGCCGATTGGTGCGCCTGCCGGGCGTGTGCCGCCCTCCTGCGCCGCAGCCGCCAGCGCGCGGCCCGGCACAGGACGAAGGCACCGGGCCGCTACTCATCACCTTCCGCGGGGGCCAGCTTCGCCGCGGCCTTGGCCAGCGCCCCCAACATGATCTTGAGCCCCGCCGCGTCCAACTTGCCCACCTCGATCTTCAGGTACGCTCCGCCCGCGCGGCACTGCGCCTCCCCGTGGAGTGTAGCCCCGCCGAGGTCGAATGCGCTCAGGTCTACATCTACCGTCTCGCCGGTGTGGTCCTGGTTGTAGCCGCGAACAAAGGGCTTGAATGCCGCCCCGTGTTTCTCCACGAGGGCCACGATCTTTACTACGTCCGCCACGGCCTGCTTGTGCCGGGCCTTCTCCTCATCTGCCGCCTGCAGGTCCGCGAGGTAGCCGGGCAACAGGCGCCGCGTGATTTCGCTCGCCACTGCCTTCGCCGTGCGCTTGCTGGAAACCGTGATAGACGGGCCGCCGAAGGCCGACAGGTTAAGCCTCTCGGCCAGCTTGTCAGCCCCCTTCGGCGCGAACCCCACCGGCTGCCACTGAATCCGCAGGTCCCCCTTCGTCACGTACACCTTGAGGCTATTCCAGTAGCCTTCTACGCCCCCGCTCCAACCCTCGCCCAGGTGATCCGCGACCGCACGGGCGAAAGCCTCCTGCGCCCCCGGCAGTTCCTTCTGCCGCCGGAGGTCCTGCTTGTGGGCCTCCGCCCAAACCGGGAAGGCCTCCGCGATAGCCTGCGCCATGAAGTCAAGGGCCTCGCCGTTCGTGACGCGCTGCCGAATGGTCGGGGCCTCCGCGCCGTCCTGCAGGTCAATGTGCAATGACGCCTCCCCGAGGTACAGCTTGACCCAGACCTTTTCCCCGCCCGGCCCGGTCAACTGCCCATCGCCGGAACCGCTGAAGGGAACCGCCGTCCAACCCTCACCGAGAACCTGCGCCAGCCGCGATATTACGTGCTCGCTTTGCGCTGTCTGTACCATGATCTGCCTCCTGCCGTCGTGTGCCGGGCCTGCCGCCCGGGTCCGCCTGTGGTGGGGCCGGTCAAACGTCGTAGTACCCTGTGTTCAGCCTCTCCGCGAACTCGTCCACGTCCTCGGGTGTGGGCGCCGGGTAGTGGCCGTCCATTGTGGCGATGCTTGCGATGCCCTCCACCTGTCCCGTGTCCGCCAGCTTGCCGGTCAGGTGAATCTGATAGGCGCGCAGGGCCGCCAGCACGAGCGCCAGATTCTCGTCAGTCAGGATGATCTTGGTGTCTTGCATGATCTGCCTCCTCGGGGCCGTGCCCCGCTATTATGCCCGCCTACTTGCGCGCCAGTTCCGCCTGCAGCTTGTTCCCATAGTCCCGCCGGGTCTGGTCCGCCACCGGAAGCCCGGCCAGGTCCCGCCCCAGGATGTAGCACCCCAGGGCCTCCCGCTGATTGCCCTCCGCCAAGTGCCGCCGCGCCTCCCCTTGGTAAAACTCAAGGTCCGCCTTCTGCGCCTGTGTCACCGTAACCGCCTCCTGATTGTGCCCGCTGCCGGGCCGTCTGCTTGTCCATGATCTGCCGCCTTTCAGGTTGTCCCCCTGGTGCGCCTACGGTGCCGCCACCTTCTGCAGGCTGCTTCGCCGCCACCATGCGAAGGCGTCTTCGCCACGGTCCCACTTTACGCGCACAAGCCCTTTGCGCTCGCCCTCGCCGACCTCCTCCACGGTGTCGATCGCTCCCTCCCATCGGGGGAGCCCCGCCTCCCGCATGAACTTCGCCGAAACCTTCACTTTGTCGCCCTGTTGCATCTGCCTCGCCTCCTCTTAGCTGTACGGCCGCAGCTCGCTGCCGTCGTTGCCGGGGTCCGCCCGGCTCGGTGCGCCTGCCGATCTGCGCCCGTGCTCAGGTCTTGCGGGCAACCGAGGGAAAGAGCGCGGGAGGGGCCGTTCCGTCCGCTATGCTTCGAATCTCCCGCGCGGTCTGACGGAATGCGTCCGCCCGGCCTCGCCAGTGTGCCCGCTTCTCCTTGTTCGTCCTGCCCACCGTCGCGGTCGCTTCGCTCTGCCACGCGCAATGCTCAAGCTCTGCGGCCAGCTTCTCCAAATCTACTGTGTTCGCCATTCTGTCCTGCCTCCTCGGGGCCGCGCCCCGCTATTGTGCCCGCTGCCGGGCCTGTACGTTGATCTAAGGCCCGTCGCGCCCCATTGTGGGACTTCCCCTCACCTCGGGGCCTACAATGACGCCCCGGCCTTCCAATACCGCTCCACGAGCTTCCGGCGCTTCTCTGCCGCCTCTGCCACTGCCGCTTTCCTCTTTGCCTCGGAACGGGCTTCCGCCTCGGCCAATTCCTCCGGGGAAACTGCCGCCCATTGTGTCTCTCTCGCCATGATCTAAGCCTCCTGCCATTGTGCCGGGCCGAAGCCTCGGGGTCCGCCTAGTGCCCGCCGAACAACCGCGCCGCCGCCCATATCAGGCCGAAGCTGCCGGCCACCACCACGACCTCCGCCGCCATAACGCCGAGGAGCACGAGGAACGAATCGAGTGCCTGTCTCATCTGCTCAAGCCTCCTCGGCTATGGGCCGTCTGGCCGTGTTCGCCTAACCCGGCAACGGCAGTGCCCGGTGGCTCGCGTGACTCGCGCTTCTGAGTAGCCGCCGCGCGTCACTCGGGAAGCCCTGCGCCCGGCACTCCTGCGCCTCCCCGATGTAGAATGCCGCGGCCGCCCTCGCCCCTCCGCCGCAGTTCCTCGTCGCTGGACTGTAACTTCGTGCTATCGCCTTCTGGTCTGTCGTCACGGTCAACGCCTCCTGCCCTTCGTTTGGGGAACCGGCCACCTCTACGAACCGGGCCTCTGGCCGTCAGGCCGGGCCGGGCCCGCAGAAGTCGCAGGTCACGCTTCCGCCATGAGCTCATGCGCGTCGGCAACGCACTTACGGAAGTCACTCGTGATATTCTCGCAGGCGTGGTCGTGGGCGCTATTCAACGCTCTCATGGTGCGCGCGGGAGAAGTGTAGATGATAAGGCCGGAACCCTCCCAAACATCATAGCGCGCCAGCTTGCCGACCCAACGGAAACCCCACCAAAGCAACGCCTGCGAATTCAGGTCCCTTGCGCCCTTCGTGATTGCCTTCGCCATAGCTGCCACCGTCCTCCGTCTGTTTGGTGCGGCCGTCACACCTCCCTTGGGCGAGCGCCAAGGGAAGAGCGGTGGTCGTCACTAACCTGGAATGCGCGCCATGAATGCCAGGCACTTCGCACAACTTCCCCCACACGAACCGCAACCCGCCGGCTTGCCGCTTGCCGTCATCTGCGGAACCCGAAACTCACAGCCCCGTTGACCGCGGCGGAAGAGCATCAATGCCTGCAGGTAGAGCTGCCACTCGCGCAACATGCTCGGCGCCGTCTGGGGATTCCGCTTCGCCTTGCGGAACAGCTTCGTTCTGCGGTCAACGAGGATGTCATAGTTGCTCGGCGCAATCGCCATGATGTTCGCCCTTTCGCTTCCCGTCTGTTTGGTGAGCCCACATCGCGGCCGCCTCCCCGCGGCCGAGTCTGGGTTCACACATTCCAGCTCGTCAGCACCTCTGCCAGCACCTCCTCCTCATTCTCACAGCAGGGCGTGCCATGGGGCGCGCACAGCCTCAAGTCAACCTCGTGCACACCAAGGTCGCCCAACGGGAACACTACGCACAAGACGCGGTACTTCAGGTCCTCAAGCAGGTTCAGCAGGTTCCGTATCATCATGCCACCTTCTCTGTCTCTTTTATCCCGCCCGACTTGCCCACTATACTTCCCCATAAAACCTGTGTCAATGCCAAAACTACGTATATTTATGTACGTACTTCTACGTATATTTAACTACGTATACTCGTAGCAAACTCCCCCTTCTATCCTCTCGCGCACGCGCGCCCGTATGTATCTAACACCTCCATGCCTAGCGTTGACGTTGCCGTTTCTCCTATGATCCTTCGCCTGATGCTGCCCTGAACTCGCTCCAACTTATACGGCTGAACGACTGTTGACTTGAGTATATGATACTTAGTAACCTCCTCCCAGACTCTTACGGCCTTACGGCCTCCGTCCCCTAGGGTGTTCTAGATACCTTACGCGCGTACGCGCGCGCGGGGGTAGTTGAAACCGCCTTTGGTGGCGCTGGGCCGGCCGTTGCAGGTGCTTGACAGGTGCGCCAGGTGGAGATCAGGGCGCCTTTGGTGGCGCAGGTGGGGCGGATGGCCGTCTGGTGCGTCGTGGGCCTTCCGTTATCGCCATTTCGGAAGGCCGGGTGCCCGATCGGCGGGATAGGGCCGCCGGCAGGCCCCACCAGGCCCGCGAAAGCATTCTTTTTCTCTGGGGGGTCGCGCGCACAATGACTTATACTCTCAAAAAACCCAGCATGTCGTTTTTCTCCATGGTGGTGATATAGATTTAGGGAAATGGAAGGTTGGTGGGAGGGATGGAGGGTTGACAGGGTGGGTGGGTTGGTGGTAAAGATATAGCCATGGAAGAGAGAGAAGTTGGGAGAGACGTGCTGGGTGGAGATCGGTACACGGTGCTTGTCGGCGACTGCCGCGAGACGATGCGCGGTCTGCCGGTGGGGTGCGTTCAGGTGTGCTTCACGAGTCCCCCGTACTTTGGGTTGAGGGACTACCAGGCTCCGGCGTCGGTGTGGGGCGGGGATGGGACGGGGGGGTGTGAGCACGAGTGGGGCGACACCATCCCGGGAAGCAGCCGCGGCGGCAGCGGGACGCCCACGGGCAGGAACGGGCGTGGCGAGCAGTACGCGAGGGGAGCCGAGAAGGGCCAGGTCTGTCAGCGGTGCGGGGCCTGGTTCGGGTGCCTGGGGGCGGAGCCGACGCCGCAGTTGTTCGTGGCGCACCTGGTGGAGGTGATGCGTGAGGTGTGGCGGGTGCTGAGGGACGACGGCTGCGTGTTCCTGAACATTGCGGACAACCACTTTGGTGACAGTCCCACCCGTACCAAGTCCGCCGAGAGCTTCAGTGCGACGTGGGATCCGGCGCAGACGGCGAGCCGCGGTGGCGGGCGCAGAAGCGCCAAGAGCGTGGACGGTCTGCGGCCCAAGTCCCTCTGCCTCGTGCCGGAGCGCCTCGCACTCGCGCTGGCTGACGACGGCTGGATCATCCGCAACCGCTGCTCGTGGATGAAGGGCTGCTCGTACCTGCCGGAGTGGTCAGGGTCGGTCATGCCGTCGAGCGCGGCGGACAGGTTCACGGTGAGCGAGGAGCCGGTGTGGTTCCTGACGAAGCAGCCGACGTACTTCTTCGACCAGGTGGCGGTATCTGAGGGAAAAGCATTTCCCGACGACAACCGCAAGCCCTATGCGCCTGGACAGGTTGACGACCGGGGCGACGGTCACGACCGTGGGGGCGGCACCGAACTGAAGCGATCCACCGGAACCCGCGCTCCGCGCAGCGTGTGGGCCGTGCAGACAGAGCCACTGGGCGAGGGACACTTCGCGGCGTTCCCGGAGCGGCTGCCGGAGATCGGGATACTGGCCGCCAGCGCGGAGAAGTCATGCGCGAAGTGCGGGGCCCCGTGGCAGCGGATGGTGGAGAAGGAACGCAGCCACGAAAGCGGCAGCGGCAAGTCTGGCAACGCTCCCGTCGGCAAGTGGGGAGAGAGCCTGCAGGGTGGCGGGGGGACTGGTGACATTCGCAACGGACCGTGCGTGAAGGTCACCACCATCGGCTTCGCCCCAACCTGCAACTGTAATTCGACCGCGGACACCGTGCCCAGCATCGTTCTCGATCCGTTCGTGGGCAGCGGCACCACTGGGCGCGTCGCCCTGCGCCACGGCCGCCGCTTCATCGGCTGTGAGATCAACGAAGAGTACGCGGCGATGGCCCGGCGCGGCATTGAACGCTGGCACGTCAAGCGGCCGCGGTCCATCCCGTCGCCGCCCGAGAAGATGGTAGGCGACCTGTTCGGGACCCTGGAACGGAGTGACCCCGAGGGGCAGATGGAGTTCACGATCGAGGAGGGCGACGAGGTATGACTCCAGCGCAGTGGGCGGAGGCCATCCGGCGCTTCGTAGCCGGGGACAGCGAGTGGGAGTGGCTGGACGAGGGCTTCGACGAGGACCCGCTGGGGCACGTGGTGCTCGGGCCGAAGCCAGAGGGTGACAATGACGAGGGGCTGCAGGCCATCGTGAGTTGGGACAAGGACCGGGGCTGGCACCTGTTCGTCATTGACATCGAGAGCGGGGACGACGTGTGCGAGGGCGATGAGCACCTGCCCAGCCGGCGGGCGGCGATGAAGCGGGGTGAGGCGGAGATCGTGAGGTTGGCGCGCAAGCGGCTGCTGTTTCGGCCGGAGGAGAAGACGGAGCAGTGGCTTCGGTTTGAGGACGCGGTGCGAAAGATCATCACGGCGGGGCCGCTGGAGATGGTGCCGGATGGAGGTTCGTCGCGGAAGTTTCCGGGCCGCCGCAGAATCAGGCAATTAGACTGATACGGGAGGCGATGGCAGATGGGCAAGCGGCACGTATACGTGGTGGTACATGATGGCGAGGGGCGAGCGATGGTCGCCCATGGCCCGCCGGCCGATGAGGCGTGGATGGCTGGTTTGGATCAGGCGTTCCGAGAGGGATCGGGCGTGGTCTTGCTACAGGGGTGGATATTGGAGTCCGACTGGGGAGCGTACTGCCGCGGGCAACTACTGGAGAAGGAGTGAGGCGCAGATGGTGAACAGTGTGGTGCTGGTCGGCCGGCTCGCGAACGAGCCGGAGATGAAGTACTCGCCGTCGGGGATGCCGGTCACGAAGTTCCGGCTGGGGGTGGACCGCGGGATGAAGTCGGAGGGCGGGGAACGACAGACCGACTGGCTGAACATCGTGTGTTTCCAGAAGACGGCAGAGTTGGTGGACGAGTACTGCGACAAGGGGATGTTGGTGGGGATCGAGGGGCGGGTGCAGTCGCGGTCGTGGGAGGGGCAGGGCGGGAAGCGGCAGTACGCGGTGGAGGTCATCGCGCGCGACGTGCGTTTCCTGGAGAGCAAGGCGGAGACGGAGCGGCGGCGGGCGGCCAAGGGTTCGACGCAGGTGGCTCCGGAGGAGGGCCACGGCCCGGAGGGGGATAGTGAAGACCCCTTCGGGAACGAAGGCAAGTAGGGCGCTGGGCAAGCGAAACGGAGGTGTCGAGATGGCCGTGCAGTTCAGCCGTGAGCAGGTGGAGATGATGCTGAGGAACATGGGGCCGGAGGGCGAGGCGCTGGTGGTGCTGCCGCAGAGCGAGCACGACGCGCTGTTCGCCTGCAAGGAGGCAGCGGAGGAGTTGGGCCAGTACCTGATCGATCACTACGACTATCGGGTGGAAGCCGAACAAGCTGACCATGATGGGATAAGCGACAACTTCGTCTTGGCGAAGCGGCTGTTAGATGAGGCGCGGGGCACCACACCGAAGCCGAAGCCGCAGCCGTTCGGCGAGGTGTTGAAGGAACTCATGCTACAGGCAGCCCGCCTCACAGATGGCAGTGTGGTCGAGTGTGTCGGCTTTGAGGGCCACGAGGTTGTCGTGGCGGCACAGGTGGAGTGTGGTCTGTCCGCGGCCTTGTCCTCCATCGTCTGCAACTGGCGTCAAGCCGCCGTCGTGGACATCGCCTGCTCGGATTGGAGGGAACGCGCGTCGCTGATCCTGCGCTTCAAACAGGACGAGGCGGGCAACATGGTGGTGTCGGTGATGAAGACGCGGGAGATCCCAGACTTCGGGCCGCTGGTGATTGCCCGCGAGGAACCGGTGTCAGAGACCGCAGTGCCGCTGGCGGATACGGTGCTGGACGCGGGGCGGTGCCCCAAGTGTGGCGGCGAACGACATCCATTGTGGCTTACAGCCTTCGAGGAGTGGGAAGGTGGCATCGGCCCCTGCCTGATCTTCGACTGCTACGAGTGCGGCTACGAGGAGCGGGCGCAGGCCCTTGATGAGCGAGCGAATGGCGATGGCAACGCAGACCACCACAACTGAGACGGTGCCTGGCCCGGTCGGGGTCTCCGGCTGCGCCGACTGCGCGCATGTGCGGCTCGGGCGGCTCTACAATGGCCGCCGGGCGGTGTTGTGCGGCCACCCGAAGCGGGAGAACCACTGGCGCTGCCCGATGGCGGGCAACTGCTGGTATCACGAGCCGGAGACGGCAACTGCGAAGGAGGACTGAAATGCGACGTGATGATGTAGCCATTGATATTCGCATCCCCGGAGTGTCCGCCGAGGAGCAGCAACGGCGCTACGAGGAACGGGTGCGCGCCATCGAGGAGCGTGAAGAGTTGATCCTGGGCAAGGGCACCGTCCACCCTGTGCAGATCGTGTTATCGGGGCACAGCATGAACTCTCACGTGATGGTCAACGGACACGAGCTACTGTGGCGAGAGATCAGGATAGAGCAGGGGCCAAGTGACAGGTACGCCGTAGCGACCATCGTGTGCCCCATGGCCGTGGTGCAGATGAATGGGAAAAGTGTCGTGGCGTTGGCGTATGACGAGCCGGCGATGGAGGAGACGAAGACCGATGAAGGCTGATCTGCAGGCGCTGCTGGACACGGAGATGCGCGACATTGTGCGGGAGATGCTGGACGAGTTCGACTCCGGCAACTCGCTCAAGGGGATGCCTCCCGAGCTGATCCAGGAGGCGCTCACTGCGGCGCTGGCGCGCATGGTGCCGGGGCTGCAGTTGTTCGGGATCGTGCCGACGGCGCTGTCGCTGGCGAGGATGGCTTTCTGGGCCGGCGTGCGCTGGGGGCGGGCAGTGCCAACGGACGAGCAGTAGGGCGACGAGTCTTTACACGAGCCGGTGACGACGAAGGATGATGACGAGTGAGGCCAGCCTGGATCAGGAAGCGCGTGGCGTATTGGCTGGATCGATTTCAACTCGCTCCGTCCGTTGAGGTCGTTGTCTGCCCGGGGAAGACGCTGGGGAATGGCGAGATGGGGGAGGGTCGGATCAAGTGGCACAACCATCGCAACCAGGTACGCATCTATATCCCGAACGGATACGATGAAGCGGGCACAGATTGGCGGATCATCCACGAGGTTATGCACCAGGCGTTTCTGGAGATGAACGAACTGCAGCAGAGCATCCTGAGGCGGTTGGACGCCAAGGCGGCGGAGTTGGCGGATGACGTGCTGGGCGAGGCCGAGGAGCGGCTGGCGTCGCGGGTAGCAACGGCCCTGGCTGGCCCGCTGCCATTTCCTCCAGACAGCGACGAGTCTTTTACATGAGAGGCAGGTGGAGTAGAATGTCGGTGACGGACACGATGGAGACGACGGACGTGCTGCCCGGCGAGCCGAAGCGACCGAAGAAGGGCGGCCACAAGGGCAAGCCGCGGATCGTCAAGGAGGCGAAGTACACGAAGGTGCGGTCATTCGCGCTGGAGGAGTGGCGGAGTGACGAACTGGACCGGGAGGCCGAGGAGAAGGGGCTGACGGCGAGTGTGCTGCTGCGGCAGATCATCGAGGCGCACCAGGACGGAGGATGATCCCTATGCCATTCAAGAGCCGGAGCCAGGCGCGGAAGATCGCCATGCTCGAACATGCCGGGCGGCTGCCGAAGGGCACCTACGCGAAGTGGAAGCGGCACACGCGGAGACTGAGGGCGCTGCCGGAGCGGGTGGGCCGACGGCGCAAGACGACACGGAAACGGAGACGGTGATGATCTATCCGACCCTCACGCTGCGCCAGCCGTACGCCAACTTGAAGATGACGCCCCACAAGCCCTCTGAGACCCGTTCGTGGCCAGCGCCGAAGGCCTGTCGCATGGGGCAGATCATCGCCATCCATGCGGGCTTGACGCCGGTGGCCAACACACTCGATGAGTACGATGTCGGGGAAGAGACTGTGGCGCTGATGATGCGTTGTCTCGGGATCACCGATCTACGGCAGTTCCTGACGGGCCTGCCCCTCGGGGCCGTGGTTGGCATCTGCTCCTTCATCTGGTGCTACCGCACGAGCTACATGGACATGCGCCGGCCGGACATCCCGGTATTGGAGCCGACGGTCTTCGCGGACACGCATGACCGCGAGTTGGGGGACTTCTCGCCGGGCCGGTACGCCTGGGTAATGAACCCGATCCGGCTATTCGACGAGCCGGTGCCAGCAAAGGGCAAGCAGGGCGTGTGGGGTTGGGAGATGCCAGAGGACTTGCACGAGCAACTGATCGCCGACGGTGACATTCTGGCAGCAAAGGATCAACCATGAGCGCGCTTGCCCGCACTGCCGGCCGCCAGCCCGGCGCCGACATGCCCGGCGTCGTCCGCCGCCTCTGGATCGCCCGCCATGGCCGCTGCGAAGACCCTCTCGCCGAGGTCGCCAAGACTTGCGGTCTCTCCCTCGCGACCGTCACGTACTGGAAGGAACAGGGCCTTCCCGACGGCCGCGACTGGGAGCAGGTGCGACTCGAGGACGCCGAGGGCCTGGCCATGGCGCAACAGGCCGCGGCCGGCTCGGATCGCGAGCTGCGGTTGCATGTCGAGATCGTGAAGGCGGCGGAGGCGCAACTGGGCGGGGTACTGACGGCGATCTCCGGGGCCGACCTGTTCATGAAGCCGCTTCCGGCGGAGGGCGAGGACACACGGGAACCCGTCGGGGTCCTGTACGATCGCGCCGGCAACGAGGTGCGTCTCGGGGCCCTGCGTCCCAAGAGCACGGCGGAGGCGGTGAAGGCGCTGGCGATGTTGGAGGGCATCCTGGAGCGGGGGTACGAGAAGATCCGGGAACTGCGGGAGTTCGGCGGCGTATCGGACAACGAGCGCCGGGAGGTCGAGGCGGCGGTGACACGGCGCTTCTTCGCCCATGTGACGGAGAAGTGGGGCGAGGAGATGGCGAAGGACCTGCTGGGGGACTTCGTGGAGGCTGAGGGGGTACGGGTGGAGGGGCAGTCGGTGGTGACGGAAGATGACGAGGGCGATGATGAGTAGCGCCGAGAGCCTCGCCGACATCGTGAAGCGCGCCTTCCCCTCCGGCGTCCCCGACACCGGCCCCCCCTCATACAAGACCGACCCCGTGGCCTGGGTCCGCGACAAGCGCCCCATGATCGAGACCAAGACACAGAGCATGATCGTCTTCGATCCCTGGGAGTACCAGGAAGACGGGATGCGCTACTTTGCCGAGGGCGGCACCTACTTCGTCCGCAAGTCGCGGCAGATGGGTTGGACGACGCTCCTCCTCGCGGGTGCCGTGCCGTGGGCCCTGATGCACTACATGGACGTGTACGGTCGCTCCCTGCACTTCCACCTCATCGCCGACAAGGGATCGAAGACGCTCGCGCTGCTGCGCAAGGTGAAGATCGCCCTCAGCACGGCGCGGCTGTCTTCATCCGAACGTCGCTGGCTACGGGGTATCAATCCCGAGTCGGGCAACGAGGAGGTCCAGTACAACCCGCGCGCCGGCGGCACCAGCGACATCATGGCCTTCAACTCGGCGCTGGCGCATCCGACCACCGGGGCCTCGGTGCGGTCGTTCGACGGCAATGGCTTCCTGATCGAGGAGGCCGCCGAGATCGCCATCCTGGAGACGATCTGGAAGGCCGCCTACTCGATGATTACCGACGTGCCCCATGCGCCGGCCTTCGTGGTCTCGACGCCGGGCCATGCCGGGCACTTCTTCACGGCAATGTGCGAGGACCCGGGAGCCTGGGGCGCGACGTACCTGCCGTATGTCTCGAAGGGCCTCGTGCCGGGGCATGACGAGGATTGGGAGGCGGCGGAGCGGGCGCGGTTGGGCGACGAACTGTTTGAGGAGGAACAGGGCTTGCGACCGGCCGGCGTCGGGACGCCGATCTTCGACGCGGAGGCACTGGGAAGGCACGAAGCCGGGGCCGTCGCGGTCGGGTCGTTGCCGCAGGCGGGGCGACGGTACAGCACCGCCGTGGACAACAGCGGGCCCGGTCAGGACGTGGCTGCCTTCGTGGCGACAGACCTGACCGTGCGGCCGGCCCAGCCGGTATACGAGGAAGAACTGCCGCGGGGGTCAGCCGAGAAAGAGGCCCGCGTGATCGCGCTGCACAAGCAGTGGCCGGGTAAGCTGCGGATCGACGGGACGAACGACGCCACGTTCATCGCCTACCTGAAGGAGGAGTTCAAGCGCCAGGGCATGAACCCCAACGACATCGTGGCGATCAACTTCACCGGGGGCGACTTCTACCGGGACAAGTATGACCCGGTGGAGAAGCTGCACTGGAAGTGCGTGCCGAGGGACAGACTCATCCGCGGGGCGAAGGGCGTCATGGACAAGGGGCGGGCGGTGTGTCTGAAGCAGCAGACGCCGATGATCCATGTGGCACTACGGACGGCGCCAAACCCGAAGGTGACGGCGAAGGGCAACATCGAGTCGCCGGCGGCGGCGAAGCGAAGAGGGAAGCACCCTGATGTGCTGGATGCGTACATGATGACGATCCTGCCGATCATGCCGCGGCGGGCGCTGGTGGGGGAGAAGACGACGGGGAGCGGCGTGGTGAGCCTGGGCAAGGTGGAGCCGGAACGGAGGGTGTACTGATGATAGGGCAGTATGCTGGTCCGCGCAAACAGGACTGGGCGACGCCGCAGAAGTTCTTCGATGAACTCGACGCGGAGTTTCACTTCACGCTGGATCCATGTGCGCTGCCTGAGACGGCTAAGTGCCGCCGCTTCTTCACACCCGAGCAGGACGGGCTCGCGCAGGACTGGTCAGACGAAGTTGTCTTCATGAATCCGCCATATGGGCGGGACACCGCGAAGTGGATGCAGAAGGCGTTGGATGCGTCGCGGCGCGGGGCCACCGTCGTCTGCCTCGTGGTTAGCCGGACGGACATGGCATGGTGGCACGACATCGCGATGCAGGGCGAGATCCGCTTCATCCGCAACCGTTTGTACTTTGAGCAGGATGGGGTGGGAAGGCGTGCCCCGTTCGCATCGGCGGTCGTCGTGTTCCACGCACGCCCTCTTGACTAACCTCCCACCACGGACTACCATTCCCCGCCAAAGCCACTAACCCGACGGCGAGGCGACCCCTCATGGCCGACTCCTTCCTCCAGCAGATCAAGCGCGGCCTCGGCATCCGCCAGCTCCAGTCCGCCCCCGGACCCCGCTACGTCGTCATGCCCGAGAGCATCCCCGGACTCCGTCAGACCGAGTCCGGCCGGGAACTCCTCGCCAACGCCTACAACGCCAACCCGAACCCCATGCTCATCCCGGCCGAGTCCTCGGCCGCTGGCAACACCGGCCTCGGCGTCAGCGTGGGCCGCGTCACCGAGGAGTACAACTCCGAACTCTCCGACATCCAATCGCGCATGACCAAGTTCAATGAGATGCGCCGCAGCGAGCCGGCCGTTGGCATCTCCGAGTTGCTCATCACCCTCCCGCTCTCCATGACGGACTTCCACGTATTGCCCGGCGAAGACGGTGAACTTGCCGAGTTGCTGGAGTGGAACATCCATGACGGCCTCGGCCAGTATCAGGTCGGCAGCAACGTCCCGCCGCGACCCTTCGCATCCGCGATCCGGGAGGGATCACTGGCATTCTTCGAGGGTTTCGCCTGGCAGTACCAGAAGACCGGCTCTATGGAGACCGGCGGCAAGTCGTTCACCGGCTGGCACGAGCTGGCGCCGCGTCTACCGAGCACGGTCTGGCAGTGGGACTTCGACGCCGAAGGCCATGCGATCGGGCTTGTCGCCTACGGCATGGACCCGCGCACGATGGAGCCGCGCTACGTCTACTACGCCCGTGACGAGATCCTGCTGTGGTCGTGGTGTGACGACGGCGGGGACCCCGAGGGTCTCGGCGGTCTGCGTCGGGCTTACCGGGCCTACTGCCAGAAGGACGACTACCAGCGGTACGCCGGGGTGCGCATCAAGCGGCAGGCTTGTGGTGTGCCCTACGCCGTGGCACCGGAGGGCGAGGAGATCGTCCAGGATCAGGCCGACGCGGTGGTCGCTTTCATGCGGAGCATCGCAACGGCCCAGGACAGCGGCGGCTACATTCCCTACGGCTGGGAACTCAAGACCTTCGACATGGGCGACGCCTCGGTGCCGTTCGAGATGCACATTCAGCGACAGACCGAGGCGATTCATGACGTGTTCGGCACCGGCTTTGTGGTGCTCTCGCAGGGCGGGTCTGGCGGCAGCAATGCGCTGTCGCAGGTGGCATCGCAGTGGTTCGGAGAGGTCCTGCTGGAGGGCATCGCCGATTGGATCTGCCATCGCTTCAACGCAGAGGCCATCCCGGACTTTGCCCGGATGAACGGCTCGACGGCGAAGCGTCTTCCATCGCTGGAGCACGGCAAGGTGGCGGTGCGCGACCTGGAGCGGTACACGCGGGCGCTGAAGGTCTGGTACAAGGACCAGCCGGGTGGGGTGCCGCCGGACCTGCAGGCCGAGTGGCAGGAGACTGTGGGGGTGCGCCCGGGCGAGGCCGTGGGGCCGCAGTCAGAAGCATCCGTAGCTCCCGCGCCGCCGGTGCCAGAAGCGGCTGCAGGAACGGCCGGGAACATGCAACTACCCCTCGCGGAGACCTCGGGTCAGTGACCGGAGTGGTGCAACTTTCTCGAACAGGGGCTTGACAAAGCGATACCATCGTGCCTAGACTACATGCCAAGGCGATAGGCATCTTCTTCCTCTGCGCAGGGGAAGAGCCTGCTGAACGAAGCTCACAGCGCCGCTTCACTCGCCCCGATGCGCCTCCTTTGCGGAACGGGAGGGGTGCTTCGAGAGAAGGCCCCTCCCGCGGTAGCAAGCGAACGAGGCGCAAGCCACGAGCAACGCGCTGGTAGCCCTGATGGCGCAAGGGCCTCACCCGAGGCGCTTGCGCCTTTTCGTTTGGAGTGACAAGTGGCCTACCCCCAGGCGTGGAACTCCAGCGGTGCAGTCGCGATCCCCAAGGACGGAACGCCCACTTGGCTTCCTGTCGTCCCCCTCGGCAAGTACCACCTGCAGGTGAGGAACTCCAAGACCGGAAAGTTCGAGACGGTCGAGGTTGACATTCTCCGAGAGTGGCTCGATGAGATGGTTGCGAACTTCAAGGATGGCTTCCCCACATCCCTGGGCGTCCCGGCCAACGAGCGAGCTGACCACAGCACGAATCCAGACGGAGCTTATGCCTACTACAGCGATCTGAAGTTTGACGAGAGTGGTGAGTATGGGCCGGGTATCTACGGGTTATTCACCCCGACGGAGTATGGCAAGCCGGTGATCGCTGCTGGCAACATGCCCTATACCTCCCCGCGTTACACGGTTGGGGATTTGCCTGATCCCGACTGGGGGCGCAGGAACATCCTGATTGCGGCGGCCCTGACGCCTTTGCCGCAGCATGGCGGTCAGCCGCACATGATCCTGGCGTCCGCGCAATTCGAGGAAGCAACGGCGGCTGTTGCCGCTACCGATACTTCAGACGAAGGAGTGATGGCGACCATGCCCGACGACATTCAGGCGCAGATTGACGAAGCCATCGCGGCGGCAAAGGCCACCTGGGAGCAGGAACAGGCCGATGTGTTGGCAGCCGCGGAGACCGAGAAGACTGATCTCCTGGCGCAGATCGCCGAACTGACCGAGAAGGCCGGAGACTACGACAAGCTGCAGAAGCAGGTCGAGGTGCTGCTGGCCGAGTCCGAGCAGGCCAAGGCGCAGGCGCGGCTGGATGAAGCCATACGCGAGTTCGAGTCCGTGCGCATCCCGGTCGGGACGAAGCTGCCGGATGGCACGATCCAGACGGACTTGCGGGCCATCGCCCCCGAGGCGATCCAGGTGGCGGCGTCCTTCAAGGTGGACCCGGCCAACCAGGAGAACGCGACCGCCTACTGGGCGCTGGTGCAGGCCAACAACGGCAGCCTGCCGACGGTGCCGGCGCCGGGCGGCGACAAGCCCGCATTGCACGTCGCGGCTTCCGCACCGGCCGACCTTGCCGGGATGAGCGAGGAGCAGAAGCTGGCGGCGGCCGTGGCGGCCGGAGAAGTCATCCCCGGCACCGAAGACCACGCTGCGATCATCGGGTACATGGAAGCTGGTCTGCCCTTCAGTAGCGCGCGGCGCAAGCTGGCACTCGCCACTGCCGGTCTGCCGGGCTAACCCAACGACCGCGGGCCATGGGCCCGGAGAGGAGTTTACAGACATGGCATACACGGATGACAACAATGTCTTCTCGGCGGAAGTGGCGGAGGGGGACGACCAGACGGATAGCGACGCCGGCGGCACCGGCGAGACCTTCGCCATCGAGAAGGGCCAGGCCATCGCGATCAACACGGAAGGGCACATGGTACTGGCCTGCGCGGCCAGTGGCAGCGAACAGTTGCCCTGTGTCGGCGTCGCGACGCGCCGGCTGGCCAATGGCGACATGGGCACGTTCGTCAACCGCGGGACGATCCGCGGCCTGACCGACCTGACCGCGCCTAGCAGGGTCTACATCAGCAACACGCCTGGCACCTTCGGCAACACCGCCGGTGACACGACTCAACTCGTGGGCCGGTCCTACGTTGCCGACGACGAGATCTACTTCGACCCGGACCTGAGTGTGGCTGACGCCCACGTGACCAACTCGTAGCAGCCGTCAACTCGGCAGCCTTTGAAGGAGGAAGATCATGCCCGATGCAGTGGTGCCCCCGATGGATGTCACGAGTTACGGCGTTGCGCCGAACTACGGGGCGTTCACGTCCGAGTATGTGCCAGACTACCCGCAGATCATCAAGTTCAAGGAGTCGATTGAACTGCGGAAGGCCTGGACACGGCAGTTTCTGCAGATGTTCTGTGAGATCACGTTCGACTCGCAGATCGAGGTAGCGACCTCCGGCGTGCGGATGCAGGAAGTCGGCCGCGACATGGCCGCGCCCAACCCGCAGCACACGCCGCGCTACATGCTGGACATCAACCCACCGCGCAAGTTCCAGGCGGGCACTGCGGTCACGCAGGACGCCTTCTACCATGGGATGAGCGCCGCGAAGCTGCAGCAGCAGACCATGGCGCCGCTGGTGGCGGACCAGATCTGGTGTGAGCAGTTCATCATGGGCACGGCCCTCACGCCGGCCGGCTTCTATGATGCCGACCTGACGCCCCCGCCGGAGGGGGCCAACACGTTCACCTCGGCCCACGATCACTACGTGGTCTTCGCCAACAGCGGCAACCTGACGCCCGAGGTGTCGTCCTTCGCCAAGTGGCACATCGCTCACCACGGCTATGCCGGCGGCAGCGTGGTGTGCTTCACCAACAGCGCGACGGGCACGCTCTTCGAGCAGGAGTTCGGGACCATCTCGGCCACGAACTACTACCAGACCATGCCGTTCATCGAGGCCCTCATCAAGTACGGCTTCCAGCCTGGTATGCCGCTGTCGGGCGTGCCGACGCTGCTGACCGACTGGGTGCCCATCGGGTATGCCCTCTACATGGCCCTGGGCGAAGAGAAGCCGATGGTCTGGAAGCCCGAGAACCGGCCCGAGACCGTGGACCTGCTCTTCACGCAGGAAGTGCCCATCCCCAACAGCCAGTACAAGTGGTGGGGCACGGCGACGCGCTACGGCGCGCCGACGATCCAGAGTCCCGGGCAGGGCGTGGCTGTGCAGTTGGACGGGGCCGTGGATGGCGACGCCTATACGGCGCCGAGCGGCATCCTCGACATCAGCGTCTAAGAAGGGGCCTGACTCGTGGAACCATTCGACATCCAACAGTCCCTTGACCAAGCAGTCGCCGCCGTCGGCGGCGCCAGTACCGTAGTTGGCCTGGGCCACATTGTCGGCTATGAGCGGTTCACACTCTTTGCCGAGATCGTGGGCCAGGCCAACGCCGCGGTCGTCTTCTCTGCCGAGGTGTCGGAGGATGGCGATACGTGGTTCACCGTGCCGGTAGTTGACCTCACCGGTGCTTCCACAGGCGCATTGGTCGCCAGTGTGAGCGTGGCCGCCAATGGCGTCACCGTTCGCAAGGCGATCATGCAGCTCGCAGCCGAGGCGCCCTATGTCCGCATCACCATGGCCGGCGGAGGGGCCGGAACCGCCGTGGTGTCGCTGACTGGCGTAGCCAAACTCTAACGACACGGAGCAGGAACATGATGACGGCCGCGGACGTGCGAAACAAGCAAGTACAGCAGCAGGTTGATGAGGCCGAGGACACTCGGCCCTTCATCGCGTTCTGGGAAGACATGGTGAATGGCCTGCGGGGTCAGCCTCACCTGGTGAAGTTGCGCACCAAAGAGGAACTGATCCACTGGGCTGAGAGCCACCGCGACCGGAGCGAGGAGAAGTTGTCGTTCACGCGGCAGGCCTTCAAGCGCGAGCATACGCAGCACGCGATTGACTTCTTCAACAAGTTGCTGGCCTACGTGCGCAAGCTGAAGAGTTGCGCGGCGCTGACGGAGAAGCCGCTGAACCTCGCGGCGATGCTGGCAGCGTACCAGAAGGAGCATGTGCGGCGGACACCAGATGTGCTGGATCGGGAGCCGGTGCCCAAGGGTGGCCGGAACGTCGAGCCGCCGGACCTGAGCATCCTGGAACCCCAGCCGGAACCGCAGCGGCGGCGCCCGGCTGCACAGGAAGAGACGCCGGTTGCGGAACCTGTGGCGGCGTTGCCAGCGGAAGAGGAACTCGGAGAGGAGTAGCCGCCCGTGGCGTATGCGACCTGGCAGGATGTGAAGTACTGGCTCGACCAGGCGGCGGTACTCAACCCCGGCGAGACCTTTGACGTGGGCCCGACGGACCCGAAGGTGTTGCAGACCTTCGAGGGTCTGGCCGAGAAGGACTTCGAGAACGATGTTCGTGGGTACGTGAAGGTCCCGATCGACAATGATGTCAGCCCGGAGTTGTACGCGCAGGCGACCGATGTGTGCGCGATGCGGGCGGCGGCGCTCCTGCTCAAGAGCCGCAACCAGGTACAGCGCGACGAGCGCACCAAGTGGTATGACGACTACCTGGAGTCTCGGGCCGACAAGATCATGGCACAGATGATGAAGACAGCCCACAAGGCGCCGGACGCGGAGACGCCGACGAACCCCGTGGTGACGATCCCACAGTTCGCGGGGCTAACGGTGGTCGCGGTCGGAGCGGACCCCGCGACACAGGAGACGTGGTAGCCGTGCCCCACTACAGCATCAACACGATCAGCCGGAACCCCGCGACGTGGGCGCGGCTGGCCCTGCGTGAGTACCTGCGGGAGTGCAAGCGGCGCGCGCGGGACTTCCGGCCGATCTGGCCGAGAGTGCTACCCATTCTATACGACAACATGGCTGAGGTGTTCGAGAAGGAAGGCGCTGTGGACGGGGAGCCGCGATGGAAAGATAACTCGCGGCGTCCAATCAGGTTCCACGGCAAGGTGACGCGGGGCTTTGCCGTATCTGGTCCGAGTCCGATGCAGGCGGCCAATCCTTCATTCGCAGGGTGGAATATCACTCGTCAATTGCGTTTGAGCGGAGGGCGCAGGGTGTGGATGACCTACTTCCCGAGCTACGCGCAATGGAAGGCCATCAACTACCCCGGCCGCAAGATCATGGAGTTGACCGGAAAACTCAGGCGGCAGTTGACCGGCGTGAGCGATACGGCCTACCAGCGTCGGACTCGACGCACCCTGAGTTTCGGCACCAACTACAACGACTTCTTTGGTGTTCCGGGGCGCCCGCGGTCGGGGCGGGACCGGACGCGCGGCGCGGACCTCGGCGGCGTCCTCAACGATGGCCGCGAGAACTACTACCCGATGGAGCCGCGCGAGATTTTCCGTGTGACCGAAGCGAACCTTGAGCGGATCGAAGACATCGCCCTCGATCACATCACGGGCACGGTGGAGCCATGAGCAGCTCGAAGAGCAACGCCGTGGCCGAGGCGATCCGCGACACCCTCCTGGCCCACCTGTTCGAGAACGATGACGAGGGCGACCGGCGCTTCCTGCCCGATGAAACGGCGCTGCTGGATGAGCAGTATCACCTGGAGAACGGACTGTTGGCGATGCCGGCGCAGTGCCCCGGCATCTGGATCGACGAGAGCCGCAGCACCGAGAACAACGATGAGGACTGTGGGGGCGGGATACAGGTGGATGGCACGATCCTCGCCGGGTACACGCAGGATGTCTACAACTTTGACATCTGGATCTGGCTGAAGGGGCGGAAGGCCGAGGACATGCGCGAGGCGATGAACGTCTGGCGCGATGGGGTTCAAGCATGTCTACGAACATACTGGCACCTGGATGATGCAGGTCGGCGGATGAGTTGCGCGCCCGAGACAGGGCAGCCGGCGACGGACATGTACGGCGAAGCGTCGGCGACGTATTGGGCGGGGACGGTGGCGGCGACGGTGACGGCGCAGGCTGTGATAGGTTCGGCGACGCTCGACCCGGCAGTCGTGTAGCAGACCAGACAGCAATCACGGGAGGTCGAAGTCCCATGGCATACAACGGACCCATCTGGGCTTCCCACAAGGAAGCCCGCATCTGTTTCGGCCTCCAGACCAATAAGGGCGCCGTGGCCACGTCGTTTGTCGAGATCCCGACGAAGGAAGACTGCGACATTGACGTGTCGCCCGACTACAACTTCTTCCAGTCTGGCGGCGGGTATCGCGGGCTCTCGTTGTACGCGAACCGGGGAAACAAGATCGAAGGGAAGATCGTGCTGCCACTGTCGCCCGGGTGGGTGGGCGCGGGCGACCTGTACAACTGGCTGTGGGGCCGGTATGACGGTACCGGCAACTACCAGGGGTACTACGCCACGATCATCAAGGTCATCAACCTTGGGCAGAGCAACGAGTGGGTCGAGCAGTACATGGACGTGAAGGTGAAGTCCGGGTCGATCAAGTTGGATGCGGGGATCGACTATGTGCAGGCGGAATTGGACCTGCAGGGGTCGGCGCTGCCGACGACGGATGGGGCGTGGCCGACGGGCGGGGACCTGGACCTGACCTTCGTAGACGGCAGTCTGACGCCGTATGGCTTCGCCGAAGCGGCCTTCAGCATCGCCCCGACGGTGGGTGGGGTTCTGGCGGCAACGCTGGTGACGAAGAACCACACGCTCAACTTCGACAACATGCTGGAGGAAGTGCCCTCGCTGGCCGGGGTCACGACGATCTACGACAACCCGAACCGCGAGTGGAGCAACTGGACGGTGACATTCGATCAGTGGTTCACGTCTTCGGCGCTGCGGTCAGCGTTTCTGCTCGGGACAGAGGGCGCGTATCGGGTGGTGCTGACGCGACCGGCGGGTGACGCGGCGACCTTCGACATGCCGCGGATCAAGTACACCGCTGCGCCGCTGAAGCCGGGGACTGGCGGGTTCGTGAAGCAGGAGGGCATTGCCTTCCAGGCGTTGTGTCCGCTGGATGACATCACACTCCCGGCGTGCCTGCCGTCGGAGGCGGCGGCCAGCTAGGAAGTCGGTGTGTATCACTCCCCGAGGGAGCGAACAGGAGATGTCAACTGAAAACGCTGTTTCCGCCGCCACGGTAGAGGTCCATCAGGTGACCGCCGTGGCGGTATTGTTGGCGAAGGGGCTTGTGCGGCGGGAGGGGTTGCGGGCGGAGGTGGATGCTCGGCGGCACGTCACGTTCTATGTGGAGTGCGAGCCGGAGGTGCAGGACGAGGTGGAGGCATGGGTCGCGCGCGTGGGGTTGGGGCTGCATGGGATTGAGGGCGACTATGGCGACTATCAGGACGGGTTCCGCATTGTGAAGGGCATGATGGATCTGGTGCGACCACGGGCATGAGCCCGGACATAGACAAGGAGATGGTGACGATGAGCGAGTTGGACGAGATGGCATTGGTGGACGAGATCGAGGAAGCCGCAGATGAGCAGGAGCCGGAGGAGCCGGCGCTGTCGCTGACGCTGGCGATGGGGGACGATGGCCCGGTGCGACTGCCGCTGAATGTGGTCAACGAGGAGTACAGCGGGCAGTTCTACATCGAAACGCAAGCGCCCAAGAGCGACGGGGCGATCACTGACAAGTGGCAGCGGATGGGCGGCGCCGTGCGGGGCAAGGGTGGCCAGCAGTTCGTTCCGCAGGCGAACCTGAACGCCGACCAGCTTTTCCGACTGCGTTGGTGGGCCCAGACGACGGGGTTCTGCCTGCCCATGGGACCCACGAACGAACCCGTCTCGTATGATCCATCGAAGGATGGTCACAACAAGGCGAACGAGGCCGTGCTGGACAAGCTGATGCTGCCCAAGAGCAAGGGGCTGCGCATCCTGTGGACTGCCTTCATGGACTACGTGGCGGCGCGCGACGGCCGGGATGAGCAGTTCGACAAGCAGTTCAAGGCATTGGGAAACGGCTGAGGGCCTGCGCCGAACGGTTCATCCGAACCGGCAAGTGGGACCCGTGGGCGCAGGTCTGGAAAGCAGCCGGGGATGAGGCCGGCGAGGTGGTGCGGCAGGCCGGAGTAGCCGTACCGCCGAAGCCGCTGACCTACAAGAGCACCAAGGAAGAGATCGCGGCGTTCCGGGTTGGATCAAAGCAGCGGGAGAAGCAGTGGCGGGAAGAGACCGCCGAGATCGTCGAGCAGGAGGCGGCGGGCGCGTGGGAGAGTTGGGTGGCGCGGGTGCTCGACGAACTCTTCTACGAGGCGCGGTGGCAGGTGGTGATGGGGCAGTTCGCGGACGGCCGGCCGCTGCGGGAGCAGAACCAGTATCGGGCTTCCCTGCTGTTGTTGGCGTGTGAGGCCGTGCGGATGCGGGAGATGGTGGTGCAGAACGGCGGCGGGGTGAAGTCGGACGAGGGGGAGGCGCGGGACCTGACGGAGGAGGAAGCAGCAGCGTGGCACGCCGGGCACAGCTAGACATCGACATCAATGTCGGAAGCATCACCGGCCTGCCCGCTGGGGGAACTGGGGGCGGAGGCGGGGCCACGGCTGGTGGTTCCACGGGTGGCGGTGGGGAGAACGTCATCCCGGGCTTGGGCAACGTAGCGGGCATCGCAGGGATGTTTGCACTGCGGCGCTCGCTTTTGTCTTTGGGGAATCTGCTGCCGGCGGGGATGAGTGTTCCGGGGATCATGGGCATCGTGGGGGCCGTGGCCCTCTTGTATGTCGGCTACAAGTCCGTGGAAGGCGCGTTGAAGGACTTGTGGGCCATCGCCCAGCGGGTGCAGGATGCGCTGCTCGCCATGGCACAGGCGGGAGTGCGCGGCGCGCTGTGGCTCATGGGGTTGTATGTGCGCCTGGGGCAAACCATCTTCAGCTACACGGGGAAGGCCGTGCAGTGGCTGGGGGAGCAGACCGTCTACTGGGCGAGGCGCGGGGCCGAGGCGCTGGCGGGGATGGTGCGGACTGGTGTGGCCGCCTATGCGGAGTTGCAGCAGTCGGCGGCGAACACGGCGACGGTGCTTGGGCAGTTCGGCGCAGCAGCGATGGCGTCGCGCACTGAGGTCGAACGGTTCGCGATCGAGATGTCCTCACGGATGCGGTACATGGCGTCGGAAGTCGCCGATGCGATGTACCAGATCTATTCCTACGGGTACACCACGCGCCAGGAAGTCGAGTCATTGACCGAGGCGGCGCTCAACCTCGCCAGTGCGACGCTGTACGGCATCGAGAACACCACGATGATGATGGCCGCAGTGATGACGGCCTTCAAGATCCCGGCGCAGTATGCGGCGCAGGTCTCAGACATTCTCTTCAATGCTGTGCGTTACTCGGCTGCGGAGATGAGCAAGCTCGTCGAAGCTATGAAGTACGCTGGGCCGGCAGCGGCGATGTTCGGCATGTCGCTCAAGGACACTGTGGCGGTCCTGGAGGGCTTCTACCAAGTGGGGTTGAAGGGCAGCATGGCCGGGGTGTACTTCCGGCAGACGCTGATCTCGCTCTCGCGGGAGATCCCCAATGCCAGGAAGGCCTTTGCGGCCTTTGGCGCGGACCTCAAGGAGTTTTCGGTCATTCGCACGGGTAGTCTGATTGCCTCGCTGGAGAAGTTGGACGCCCTACGCCAACGCATCGGTCAGAAGGCGTTCACGCAGATGATTATCAACGCCTTTGGCACGCGCGGCGCCTATGGCATCATGGCGGCGATGGCAGCCTCAGTCCAACAGATAAAGTTGTTTCGGTCACAGTTGGACGAGCAGGGCGTAGCGGCGGCGGCCGCGGCGGACCAGTTGAACACGCTGGCAGGGGCGTGGCAACTCCTGAAGAACAACCTGCAGAACCTGGAGACGCTGGTCATCAAGGGACCGGTGGCGCAGTGGTTCATGTGGTTTGTTGGCATCCTGCGTGAACTCATCGAGACGGCGCGGCAGTCAGGGGCCATCGGGGCGCTGCAGGGCGTACTCATCAACCTGGTGGCGGGCTTCGGGGCGCTGCTGAGGTATCTGGGACCGACGGCCATCGGGGCTATCCGAGACATCCTCTTGTCGCTCGGGCAGGCCATCTGGCAGATGTTCCAGGGCGCGGTGAAGGTGCTGCCGTCGATCATCGGCTTTCTGCAGTGGCTCCCCCGGCTGTTCTCCTACGCCTTCGCGGAGATCGTGCCGATGCTTGTTCGCTTCGGGCAGGCCTTCATACCGTTGCTGCTGCGGGTGGCGGGCGTTGTGCTACCGTTCCTCGTGGCGGCGTTGACGGGCGTGGGCAACTTCCTGACGGACTTCCTCTCGCAGAACAAGGACAGCATCGTCCGCTGGTTCGTGACTTTTACAACTGGCGTGCTTCGCGTGATTGAGTGTCTACCGCAACTGCTGCCGCTCCTGAAGGACATGGTGGATGCGTTCGCGGACATTGCCCTAGAAATCGCACAAGCGGCCGTCAATGCGATCCCGGTGCTAATCGCGGCGGCGCAGGCGTTGCTGCCGTGGCTGATCGCGCTGGCGTACCGTGGGGTTGCGGTATTGCTGCTCTTCATGGAGTACTTCCGCACACACCTAAGCAGCCACATGATCCCGACGGTGATGAGGTTCCTCGGGACGATCATGCGGGTGCTGAACTTCATCATCACCCAGTGGCCGCAGATCACGAAGGTACTGGAGACGGTGGCCGCTGTGGTGAACACGATCGCGGATGTCATGGATACCGGCGTCACGTCGGTATTGCAGGCGGTGGCTGGTTGGATTGAGTATCTCGGGGGACATCCGAAGCAAGTGCTGATCGACATCATCGATCTCCTGGTGCAACTGCTTGGCTTGCTGGAGATGAAGATCAAGTGGGAGATCTTTCAGGCCATGGCGGGGATGTACTTCAAGTGGATCGGCTACGCGCTTGCGGGACAACTGGATTTGTGGAACAAGCAGATGGATCTGCTGGAAAAGGCATGGAAAATGGCCGAACAGCTTTCTTTCCAGAGCGGGGTCAAGTTGCTTCGGATAAAGCAGGACCTCAACAACAACACGCCAGCCCCGCCAGATGGCAGGCAGGCGATGTTGACTCCGCCGCCCGGGCTGGAGCCGGTGGGCTACAACCCGCAGGGTGGCACCCAGACGGTGCAGATTGACGCTCGCACGGACAAGGAGACCATCCGCGTGGTGCTGCGGGGCGAGATCAAGAACATGGTGCGCTACCAGAATGTCGGTGGCCCCGCGACAGGACTGACGTAGACCATGGCTGCCCTGCGGTACTGCTCCGTCGCCGACGTGACGCTGCGCCTGAAGGCTACTCAGGCGCAAGCGACGCTTCTGGACGATGCCGTGTGGTATGGCGGAGAGTGGTTCGGCGTCAACGGCATCATGTACTTCCGTGTGGTCGGCGACGGTGCGACACAAGGGCTGCTCTACTGGGGCCCGACGGATGCGGAGTTCTTCTGGTCCGACTATTCCGTGACGACGAGCGGGGCGGGCACGCTTGTGCAGGGGTTCACGGCAGGGGCACTGGACGTGGAGTTGCGCTTCCGCATGGTGATAGATGAGGGAGGAGCCCACTACGCCGAGTGCTACTGCGACGATGTGCTGGTGGATACGTGGGTGTCCGTGGGGAGCCCGGAGGTAGCGGAACTGGTGTCGCGGCTCTGGCTGGCCGGAGGTGGCAAGAGCGCGGCCGGGGCAGGCTTCGAGACGTACCGCGCGGGGACAGTGGCGGCGACCATTTGGGGGTGCGGGACGGCGGCGCCGATTGCGGTGGTGGTGGATGACGATGATCAGCCGGCGATAGTATCGGCCACGAGCCACCTGTGGGCCGGCTGGGTTCCGTTCGTCGCAGCCGGGGGCGACCCTGGCGACTGGGATGTGGCCGGGGAACTGTTTGCGGAGGGCTTCTGGGACTACTACGACCAACTGGCCGTAGACGGGGACGGGTGCATGTATGCGGTGTCACAGGTGGGGGACAACTGGTTGGGGGCGATCCAGACGAACTTCCGCAAGTACCGTCTGGCGGCAGCAGCGAACCTGAGCATCGGGCACCACGCGGTCGCGGACACGCTGCTGGTGACGGACGCGGGGCTGGCGACGGATGGCAGCGTGGGATGGTGGAAGGTACAAAGCAAATGAGCGACCTCCCCGAGGGACAAGTGGCGTGGTTCACGATCTGGCCTGAGACGAAACATGGGCTGTGCTTCAATGTCCGGGTGTTTGAGAAGCGCAAACAGATGGTGGCAGCAGCGCGTTCCGCAGGGCATCTCAATGCCTCCAAAAACAATCGCGTAACGAAGGGCGCTTTCTGCCGATACCGCTTGTGCAGAGAGACCAATGGAAGGCAGGTTGTCGGTCGCGAGTTCGGCACGATGTATCTGTGTCGCACAGCCCTGGGCACGTCAACCATTGTCCATGAGTCTGTCCACGCGGCAGCGGCCTGGTGGCGGCGCAAACGGGGCAATTCGGTGGATTGGGATCTGTCGGATGCCCCGGCCGGTGCATTCTCTCCAGAGGAAGAGTTCGCCTACTTCGTGAGTGGCATAGCCCGGCTGGTCGTAGAGGCGTTGCACGAGTTGGAGTTGCTTCCCTGATGGCCTACACCTGGTCGGAACGGACGACAGTGGACACCCTCGCCGCGGATACCTCAGCCGTGGCGAACGTGCTGCCAGGAGACGCCCAGACGGAGCTGGTGGTCAGTACCGGGGGGTTGCTCAAGGTTGTGCCCTCCGCGTCGTTAGACGGCGGCTGGGGCGCACCAGTGACACTCCAGACGGGGACCCCGCCGGCGGACTTCACCGATGTCGAGGCCTACGGGGTGCCGTTCGAGAACCGGGTCTACGTGGTGAGCATCGGCGGGGGCACGGTGCGGTTCCGGGTATATGACCAACAGACGTGGGCGCAGGTGGGGGATGTGGTCAATGTCTATGAACCATTCGGGTCTCCACGCTTCCCGGTGCTGGTGGTCCATCCGTTCAACTGGCGCTTTTTCGAGGCCGTCTGGCATGGAGCGAAGACGATCCTGAACACGAGCCCCGACCGCGGCGCCACGTGGCATGAGAAGGATCTGAGTGGGACGGTCTGGGCGGCGGACGTGGATGGCCTGGAGTACCCGAACCTGTGGTGTGATAGGGATGTGCTGCGCCTCGTGGGGTATCTCCCGGGCGCGTACCAGGGGGCGGCGGGCAAGTGCATGGCGTACCAGTTCCGGGCGGACGCGACGTTGGAGACGCTCGGGGACCCGGTGGTGGTGGGGCCGGCGGACGAAGGGCGGCCAGCGATCATCCGACGCCCGGCGACCATGGAACTGATCGTGGTGGTGCCGAAGACAGGCACGGCGTGGGACGATCTGCCGGGGACCGGCGCAGGGATCGTGGAGTACGACTCGGTTGACAGCGGCGCGAGTTGGTCGCTCGTTGACCTTCACGCAGTCTGAGGAGATGTGTCGTGCCGAACCCGATGTTCAAGACGCCGAAGATCGAGGTCGCGCTGGCCGACAGCCGGAAGCGCGAGTACAGCATCGCTGCCGGCAGCGAGGGGTTCTTCTTTTATGATCGTCTCGCTTCGCTGGCCCAGGCTGGCAAGCTCTACACGAGCGCCTTCCCCGCGAACACGATGACGCAGTTCGGCGCGCAGGCCATCCCCCATCTCATCCCGATCAACCGCCAGCATCTCAAGGGCATCCTCCCCACACCGTACTACCGCCAGCCCGTGCCGGCCATCCGCGGCGACGACACCCCGACGCGCCGCTGGGGTGTCACCACCAGCACGGGCGCGCCAGATTGGCCGACCCCCGCCGGGACGATCCACAACGACTTCTGGAACTACTACACCTTCTCCCCGACGGGAGCCACCTACGACGACTTTACCGCCTACTGGGACTTCACTCTCCGCCCGGACGGCCTTCTCTACGATATGACGCAGAAGGTCGCCTACGAGGGCGACAGCAGCGTGCCGCAGAACTGGATCAGGTCGGAGGTCGGTTTCTCGGGCCCCGAGTTGGCGGATGGCCACATGGGGCAGGCCCCGAACCCGTTCTTCACGGTGGGCTTCCGCCGGCAGGCGTGTTCTCCCTACATGCAGTCGGTCGCGGCAGCAGCGTATATCCTCGGCAACGAGTTGCCGGGGACGACGATCTCCTGGGGCGGGCTGCACATCGACACGACGCTGCACACGATCTCCTACCCCTATGGCAAGTGGATGTTGTGGTGCCCGGTGGTGGGCAAGCCGCAGCTCTACGAGTGGGTGGGTGCCGACTGGGTGTGGGCCTTCGATCCGAACCCGGCCGGTCACTTCGTGCCGCGGGCGTGGACAGAGGGCGACCTGGAGGAGTACAAGGCCGAGAAGGCCGCCGATGAGGGCTACACGTACCACATCGGCACCATGGGCCACGCGATCTGCGTGAGCCAAAGTGGGTACTTGAACGACCAGAACTTCGCCTACTACCTGGTAGAGGGGGCGGACGAGCCGGTCTGCCCGAGCGGGCAGGTTCTGGTGAGCAATTTCCCCGGCCAGTTCACGTGCTGGCTGGACCTGAATGTGTTCCCGGTGGCGACGGCACGGTCCTGGCCGAAGTATGCGCCGTCGCTGGATGTGGCCACGGTGCAGGGCCGGGTGTTGGGGCAGCCCTTCTCGTGGGCGGCCCGGGCGTCCGAGGACGAAGCCCCGGTGATCGTGGACACGCTGCCGGACACGGAGGGCATGTCAGTCTCGCTGGTTGGGCCGGTGGCGACGGATGATGACGGCCTGACGGACCACATGCGGTATGACCTGCGGATCAGCGAGGGGGTCTACCCGACGGGGGCGGCCATCTACGACGACGTGCTGACGCAGACGCCGCCGTTCGTGGAGGCCGTGCAGATTTGGCAGGAGCCGGTGCTGACGGACAACGGGGCCCCGGCGTTCACGGTGCCGGCGCGGCCGGTGGCGGACATCGGCATTGACGGGGAGGCGGAGGGCAACCAGCGTGTCGGGTTCACCGTGAGCAACCTCGGGCCCATCGGGGCGCCGGGGGACTGGGTGGACCCGGCGACGGCACCGCTGGCGGACTGGAACGTGGGACGGGCGGTCAAGCTCAACCACGTGGGTTGGATCTACGAGGACCTCGATGGTGGGGCGGACACTGATGTGACGGCGACGTGGGCAGAGATGTGGATCGCGGCCGTGGAAGCAGGCTTTTTGGAGGGGCGCATCAGCCTGATCGACGCACTCGGGTGGCTGGCACTGGCGCAGTGGGAAGGGGAGAGCGACCTGTGCTTCCGGTCATGGAGCGTCTATGACGCACTGCGCTTCGGGCTGGAGATGAATGGCTTCGGGGCGCGCCAGTACGACCTGGAGGACATCCTGGACATCCCGGAGAGCGACCAGCTCGTGCATGGCCGCGGGAAGAGTTGGCTGGAAGTCATGCGCAGCCTCGCGGGGGGCGACAGCCGCAGTGACCAGGGCGACCCCTGGGGCGGCTACGGCGGGGTGCTGTACTACGACCTGAGCGACGGGAAGGTCAAGACGGCTTGTCGGTACTGCCGCACGAAGCGGACGGAAGCCGTGGTGGGGACGGATGGGAACGGCAACGATGTGCTAGAGTGGATGACACACAGCGACAACGGGTGGGACAGTAGTGGGTGCCTGGCGGCGGACGCGCTGCGGATCACCGGCGGTGTTGACCTGGTGGCCTATCTGACGCCCGATGTGACGTGGAACGGCTTCAATGACCCACTGGAGGCGGCGCCGTTCTGGCCGTACAGCGTGCAGCCGGCTTGGGATTTTCGGTGCGAGGTCGCGGCGCTGGACCGGCAGGACTATGCCAACAGCATCACGGTTGTCGGGACCTCGGCGCGGCGGGACAAGAAGTACAGCTTGCGGGGGCGCTGGTGGCGCGATGCGAGGATCGCCGCGGAGTGGTCTGATGATCGGCAGATACTCGGGCACTGGCGGAACGCGGATGCTTTGGACTATACTGAGCCACCGGGGGATGATTTTGTCGGGTTCACGGTGAGCCGGGTCGAGAATGACGACGCCCTGATGACGCAGCAGGACGTGAATCAGCGGGTGGCGCAACTGGCGGCGCGGTCGGGGGTGCGGGCGAAGAAGATCCGGTTCGTGACGCCGATGGCGGTGGCGGTGAAGGTGGGGATGGTGGCGCAGGTACAGGGGGCGGCGTGGGCGGGGTGCGATGGGTTGAAGTTCAGGCTGGTGGGGGTGCGCCACGATCCGAGCCGGGGAACGACGCAGTTCGAGGGGCGCGAGATGGTCGGGCCATGGTCGGTGCCGGAAAGTTAGGGTAGACGAGAACGCAACGCGAGAAGCGAAGGGTGATGAACGATGGCCGTCACAGAGTACAACTGCACCAATGCGTTCGCCGAGGAGTGGGGCGACTGGGTGGCAACGTTCTCGCCCTTCAAGATCGGGCTGTACACGGTGAGCCCGAGCAAGTCGGCGGCCGGGACGGAATGCACCGGCGGCGGCTATGCCCGGATCAACGGGACGTTGCTGGCGAGGTCGGGGGGCATCCCGGGGACGGTGTGGAACGAGGCCGAGTTCGCCTTCGGCACGCCGTCGGTGGGTTGGGGCGTGGTGGTGGCGATCGGGGTCCACAAGGCGGACGGGACGCTGTGGTTCTGGATTCCGGTGACGCCGGGGATCAACTGCCCGGCGGGGGCGCCCGTCTCAATTACTACAGAGACGCTGATCGAGTACATTTCCTGAGGCGTGGGAGTGGGCTTGTCATTTCGCGCAAAGCACCTTGACACCGAAGTTTTATGGGAGTAGAACGGTCCTCGCCAGGATCGCGAACACACAGGAGCGTTTCTAAGCCGCTTTCGGGCGGCGAGTAGGGCGACAGGTCATCTCGGCCCCCAGCGGGCTCCACGGCGCGATCCTGGCGGAACGCAGCGTGGTTCCTGTTTGGGGGCCGTTGTGCTTTCAGAGAAAGGCGGTGTTCGAGATGAAGACATGGGAGCGGGGGTTCTGGTGCGGGCTGGTGCTGTTGGCGTTGTGCGCGGCGGTGCTGAGCATCGCGAAGCCGCAACTGGCGAGGCCGGAAACATGGCAGGCCGTGTGGTACGGGCCTGCGGTCGAGGACGAGGCGGCGGCGCGGGACAGCGGGCCTGCGCCTCACCTGCGCAAAGGTCCGACGTACAAGGCGAAGGGGCACAAAGTCATGTCATGGATCGCAAGTAGTGCAGGCATCGCGAACGCGAATGGCATTTACACGGGGGTAGGCAGTCCCTTCGTCAATGAGCATGGGTACAATCTGGTAGACATCGGCGACTACTGGATTATCAATTCGGGCGGTGGCGACCCTCTCTACGTGAGCGACGGAGCATCACTTCCTGGGAACCCTTGGACAACCACACCTGACGGCACCGCCCCCGCCCCCACCCTCGCCGCCGGCGGCACCCCCCCCGACTGGCCCTGGAACTGGTGGTGGGACGGCCCCTACTACGGCCCCGGCGACCATATCCGCCCCTGCCGCGCCACCATCGGCGGCACCAACTACATCCTCTTCCCCTTCCAGGGCCTCATCAGCGCTGTAGAGACCTACCTCATCGCCTTCGCGGAGATCATCACCGCCGACCCGCTCGACATCGCCTTCACCCGCAAGACATGGACGACCACTCCCGTCTTCTATGGCGCGACCACGCACGACCCCGGCCAGACCGCCGCCGCCTACGACGCCGGCGACGGCACCCACATCTACATCTGCTCGGGCTCCTACCTCGACGGCTCCGACGACCCCTACTTCGACTTCGCCGCCTGGGACGTGACCCCGGCCACGCCGACGAAGGGCACCGTGGACACCGTGGCGCTTCCGACCGTCCACATCACGCCGTTCCTGCAGGTGGCCGCGGACACGTTCCGGTTCATGTGCGTGGACGGCGCCGACGCCAAGTATTACGAGTACGTGGTCGGCTCGGGGACGATCACGCTGCTCGGGACGGACGCCCTGCCGGCGCTGCCCTCGGGCTACGCCGACGTGGCCTGCAGCGCGGACGCGATCGGGCGGCTGGACATCAGCCTGTACGAGCGCGACGGGACGGTGCTGTTCGGGCGGCATGTTGTGAGCGGCACGACACACCGGATCGTCGAAAACTCGGTGGTGGTGACATGATGACGAGGAAAGCGATCGGCAGGTCGTGGCGGTGGCGGCTGGCACAAGTGGCGATCATCCTGGCGGGGCTGGCGGTCGGGTGGCTGTGCGGCGGGGCGGGGTAGCGTAACGATCACATAGGAGCGAGACCATGTACAGCGGCTACACCGAGGAGATCGGCGACGGGTACAGCATCCGCGTCGAGCACTGGCGCATTGACGACGCCAACCCTGACCGGCAGCAGGTGCGCGGCCACCTGGAGTTCGCGCCCGAGGACCTGCAGTACCTGGTGGTGCCGGTGGACCGCAACGCCACGGACGCCGAGGCGATGACGAAGCTGCGCGAGGCCTGCGAGGCCGCGTCCATCGCCCACGCCGAGGAGCAACTTCTGGCGGGGCTTGAGGGAGGCGAGTTCTGATGCCCGCACCGAAGCTGCGCATACTGGACGTGGAGTGCGACGGTGACGAGGTTGTGGTGACGGTCGGCTACCGGGTGCGTGGGCCGCTGGTGGACCTGGATGATAACCCGACCGGGAAGCGCCGCAAGCCGAAGCCGCTGGCAGCGAGGTTGGCCGCGATCCGCAAATGGGAGGAGGTGAGGTAGCGTGGGCACGACCTACTTCTGCGACCCGACGACGGGCGACGATGGCGACAACGGAAGCACCTGGGCGCTGGCGAAGAAGACGTTCGACGCGGCGCTGAACCTCTGCTCTGCGGGCGATGAGGTGCGCATCGCCAAGTCCAGCACGACAGCGATAGCCACCGGCAACCTGACCTTCACCAACGACTCCGCGACAGTGACGGGTACGGGCGACTTCACGGGCGAGATCGCGGTCGGCGACTTCATCAAACTGAACAGCGACAACGCCCTCCCGAATAGCAAAATGTGGTGGCGGGTAAGGGCGATCAGCTATGGCGCGCCGACTACCACCATCACCCTCGGCACTGCCGGCAATATGTCCTACTACGGTCCTGGTGGTACGGGTGCGGCCAGCAAACTCGCCCCTCACGCCAGCGCGGGGGAGACGCTAGGCAACAAATCGGGTTCTGCCGGCAGCATGATAAAGGTCTCGGGTGGGTGGAACCCGACGACAGGATTAGTAGACGGGGAGACGTGGATCAAGCAGAGCGGCACGACGCTGACCGGCAACGGCCTGGCCATCACCGCCGACTATCTCGACATGCGCAACTGCAAAATCGGGGTGTGCGATTACTCGACAGGATGGATCTTCAACGGGGCGCTCGCCTGCCTGGTGAGTGACCTCTACTCGTCGGGGACGAACACATACGGTGTGCTTTTCCTCACCAACGCCTGCACAGGCACCGGGCTTGACTTGTGCTACATTGCTGGGCCGGGCAACTACGGTTTATATTGCACTGTGGCTGCTCCAGATTCGGTGGGGACTCTATATGTGTACGGTACTCGGTCAACAGTAGGATGCCTTCGGCTGACCAACGTATCTCTAACCCGCGTGGACTTTGCTGACTTGCGCGGCGGCGCATGCGCCGTAAACATTAGCACTCCATATGCCCTGGTGATTGGTAAGCTGTATGCCCGCTCGGCAGCTACGTCCGTGTATCTCATCGTGGTTAACGGATGGCTGATGATCGGGGAGGCGGACACGGGGGGGCAATCTCAGACGACTGGCATGAGTGGCACTCTCCTCGCCTGCAACGTGGACCTGACGACGGGCAATGAGTGGTTCGTCGCGCCGAACATCGTGGTGGACAAGGTAGAAGGTCGTGGCGGCACCGGCCACTGTCTGCGGATGGACCCCGGCGACAAGTCGGTGCCGGGCACCTACCTGCTGCCACCGTTCTTGGTGGACAAGGACGACACGCCGACCGCGTTCACTTTCTACCAGTGCAGCACCTCGTTAGCGGGGGCAACCGTGCCCACCGTGGAGGTCTTCCTCTTCCAGCCGAACGGGTTGACTATCGCCGACCATGCTGCCGTGACCGTGACGGATGTGGCGACGGCCTGGGATGGCAACGAGACGCAGCACACCGTGGACCTCACCGGCACCGTGGCCTATGACGGCGTGGTGCAGTTCGGCCTGCGCGTCACGGACAACACCGACGGCGATGCGCTGTTCTACTTTGACGATCCGGCGCTGGCATAACTATGGGAGACACCCGCACCCTCGACTACAGCGGTCTCGGCTACGGCGGCATGACCTCCGTGCCTCTGCACGACGGCACGACGGCCATTGACACGACGACGCTGGACCACTCGGGGTTGGGGCTGGTGCTGGTGGTCGTAACGGGGGGCGCGGCGATCAGCAACAGCCGCCTCGCCAGCCTCGGCACCGGCATGGCCGTTTCCCGAGCCCTCGCCTCCAGCCTGAGCGCAGGACTCACCGTCGCGCAAGCTCTCGGTGGCAGCCTCAGCAGCGGCCTCGTGCTGTCGCAGGAGCGCCTCGTCAGTCTCGGCACGCTGCTACAGATCACACAGGCCCTCACGGCCGCGGTGGCGGCGGGGCTGGAGGTCACAGGCAGCCGCGACGGTTCGCTGGGGGCCGGGTTGGACGTAGCCGGTGTCGGCGATGGCAGCCTGGGCACCCTGCGCGATGTGAACGCGGCGGGTGACGGCAGCCTCGGCACCGGCCTCGATGTCACCGGAGCGCAACCTGCCAGCAGCGCGCATGGGCGAGACGCCAGCGCAGATCTCGATGGCAGCGTGGGTACGGGGATGAACGTGAGCGGCGCGGGTGACGGGAGCCTCGGGGCCGGCCTCAGCGCCAGTAACGCCCATGACGCGAGCATGGGGACGCTGCTGACCCTGGCCGCCGAAGCGCCCGCCAGCATCGGCACCTTGCTGGATGGCCTCACGGCCTCGCGCAACGCCAGTGTCGGCGCGGGTCTCAGCGTCTCACAGGCACAACTCGCCAGCCTCGGGCACCTGCTGGTGCTGGTAAAGACCGGGCAGGCGAGCCTCGGCACCTTGGAAGTGATTTTGGCCAGTCTCGCGGCCTCGCTCGGTACAGACATTCGCAGCGCCCGGCAGTTCATCATGGCCCTATTTCAGAATACGCCCTGGACCCCCAGGCACTAGGAGGTTAGTCCCATGCCAGTCGCCGACGCCGACCTCAAGTTCTACCTCGCCGCCAGCCGGCCCGTTGCGGACACCGGCACCAGCGGAGGGGCGCTCGATCCGAAGATGCAACTGATTGACCGCACCTATGCCGACGCCATGAACACCGGCAGCGGCGAGCAGGTGAAGTTGACCTCGGACTCCGCTGCGGACACTCAGAACTGCACACTCATGGGCTATGCCCCGGACGGCACCTGGGCGACCGAGACGTTCGCCCTGACCGGCGTGACGCCCAAGGTCTCGACTAACACGTACCTGCACCTCGTGAGCCTCGTGCTGGCCTCGGATGCCAACGGGACGATTGCGGTCACAGGCAACACGACGGCAGCGGCGATCCACACCATTCCCATCGGGGAGCGCGGCGCGGCCCGCATGTTCATCCTGGCGAAGGCCAACGCGGTCGGTGGCGCCAGCAAGGACCTGTACGAGAAGGTCTTCGTGGGCAATGACCACGCCAGTGATGCCGCCATCGAGGCGAAGGTGTGGCTGGCACAGGATGCCGGGGCCTACCTCACGATGGACTGCGAGATGAGCGGCGACGTGACGCTCACGGGTGGGTCTGAGACGACGGCGAATCGCGTCACGGAACCGACCACGGGCGGCACCTACTCCTGGGGTGAACACGCCTCTGAGGGCGCAGCCCATGTCGCCGGGGACGCCGAGGACGGCAACCTCGCCGCCGATGAGTGGCAGGGCGTATGGATCAAGCTGACTCTGGCGGCAGGTCTCACGCCGGATCAGGACACGCAGTGGCAGCCCGCCATCAGCGCGGTCGCGACCTAAGGAGCGTGAGGACGCATGGCCCTCTACGGACAGGCCTTCATTGCGCACTACGTCGCGTGGGACGTGGACAACAATGCGCCAGCACTTGCTGATGCCGCGAACCATACCATCCGGCTCGTGCGCGACGGCGCGGCGGCGGCGGCTACCAATGCTCCTGTTGACGTGGAGAACGGCGTCTGCTCGCTGCTGCTGACGGCAGCGGAGATGACGGCGGAGTGCGTGACGATTCAGGGCGTGAGCGCGACTCCCGACGTGGTGATTCTGCCGCTGACGGTGGTGCCGGACGCGGACTACACGAAGGCGCGGGCGGAGTTCCTCGACGCGCCGGTGAGCGGACTGGCTACGAGCCTCGCGGTGACTGCCATCGGCAATCTCGTCGTGGCGCTCATGGGCGACGGGTGGACCGATGAGACGCTCGTGGCCCTGCGGGCAGCACAGGTGACGCTACAGGCCGCTGTGGACGCGGTGCCGACCGCTGCCGCGAATGCCGCCGCGGTCGTGGCTGCCGCCTTCGGGGACGGCGAGTTCCCGGTGCCGTTGACCGTGGAAGACGACAGCGGAGATCCGGTGCCCGCCGCCCGGCTGACCATCCCGGGTCTCTCGGTCCAGAGCAGCGAGACCGATGGGACCTTCGCGAGCGCCTGGGGTCTCGACCCAGGCACCTATGCGGTCACGATCATGGCGCCGGCTGGATACACGCCCGCCAACCCGTACACGCTCGTAGTGGCGGCCGATGGCAGCGTGACGACGCCGACCGACGGGGCCTTCGTGGTGCCCAAGGCGGCTACGCCGGAACCCACCCCGGACGGCTACTGCACTGTCTGGTGCCTCGCCGGCACTGAGGGGCCGGATGATACGACGGGGACCTTCTACGTCTCCGAGGTTTTCTCGCCCGAGGTCTACGACCCGGATGGGACGCCGGTGGAGATCGTCCGCGGCGGGACCAGCATGGCGCTCGTGGATGGTGCGGCGTATCGGCAGGTGCGCCAGGGTGCCGTCGTGAGCTTCGTGTTGGCGACGCCGGGCAAGCAGAAGACATGGACCCGCGTGGTCATTCCAGAGACCGCCGAAGCCTACGTGCAGAATCTCGTGGCTGAAGAGTAAGACGCCATGGCCCTGACGCTGACCGCCCTTACCGATGTCATAGAACTCCCGGCTCCCGAGTCGGGAGTTCAGGGCGACTACCAGACCTTCGGCTACTGGCCGGCGATAGGCGCGGTGGTAGCCGATGTCGGCTTCTTCGGCTACGTGAACCCTACCAACTTTGAGGCGACGGCGGTACAGTGGGATCCCGGCAACAATGCGACGCCGGGCGTGGTGCTCGCGACGGCGCCAGCGAAGAGGCGCTGGTATCTGGAGGGGACGGGCCCGGACCTATTGCTGGTGGGCTGGACGGATGAGGGCGTGACTGAGCCGGCGCCGTTCGTGATCGAGATGCCGGTGACGCGGGTGGTGCCGGATGGCGGAGTGGTGGTGACGGCGGGGGAAGGCGAGTTGGTGTCGCACACGCCGGTGGTGGTCGCGCCGGATGGCCCAGGGTCCGTCGTGGCGGCCGGCGATGCGGAGTTGGTCTCGCATACGCCGGTGGAGATCGTCCCAGATGGCGGCGTGGTCGTGACGGCGGGGGAGGGGCGGCTGACGGTGGCGGGGCAACTTCAGCCAGGGGATCCCGGGTCGGTGGTGACGGCGGGGGAGTTGGTGTCGGGCGGGCTGGTGGTGGCGGTGTACCCAGAGGGGTTGGGCGGCCTGGTGGAACTGGAGTTGACGCCGGGGGCGTGGCCGGGGGCGGCGCGGTCGGTGGCAGTGCCGAAGACGTTCGACCGGATGAACAACCGGCGGTACGGGGGGGATATCGGGAGCGCGCGGCCACCGTGGTGGACGCCGATTGACACGGGGAACCCGCTGGCGCAGTACGCGGCGTTCTGGAGCTGGTGCGCGGAGGACACGTCAGACCCAACATTGGTTGCGAACGCCTCCGACCCGTCGTTGAATGGTACATTGTTGAATTGGTGGACATCGGGATGGACATCAAGTGGTCTCTCATTCCCGCAGGGCGAGTCTGTATTGGCACAATACTGCGATGTTCCGCCTGGACCAGCGCCTTGGGACCTGCGAAAGATGACATTTCTCGTCGATGTCAAGAAGGGTTCTATGCAGTGGGGCAACGAAACGATCATGCACTATACTGGTTCCGATGGCCTCGGTAGATTGGTCAACCTGTCGTTGTTGGAAGGCCCACCACACGGAGACCCGCCGATTGAGACTGTGTGGATAGTGTTCTCAGCCAACGAAATATCGTTCCAGGTATTGTTCGACCTTTTGTCCAACGTGGAGGATGGAATGGGCCATCGCTTCGTTCTGTCGGCCGACCTGGAAGCGGGTAGCGGGGCTTGCTACATGGATGGTCTGGTACTTGGCAACTTCGTGCCGACTACGGGTGTCCCAACCGGAGGCACAGGTAACTTGCATGTAGGCGTGGGGTCGGGCGTACTGGGATTTGGTTATACGCCATACAAAGGAACGATCTGCGAGGCAGGGTTCTTGTTTGGCTACGCTGCCACCGCGGCGGACGTGGCCACCAACCCCATGTTCGCCATCCCGTATGGCTTTCGCGGAAGCTTCTTACCTGTCACTGACGCGCCCGTCTCATAGCCGCTCTACTGAAAAGGAGACCTTGCCCCCATGCGCCGCAACAGCCGCAGTAGCAGGCCCCCGCCGCGCCGCCACACCAGGTCCGTCGTAGGCACACCCGCCGCACCACCGCCACAGCCCGAGACCAAGGAGTCGAAGATGAGCATACCGCGTATGCTCTCGCTGACGCCACCGCTGACATCGTCATCGCCCCCGCGCACTCCTGGCGGCAAGCCGGGCAGCGGCCCCAGCATCGTAGCCGTCGTGCGCACCGGGGTTCCGCAGGTCAGCCTTCCTGCCGACCTCACCAATCCCCTCATCATCACAACCATCGTGACCGACGCCAAGGCCTACGTCTTGCCCGAGGTGCTCGTGGCCTTTCGGCGCCTGCGTTGGGAGGGCGACAAGGTGCTCCACGTCACCTACAACGGCCCGAGCAAGCTGAGCCGACGGCTGGTGGCGCGCCACTGGGACGGGCCCCTGAGCAGCATCGAGGTGGACCTGAGCGTCAGCCGCGACAACCAGTGGCACAGCGGGATCGTCGCCCTGCTTCGCGAGGAGACGCGCAGGGCGCTGCTGGACCTCAAGGTGGGGGGAGAGTTCACCTTGTGGGTGGACTGCGACGTGGTGGTGCCTGAGGACGCCGCAGAGGCCATGGCGGCGCATGGGCAGCCTCTGGTGAGCGGCGTGGTGCCGAGCCGCAAGCCGGACAGCGTGATTGCCCGAGATGGCTTCGGGCAACCGCTACTGCGACCGCAGCAGATCGCGACCGAGGGGTTGCGTAAGATCGCCATGTCCGGGTTCGGGTGTCTGCTGATGAAGCGCGAGATGCTGGAGCAGGTACACTGGCAGCCGGAGGAACTGACGGGGATCGTGGACGGGGGCGGCGGCGAGGACGACCATCTTTGCGCGGAGGCGGCGGCGCTGGGGCACCAGCTCTACCTGGACCCGCAGGTGATGTGCTGCCACTATGGGGAGGACCGGCGAGGCTATGCGGCGATACCGGACTACGGGCACGCGAACCTAAGTACCTTTCCGATGGCCCCTGTGCCCTACTCGGTGCTGAAAGTCGCTCCACGCGGGCCTGAGAAGCCGCGACGGGTACTGTGGATGATGGCTTCGCTCGGGTGTCATGGTGGTGTGAAGGTGTGCTACCACATGATGCACGCGATGTACGAGGCGGGATGGGAAGTGTCGGTGAACTCGTTCAACGAGTGGAAGCGGGGCGAATGGACCGATTGGAGTTTCGTGCGGCGGCTGACGCAGAACACGATCGAACCGCCCTACGACATGGTAGTGGCGAACTACCATGCGACGCTGCCCATCGGGGCGAAGATCAAGGCCTCGCACCGGCTGGCGTTGATCCAGAGCGACGAGCCGAAGTGGGACATCGAGGCTACGAAAACGGTGGAGGCCAACTTCCGCACCCCCGGCTACCAGCATGTCATCATCGCCAACCACATGCGCGGCTTCGCCGAGGAATACGGCATGGAGATCGCGGGGCAGATTGACAACGCGGTGGACAATCTGATCTTCTACCCCGACTGGTTTCTAGAGCGCAAGTGGCCGCACTCGTTGATGATGATTCGCAAAAACGCCCCGGTATGGTTCACGGGGCAGGACTATGCGGAGGCGGCGGTGCTGGAGTTGGCGCGACGGTATGCAGACCTGGAGGTCGTGGTGGTGGGGCAGACGGCGCCGAGGTGGCCGTGCAAGGTGCGGCACGTGAAGACCTACGATCCGAACGAACTGCGAAGGTTGCTTAACAGCGTCTCGTGCTTCGTGCGGCCGTCGCTGATCGAGGGCTTCAGTCTGACCGATCTGGAGGCCATGGCGTGCGGGACGCCGCTGGTGGCGACGCCGATCGGCGTGAGCGACGTGGCGGTGGACGATGAGGACTTGCTGCTGGTGCCGAACATCCCGACCGCGGAGTTCATCGCGCGCGGGATGGACACGAAGACGAGGCCGGCGCTGGGGCAGGAGATCACGGCAGGGATCGTGGCGGCGGTGACGCGCGTGTTCGAGGAACCGACGCTGCGGGAGAAGCTGGCACGCAACGGGGTGCGGCTGACGCGGGAGCGGACGTGGGAGCGGGAGCAGCGACAGTGGATGGCCATTGTGGACCGAGTAATGGCAGGAGGTGCGATGGCAGATGGCTGAGATGATTTGTAGCTGCAAGAGACGCCCCTTCGTCTGGACAGAGCATCCTGGCGTAGGAGGGCATTGGCGCAGGCAGAGGCCTTTTCGCCCAACAATCTTCAAGACAGACACCAATCGTCATTGCGATGAATGCGGTGATCTTCTGCGGGCAGACGGCACTGTTGAACGGTGGACAGAGCGTGGCGACACCGGGCCGGGCCCGGGCAACCACCTGGTGTCGGAGGGGACCGCATGAGACGGGTCATCGTCGGGGACGAGGCCGCGGGATGGGAGTTCTTCAACAATCACCTGGGGGGCGCGAATTACCACGACCGCAAGCGCCAGCAGTTGCGGGAGTTCGGCATCCCCGAGGCCCTGATCGCCCAGTGGGAGGCGGGCGACCGGGCAACTGCCTCCTATGGGCTACAGATGACACACGTACTCAGCATGGTGGACCCCGGGCTGGAGCGGATGCGCCCGGATAGCGCCCTGCGCCTGGGCCTCTATGCCAAGAGCATCGGGGATCTGCTGTGTGGGAGTCGGGAGGACGCCGAGATCATGGACTTTGGCTGTGGGCCCTGGGTGGATGCGTCGCTGTACTTCGCCAGCCGCCTGACGTGCCCCACAGTGCGGCTGGTGGACATCAACCCGCTGCCGCTGTACTTCGCGGCCTGGCAGTTACAGCAGGCGGGCGTCAAGCATGAGATCGTGCTCGCGGCCCAGGGCGACGATGCTTCCCTGCAGGTGACGAGCGACACCGCACTCATCATCGAGGTCACGGCCTTCGAGCACGTCGCGGGCATCCGATGGCTCTTTCCGAAGATGATGGAGGCGTTGCCCTCGGGTGGGCTGTTCCTGACGAACTACACGCGGCTGGACTGGACCCGGCCGGAGTTTGATGGGCACCAGGAGAACAAGAACTTTGCGCCGGAGGCCGTGACGTGCGCCCTGGACTTGGCGTATCGGTATGAGTGGAAGCCGGAACAACAGCCGCACACGGGTTGGGATATCTGGGAAAGGAGATGATGATGACACAGGAAGAGTACCTGGAGGGCATGAAGCAGTGGGCCGACGGGGAGCGCATGGTGCCGGAGGCGTTCACGGGTGGGGTGAGCAACGTCAACTCGCACTTCATCCATTGGCAGCGGGCGGCGGAACTCATCAACGAGGGCGACCGAGTCTTGGAGGCTGGGTGCGGGTGCGGGCTGCCAGCGCGCATCTACTCGCTGAAGAGTCGGCGGCCGGTGGTAGCCGTGGATCAGGACTATGCGGTGCAGTGGGCGCGGGTGCTGTACCCGACACCGGGCGTGACCTTCGTGGCGGGGGACTTCAATCTGCCGGAATGGACTGCTGGGATAGGGCCGTTCGATGTGGTCGTGTGCCTTGACGTGTTGGAGCACATTCGCGAGATGGACGTGCTCCTGCAAGCATTCCTGGGCGTCAGCCATGATCACACGCGGTACATCCTGACGACACCGATTGCTGGCAAAGATGAGGGCAATCCCTGGCACCTCCATTTCTGGCCGACAGTGGAGGAGTTCCTGGATGACGTGGGGCGGGTATTGCCAATAGAGAGGGTGACGCGGATATAATGGCAACACCTAATGCGGAAAGAGTTGTCAGTCTGGTGGCCATCCTGGTTATCACCATCTGCGCCATGATTCTCTTATGGGTAGGAGTAAATGTAGCCAGAGGTCATGGCTGGCAGGCTTGGGGAGTTGTTATCATGGGAGATGTCAGCATGTTGGCAATGATTTGTGGCCTATGGTGGTTCGTGGTGGGAGATCAGTGGCATACCGGGCGAGGTGAATCATGACCGGCGAGCGGATGACCTTCAGCAGTTCCATCGTGACGATCCAGCAGCACCTCGTGCGCTACGTGTGGGCGCTCAAGTGGTGCGTGGGAAAGCGGGTGCTCGACGCGGGGTGCGGGATCGGATACGGCAGCGCCATGCTGGCAAAGGTGGCCAGCGAGGTGTGGGCGGTAGACGTGTCTGGCGAGGCCTACCAGTGGCACGGGCCGACGGTACACTTCCGCGAGAGTCGCATCGAGGATCTGAGCGCACAGGACCCATTCGACACGGTGGTCTGCCTGGAGACGCTGGAACATCTCGACGACATGGAGTCGGGACTGGCCAAGCTCATGGAGTTGACGGCGCCAGGAGGGACCCTGCTTCTGTCTGTGCCGGTCCACCAGGGGCTCAACGAGTGGCACCACGGGCGCGACTACAGCGTGGCGGACTGGGATGCGCTCATGGCGGGGCGCGGGGCCTCGCAGATACGCTTCTACCAGCCGCGCGGGGACGAGTTGGGGTCCTTCAGCAACTGTGAGATTCAGTACCGCACCCATTCCACGGAGGCAGCGGACGGAAACAGCCTGTACATCGTGAAGAAAGGACTATCGTGAAGCAGCTCCGCGTTCTTTTGGCCAAACCTGACTTTGCCAGCCTGCTCGGTAGCCGGGTCTATCAGACGTACCCCCTTGGCGCGATGTACGTGGCCGCGATGCTGCAGGAGCGCGGGCACGAGGTCCTGATCTACCACGGAGACGTATCCAATCCAGAACCGTTGCCCAACGGGCCGGTGGTGCTGGGCGAGATGAACGTAGCGCCGCTGACGGCCGACATCTGCGCGCCGTTCGGGGACCTGCTCGACTCGTGGCAACCGGATGTGGTGGGGATCAGCTACACGACGGCGGACTGGGCGGCGGCGCACCAATTCGCGAAGATGGCGAAGAGGCGGGGGATCAGGACGGTGGCGGGAGGGATACACCCGTCGCTGATGCCGGACGAGGAGGCAGAGTCGGGCTGTTTTGACTGTGTGGTAGCGGGGGAAGGAGATTGGGAGTTTGCAGCCAGCGCGTTCGAGACGCAGGAAACAGACCCGCTATTCTCACTGGGACATGACGACCTCGACCGCTACCTCCCCGCGCGCGACGCCGTGATCGGCCACGAGAAGTACCCCGACTTCCTGCGTGGCATGATCGCCACCCAGCGGGGGTGTCCCTATGCCTGCGCGTACTGCGCGGCGCCGGCGGTCTTCGGGACGAAAGTGCGGACGCGCGACCCGCTGAGGGTGCGCGCGGAGGTGGACGCCCTCGGCGTCGCCCATGGGCGCATCATTGACGATAGCTTCGGCGTGAACCGCGCGCATGGCCTCGCAGTGTGCGCGGCGCTGGCGGGCAGCGGTTACCAGTGGATCGGGGACATGGCGCTGCAGAACGTGGACGAGGAACTGGCGGAGGCGTTGGCGGCCGGGGGCTGCGAGAAGGCGTGCATGGGTGTGGAGAGCGCGAGTCCGCGGTGGCGGGAGTTGAGCGGCAAGCACCTGGAGGAGGGCGACCCCGAGGCGGCGTTGGCGCTACTGAAGGGCAAGGGCGTGGCGGCGGTCGCCTTCTACATGATACTCGGCTTCCCGGGCGAGACGGTGGCGGAGATGCGGGCAACGCTGGCGTGGGCGCGGCGGCTCAAGGGCGAGGGCGCGGAGATCTGCCTGAGCCTGCTGACGCCGTACCCGGGGACGAAGCTGTGGGAGATGATCCCGGCGGGGCAGCGGCCGCAGTCGTGGGCGGGGTTCCTGCACCAGAGCGGGAGGGTGATGCTGGGGGACTGCACGAGACGCGAGTGGGACAGAGTCATCGAGGAGGCCCGGCAGATATGAACGGGCTGCGGGAGGAGGTGATCGGCGGGCAGCGGCTCATCCTCGGCGACTGTCTGGAATACCTGCCGACGTTGGCGGCGGGCAGCGTGGATGCGGTGATTACTGACCCGCCGTACAGCAGCGGAACTCGGCGCGAAGCGTCGAAGGGTGTCCGCAAGTCCATGAACCGCGAGACCGCAGACAGCGCATGGTTTGCATCCGACTGCCTGACTACAACGGGGTTCGTCTGGCTTATGCGGTCACTCGCCCTATTGACGAAGCGCACCATGAGCAAGGGGGCGCACTTCCTGAGCTTCATTGACTGGCGCATGTACCCGCAACTGTCAGCGGCGATTGAGAGCGCGGACCTGCGGCAAGTGGGCCTCGTGGTGTGGGACAAGCAGCACTTCGGCATGGGCAACTACTTCCGCAACCAGCACGAACTCATTCTGCACTTCACCTATGGAAAGAGCAGGCCGATGGTGCGGCGCGACTTGGGCAACGTGCTCAACGTCACTCGACAGGGAACGGACCTCCACCCAACAGAGAAGCCCGTGGAACTGCTCTCTCTGCTCGTGTCAGCAGTGACGTATGAAGATGAGACGGTCTTTGACCCGTTCATGGGCAGCGGCACGACCCTCGTAGCCGCCGAACTCCTCGGCAGGCGCGGTATCGGCATCGAGATCAGCGAGGAGTATTTCGACATCGCCTGCCGCCGCGTGGAGGAAGCCGTGAAGAAGCGCGAGGCCACCGAAGCGCAACTGACCCTGGAGGAAGCATTCGCATGAGACTACTCGCCATCGCCGCTGATAGCAACGCCGCGGTGCGCTTCCGGCAGATCGCCCGCTGCAACCCCGGCATGACCTGGGACTGCGTGACCGTGCGCGAGGATGCGGTGGGCGAGCTGTATGACTGGACGAAACGCGCGCACCACTTGGCCCTGCGCGACCGCTGGGTGGAGGCGACACCGCAGGGCGAGGTGCTGCCGGACATCCTCGCGCTGTCATACGAGCGGGCCTGCGGGGCGCTGGCCCTCCCGCTCAATGAAAAGTTCCTGTGGTACGCCCCGGCGCTGCTGGAGATGGTGTCGGCACTGCGGCAGGCCCTGAGCGCATGGGAGCAACAACACTATGATGCCCTGGTGCTGTGGAGCCAGTGGTGCTGGTACAACGAGGTCGCGAAGGGTTGGGCGCGGGAACGGGGCATTCCGATCATCTACGTGGAGCGGGCGAGCTTTCCCGGCATGTTGATCGTGGACGGCACGGGGCTGGCGGAGGGACACAGCGACCTGGAGCTGTACGCGGGCATGACTGTGGGTGATGAGGACTACCGGAACTGGCTATCGTTGGCGACCAGCCAGGCCATCGAGCCGCAGCGGCTGACGACACCAGGGCAGGTGCGGCAGGCGCTTAAGGGCCGGCGCACGACCTTCGTGCCGCTGCAGATGCCCTATGACACCAACATGGTCTTCCGGGCGGGCGCGATCTGCACGAACGACGGGCTGCTGGACTGGGTGGACATCCATCGCAAGGCCGATGAGCAGATCATCGTCAAGAAGCACCCGGCGGACTGGTTCACGAGCCCCGCAGCGTTGGAAGCGAAATGCGCGGCGCTGGACTTCAGGCTGGTGGACTTCGCGGTGCATCCGCTGCTCGAGCAAGTGGACCACGTAGCGACCATCAACTCGCAGGTGGGCATCGAGGCGTGGATGCACGGGGTGCCGGTGACGTTCCTGGGGCAGCCGAGTTTCCGGCTGGCGGGCCTGACGCCGCAGCGGAACATCGAGGCGCTGCTGGCGTACTACATTGCGCCGGCGCAGTTCACGCAGCGGGCGCGGGAGATCATCGCACGACAGAAGGGTGGCGCGGCATGAGCAATCCGAAGGTGCGTTGGCGACTGTTTCAGGATGAGGGCGAGCCCACAACGAGGGAACGCGGGATGCGCGTCTACGAGGAACTGCGGCGCCAGGGCTGGGACGCCGACAAGTGGGACGGCAAGGAGCGCGCCGACATCATCGTGGTGCAGTACAACATGCGGGCGCTGGAGGAGGCCCTGGCGGCCGCGCCGGTCGTGGTCTACGACTGCAACGACATGACCTTCGCGGACGCCTGGCCGGGGCCCAAGGAGACGATCATCGCCGGCATGGCGCGCGTCTCGGCCATCGTCGCCGGGTCGCCGCGCCTCGGGCAGCACCTGGAACGCCTGCACCCGACGGTGCGCATGATCGAGCAGGCGGTCGGGCCGCAGTACTGGTCGGTGAAGCCGAGGAAGCACGAGGGCCTGCACCTGTTCTGGATGGGGATGCACGACAATATCACATATTTTCGCGACCTGGACCCGGTGCTGGAGGCGCTGGCGAAGCGCCACGAGTTCACCGTCCACTTCTGCACCTCGCGCAAGTCGAACCTGGACCACGGGGATGGGTGCGTGAAGAGCAACGAGAAGCGGGTCGCCACGAAGCCGTACCCGACCGAGTTCCACGAGTGGAGCGTGGAGGGCGCACTGGAGGTCATGGCGACGTGCGACCTCGGCATCGCACCGCTGTTCCAGAACGAGTGGTGCTGGTGCAAGTGCGCCAACAAGGCGGTCAACATGATGGCCGCGGGGCTGGCGGTAGTGGTGAGCGATGTGCCCAGCTACCGGGCGGCCATCGAGGACGGGGTGACGGGGCGGCTGTGCTACGGGCCGGAAGAGTGGGAGGTGGCGCTGGACGAACTGATGGGGAACGCCACGAAGCGGAAGGACATGGGGAAGGCGGGGAAGAAGGCGGCGGGAGCGTACCGCCTGGACGTGATCGCGGGACAGTGGGCAGATTTCCTGACGGAGGTGGCATGAGGTGCTATACATTCTGGTAGGTGTCGTGGCATGTGTCTTCGCTGGTTTTCTGCACGACAGATTCCGCAATCCATTTCAGACACCAATGGTCGAGTTCACGGTATCAGACTACAGGGTTTTCATCGTAGTCCTGTTCCCTGTTCTGCTTCTGATGATCGTTGGTTCGAGGTTCAGTAATTGGCTCAGCGGGCGATAACTCGGGAGGTGGTGTAGCAGTGCCGACACGAGACAGGGCGGAACGCCTGCATGGCCAGGAGAACGGGCGGCGCTATGCGAAGTCCGCGACGAAGGTGAAGGGCCGACGCCGCGAGCGGGACCGCGACCACGACCTTGTACGGCAACTGCGCGCGGGGATCGCCTCATGGGAGGACGATGATGAGTAGGCTACGCATCCCCCGCTCGCTGACGCCGCCCCTCACCGCCATGCGCCCGCGCTGCGGCTTTCTTCCCTACATTCCCTGGCACCCGTGGGAACTCCACACCCGCCGCACCAGCCCTGGCACCGTCTCTGTCATCGTCCCCGTCTACAACGCCGCCACGACGCTGTATGAGGCCCTGCGTTCCTGTGAGTGGCAAACGCGCCGGCCGAATGAAATCGTGATCGTGGATGACGCCAGCACGGACGATACCTGGGACTGCCTCGCGGACTTGTCCGGGCTGGGGATCTCGACCAGGTGCCTGCAGCACAAGGTCAACCGGGGAGCATCTGCGGCGCGCAACCATGCCATACGGCAGGCGTCCGGCGAGTTCCTGATCTTCATGGATGCCGACGACATGATGCCGGAGTACCGGATCGCGGACACGCTGGAGGAGTTCCGGGCGACCGGGGCGTCGCTGATCTACGGCCAGAAGCGCAAGTGGCGCCGACACCCGCAGGAGTGGGAGAAGGATAGCCTGGCGGTGCCGGTGACGCCGCACAACGTCGTGGGAGCGACTGGTTGCGGCACCTGTGCGGTGACGTTGCGCCGCAATGCCTGCATCGAGCGCGGCCTCTGGCTGGACGAAAGCATGGTTGTGGCGGAGGATGCGGAGCTACTTGTGGCTTGCCTTTCTCGGGGCTTGAAGGTACACTGTTCGCCGAAAGTGTACTGTTGGAGGCGGGATCGCGACGACAGCCTGCGGACGAAGGGTGACTGGCCCCTGATGCGACAGTGGATTGTGTTGAAGCACCGGGAGTGGTTGTCGGAGTATATGGGGCACGTCGTCAACGGAGATGAGAGGGTGTGGGAGTTGCGGGAGGCCGCAGGTTGGACGGAGGCCGCAGGTGTCTCGTGAGGCGGCGGTAGCTGAGATTGTGGCGCTGGGGCGGGCGATGCGCCGGAGGGTGAACGCGCTGGGGGACGTGGCGCGGGAGCCGGCCGAGGTGGTGCTGGCCGAGATACTGAGGGATGGCGACGAGAGCGCGGAGGCTGAAGCCGGACCGCGCCCGGAGTAGCCGGGTTGAGCCGAGCCGCGAGACGACGCACTGCCCACAATACATGGCATGGGTACGGGATCATGGCAGAGCAGCCGCCGGTTCGGGCGTACACCTTCTGTAGCCAACACGGGGACATCAAAGCCGATGTCGCCACTATTGTGGCGCAGACGGAAGCGCAGACCGCCATCTTGAAGGAGTTCAAGACCGAGGCCCGCGCCATCATCCGGGAGTTGCTGGATCGCATTGACAAGCATAGCGCGTCCGATGGGCATCCGCTGATGTTGCAGCGCATGGCCGGGTGCGACCGGGTGCAGGCGGAGCAGGTGGAGACCCTGAAGTCATTGCGCGGGGACATGGACGGCCACGGGCAGCGGCTGCATGACATCGAGCAGGTCACGAAGCCGCTGCCGAAGTTGATTGAAGACGTGAAGTACGGCAAGAGCTGGCGGGCGTTCCTGGGGCCAATCATCGTGGCGCTCATTATGCTTCTAGGCACCGTGTTCATCCGGTTCTCACCGACGGTAGCGGAGGCGGCGAAGACGATAGCGGGGCAATGACATGACCGCCCCGGCGCTGCTGCTGCCCGACGCGGATGAGCCTCCTGAGCGCGAGGACCCGATGGCGCGGGTGGCGCTGCGGATACTGTGGTGTGTGATCGTGGTGGGGTTGGCGGCGCTGCTGGCCGGGTACTACTGCTTTACGAGGTGGGGGCCATGACGACGCTGCAGAGGTACGCGTTGCAGTTGGTGGGGTTCATCGTTGCCGCCGCCGTGTTCGTCGCGGTGCTGGACGTGATCGTAAGCGTAGCCCGGCATTGACCGCCGGGACACTCTGGAGCAAAGGAGAACGCACATGGACTGGTATACGCAACTGCCGCCCGATCAGCAGGCCGCACTTCAGGGACTCGTGGTCATGGCTGTGTTCGCGCTCATCAAGGCGATATGCCATTGGTCCGGCAGGCCGCTGAGCGACACCGCCGCCGCGAAGGTCACGAAGCTGCTGGCCGTCGCCGCTGCTACCGCCGCGACGACGATCGTGGTGACCGGCACCACGCCGCAGTTCTGGATGCAATGGGCAGTGGCGATGGTCTTCGCTGTCGGCCCGTGGGAGATCCTGAGCAAGACCTATGCAGTCGCACCATCCGTTCCACTCGACCCAGAGGAAGGGTGACCTGAAATGAGCCTGGCCACAACGATGATGCTGTCCTACCTCAACCGCCAGAAGAAGGACGCCCTGCTGTACTGCACTCTGGCCCTCAGTGCCGGGTACAAGATCACGCCCTTCCAGAAGGCGTTCGACCTCGTGTGGAAGGCACTGCGCTTCGTGTGCCAACACCAGACGCCGACCGCCGCGCAGGTGAAGGAAGACCTCAAGCTCTGAGGCTTGCCGCACGGAATGATGTATCTGCGCCGCCCTGGCCTATGCCGGGGCGGCGTTCTCTGTTCTGCCTCTCCTGCATGGGTACAGACGTGCCTGTGGCCTGCGCTGGAGAAAAGTGGGGCTACCCCCCTCCACTCGGGGTGCCGGGGAGCTTTCAGGCGTCTGCGGGAGCTTCCTTGTGTTGTACACAAAGAATTACGTTGACACACGTCGAAACACTCGCTATACTTTGTCATCACAGGAGGGCAGACCCCAGATGACAAAGCGCGCCGATACTCCTACACCACCCGAGCCTCGCACCAAACTACGCAGCTTTCGTATCCCCCGCGCCAGCATGGAGTGGCTGGAGTCCAATGCGTCCAGCCAGGGTCGCTCGGCGAATAACCTCCTGAACCTGATCCTCGAACAAGCGAGACTGGACGACGAGCGGGCGCAGGCGCTGGCCGCATCATCCACCCAGGAGGACAAGTGACATGCACGTAGCAGCAGCGTGGGTAGTCGTGGCGTTCATCCTGGGGGGCGGGGTGGGCATCGTGATCGCTGCGCTGCTGGCGGCCTCGAAGGTGGCCGATGCCCAGACGGAGGCCGACGCATGGCGGCGGGGCTTAGAGGACGCGCAGGCGGCGCTGGCGCGGGAGCGCGGCGAGCCTCGGGCGGCGGGGCGGCGGGAGGAGTTGGCGGCGGTGTTGGCGGACGCGGAGGGGGCGCGGCCGGTGGGGCCGTGCCCGGCGATGGCGGTCCACGAGGGGGCGGACGTGTACCCGTTCGGAAAGGAACGCGGCATCCTCGACCCCGCGGCCGTTGGCATGTCTGCGCTCCGCGGTGCTCAACTCATCATGCAGGACTTTGTGGACAAATGCGACCGGGGCGAGGCGCGGTCTGTGCATACCCTGGAGGCATGTCGCGGGTGGCTGGCGGCGCACAGGGTCCTGTTCCCTGACCTGTACCCGGCCCCGTGGTCGGATGCGGCAAGCGACCGGCTGGTGGAGGATCTGGTGGCGCCGGCTGCTGCGCCGGCGGCTGACGCCGTGGCCCCGGAGGTCGGCGAGATAGACGAATACGCGGAGCGACTGGCGGAGCTGGCCGCCGCCGAGAAGGAGGATGCTTGATGGACGAACTGACCTTCATCGGGCAAGTGGGCATCCGCGTGATCGTGACGAAGCAGTTCAAGGACGACCAGCGGGCGAAGCTGGAGCAGGCCCAGACTCAACTCCTACAGGAACGCGATCGGCTGACGAAACTGCGCGGGCAGGCCATCCTACAGCCCAATGTCCCCGGCAACGCCATCGCGCAGATCGACGAGCAGCTCCGCGCAGTGAATGAGGAGCGGCGGGGCATCAACGCGCAACTGGAGGCGCTGGCGGGGTTGGAGATGGGCCAGGAGGTGGCGGCGGGGGTGCAACAAGCGCTCTTCGTGGGCCGGATTGGGGACAACGTGGAGCAGCGATTGCGGGAGACGCTGGCGGTGTTCGAGGATGGGGTGCTGGTGGAGATACGGACTGAGGTGGATGTGCCAGGGCTGCGGTTGGCGACCGAGAAGGACGAAGCGTAGCTTGAGATTTGGTGTGTCGGTGGAGAAGCGCGCCGGGTATCTGGAAGGGCGGGCCGTGGTCTGAGCGGCCGCACCGAAGGAAGCGCCAGCGCGTGACGGACCCACAAGGGCTCCCTCAGAGCAGACCTGAGAGAAAGGGCCTCCGACAAGTCGCTCCCTGGGATAGGAGGGCCGGCACACCAGTAGTTTTGCGGAGGGCCTTGCTTGACCGGGACGCCGGGAGAGGACAGGCCGGAGATTGTGGCTGTGCTACCCGCCCTGCGAAGCGTGCAGGGGAACACTAAGCAGCCCCCTCCGCTACTTTTTGGGAGGCGCGTCCCGCAGAGTCCGCGTCTCTCAAGTCGCAGCCGCCGGGTCGTAGCGCAGGGGTGCCCTCCTTCTGCGCCGAGATCGGCCCGGCGGCCCCCTACATCCAAACGGAGGACTGAGATGGCCGAGAGCATGACGCCGGTGGCGCTGGTCAATGACATCGTGCTCGGCTTCTTCGCGCTGGTGATCGTGGTCTGCGCGGTGCTGCTGGTGCGGGACATCCGGCGGGAGCGGCGCTGGCTGCGCCAGTGGAAGGAGCGGGAGCCGTGAGCGACAGAGGAACTGTGGCTGGATGGATGATCTACGTGATCCGGTCGTCTGGGCAGAAGCGCACCATGGCAAAGCGCCACCTTCTACCAGAGGGAACGCGGTATATGGGGCACACGGCTTGTGGGATGATGCAGGTGGTCGTGGATACCGCGACGATGCCGATGGAGAAGATCGCCGCGCTGCCCGTATGCCGTCGCTGCCTGAAGATCGTTGGAGGAAGCGTGGAGCCGTGAGCGACCACCCGGAGTTCACGAAAGAGCGCGGCGACCAGATGCTTGCTGACATCGCCGGCCACTGCTCCCGCGAAGACTTGCAGGCGGTGGTGGACAAGACGCCCTCGGCCATCATCAAAATGTGTCTCGTCGTCGTGCGAGGGCGCTTTCCGTATGCTAAGTTGACCTATCGAGCGAAGCCAACGCAGCAGCGGGTCTACACGGTGAAGTGCGTCCTGCGGGACGATGAGCGCGAAATTGTAGAGACGCTGACAATGGACTGGTCTGATGTGCAGGACGATGTAGAACTGGGGGAGCTTCTCTATGAGACGACCTATGCGTTCACGCGCCTCGCGGCAGACCTCGAACACATCCTGGCCGGGCTGGGAAGTCGGGAGCCAAGGATATGAGCACCAACTGGGGCTTGCCGATACAGGCGGAGGCGCGGGAGGTGGCGGCGCGGGAGGAGGCGCGGGCGGCGCGGACGGAGCGCGCCCACGCCGAGGGCTGGGACGGGGGCCAGACCATGAACGTGTACTACTGCGACGCTGGTGATGGCGAAGCATGGCGCGGGTCGGGCTCCTATGATCCCCCTGAGTACGCTCGGGTCTGTGACGTTGTGATCGCGCACACCAGGGGACAAGCTCGTGCCCTGTTCGTCGCAGCCGACACAGACTTCATGATCGAGTTCAAGGACCCAATGAGCATCCGCAAGATCGGCACGGTGGGGGCGGACGTGAAGCCGCAGGTGGTGCGCGACGAGACGACGGAGTTGGGGCGGCAGTGCTGGGCGATGATGTCGCCGAGGCACATCCCGGACGACCCGCTCTGCGAGTGTGAGCAGTGCAACCAGAGAGGTGAGTGACGACATGGGAACGATGTATCTGAAGATGGCCGTGAACCCCAGCTACCAGACAGCGGACTTCGCGACGGAACTGGTGCTGGGGCGCGTCAAAGAGGACGGCGACAAGGACGTGCAGACGCGCATTGACCTGACGCTGGAGGGATTGGCGGGGCCGCTCTCCCGGCTCATGTTGGGGGCCGCGATGGTGGCCCAAGACACGTTGACGAAAGCCGGGTTCCCCAATGGGCTGGTACCCGTCTGCGACCACGAGGAAGGCCAGCCGGAACTGACCGAGCAGAAGTACAACTTCAAACTGGAGATCACCGAGCTACTGGTCCCGGACCAGTACCGGTCGAACGAGAAGTGGCACAGCATCGCGAAGCTGGAAATCGCCCTGATCGTGGCGGTCCAGCTCAAGCCGAACATCGCTGACTTCGCCGCCGCGCTGGAGTTCCTGGAGAAGTCCGTGGCGGCCATGTGCCGAAACCTGTTGATCGCGAACCGTGTGGTCGAGGTGGTGGCCGAGCCGATCACCGGAGTTGACGCGGCCGAACTGGCCGCGGCGATGCAGACGGCTGACAATGCATGGTCGGTGGCGCTGCAGATCAAGGAGGCCATCGCATTGAAGTTGGATGCTGACAATGCCACGCTGACGGCGCGGGAGCAACTGGCGAAGATCATGGCGGAGACCGGCGCGGAGAAGGCGTAGTTGTCGAGTGCGCGACGTGCCGGGGGCGATGAGTAGCGCAGCTTGAGACGACAGGTTTGCCGCCGGGGCCACGACAGCATTCCCGTCAGAGTGGACTGGACGGTTACCCGGCGGCATGATGATTGCGGAGAGCGGTTTGGCAGACCGCCCGCTGGGGAGTACAGGCGCTCAGAGTAGAGAGCGTACCAAGGCACCGCAGCAACTTTACGCCCTATGGGAACCTCTAGGACGGGGTCGCTCCCCTGAGTAAGTTGGACTGGGTATCAAGCAGGCCTCGGCTCTCCGCAATGACAGCCCTGCCCCTTGGGCAAACGCAGGAAGACCACCAAACCGCAGACGCCGGAGGCGGAACATTGAACGCTTACCCCAGGGGCAGGGCAATGAAGTTGTCGTGCGCAGCACCATCCCACGAGGGGCCGGGTGCCGGACAAGGAGACGCCCGGCCCCTCCAGAAAGCCAACAGAGGTGAGCCATGCGGACGCCGCCGCCGTCGAATGCGAAGCTGACCCTGCGGTGCACCTGCGGGAAGGACGTGCAGGTGCCGTACCCCGGCAACGGGCTGACGCGGGCCACGTGCGCCGGCTGCGGGGTCTGCCACTGGGCGATGCTGCGAGGGCAGCGGGTATGCACGGGCATGGGGGAGAAGAGATGACAAGGAGACTGAGATGATCGAGCAAGGCTGGCACGTCGTGCCCTTCTGGGCCGGCTACATCATGGGTGTTCTGAGCGGCGCCGGGGTGCTGTTTCTGCTGGCAGCATTGATCCCGAAGAAGGCATAGGTGGATGCAATGGGCGCGAAACCGAGCACTCGCACGCAAACGCGGGCATTCTGCCTGGAGTGCAAGTCGTTCTCAATCCGTCCGGGCGTTGGTCGTTGCAGTATCTGCGGCAAACCAAAGCACAAATCCATGGAATATGTGGAGTACGGACAAGAGTCGGGGCCCGGGGATTTATCCGAGGTCGGTGCCTTAGCAAGTAGACACGGGGATGGGTGATTAGCGTGGCAGCAGAGACCACATTCTCCCCCGCCGTCGAATCCAAGGCCGCCGAGATCGTGGCGGCCTGTGGCGTCCGCAAGTATCACGGCGACTGGCCCACCTGGAAGGTGCAGGGCGCGACCGGCGAGTACACGGTGCGCTGGTGGGTGAAGAAGCAGAAGTGGACGTGCGACTGCCCGGCGAATGGGGCGTACTGCAGCCAC
>Ga0307378_10000413_pt1 | contig 75179 bp, 66 predicted proteins | sample UN1MG_FD_202238 | JGI IMG/M metagenome (GOLD analysis project Ga0307378, IMG submission 202238) | Soil microbial communities from Risofladan, Vaasa, Finland - UN-1 | ecosystem: Environmental > Terrestrial > Soil > Coastal area > Acid sulfate soil | place: Finland: Risofladan, Vaasa | collected... | reverse complement strand
GCCCTGACAGATGATTTTGATGCCGTTTGCCGTACACACGACAAACTCCCGCGAAAATCTTTCGTGGATACTTTGTTGCGCATGGTTGCGTGATTCTATAGGACACAATTTCGGTGAAACTTCAATTATAGAGTATATCTTATTTATATTACTTTATATGTGGATAATATAAAGTAAGAACTTTCAACGGACGCCTGAGATGATAAGAAAAAACGTCTTTGTTACTGGTTCACCTCGATGCGGGAAATCAACCCTGATACAGAAGGTCCTAGAGAAGCTGAATGGCCCAGCAACAGGTTTTTTTACGCGGGAGATGAGAGAGGGGGGTGAGCGACTCGGTTTTTCCATAAATACGGTGGACGGAAGGGAAGGGATCTTGGCCCATAAGAGCATCAGAAGTCGATACAGGGTAGGCAAATATGGGGTAAATCTCAAGGACATAGACGATATTGCCGTTCCCGCCATGATACCTTCGGGACAAGAGCAGATAGTTGTAATTGATGAGATCGGAAAGATGGAATGTTTCTCTCCTCTGTTTAAACAAGCCCTGATCGAAGTACTTGATTCGCCAAATCGAGTGCTCGGCTCGATTGCGCTGAGAGGAGACTCTTTTATTGAAGCCGTTAAACGGCGTGAAGATGTAATGGCGATTAGCGTGACGATCCAGAACCGCGATATCTTGGTGAATCAGCTGCTTGATACAGTGAAGGCATTTAACATTGCATAGCAAGGGGGCGAAATGGTATAAAAATCAGTCCTGGAGGAATGAAGGTGAAGAAGCGGTTGATTATCATTGTGTTCCTTGTCTTGTTTCTTGGTGTAGGCGCTTTTGTGTATCTCGGGCAGAGGAGGGTGCGGGTCAAGGAGACATACTATTCCGGCACCATTGAGGCAAGGACTGCGGAATTGTCCTTTCAGGTAAGTGGGAGAGTTGTTGAGATCTTAGCAGATGAGGGGGAACGTGTTCAAAAAGACGTGATTTTGGCAAAGCTTGACCAATCGGAATATCGAGCCAGGTATGAGCAGGCGAAAGCGCAATTGCAGAGTGCCATCAAGAACGGCGAAAGGGCACAGATGGTCTTGGAGCTCTACAGGGAGACACTTCCCGACGAGGTTGCGCGGGCAGAGGCCGGTGTGGAGGTTCTTATGTCACAATTGAGGGAGCTCCAGTCCGGTTCGCGCGAACAGGAAATAGAGCGGGCTCGATTGGCATTTTTGGGCGCAAAGGATATCATGGAGGAGGCCAAAAAGAACAAGGAGCGGTACGAGAAGCTCTTTGAAAAGGGCCTTGTTTCGGAAAGGGAATGGGATTCAGTGCGGCTCAAGTATGAGACTGCTCTGAAAGAGTTTGAAGGGACCAAGGAAACGCTCGGGCTTTATGAGGAAGGTGTCAGGAGAGAGACCATTGAGACAGCACGAGCCAGAGTAGCCGAAGGGAAGACCCTGCTGAAGCAGGCCAAAGGCAATCTCAAGAGGATTGAGGCAGCGGGAAAAGAAGTTGAGACAGCGCTGGCCCAGGCCGAGGCGGCCGAATCAGCGGTTAGGCTGGCGGAAACCCATCTGCAATACACACTGCTGAGAGCGCCATTCGAAGGGATCGTAACCAGTCGTAACATGGAGCTGGGCGAGGTAGTTTTGCCCGGAAGGGAGGTTCTTTCTCTGTCGGATCTCTCGTCCGTTGATCTGAAGATATTTGTCGATGGGACGGAGATCGGGAAAGTTAAGCCAGGACAAAAGGTTGAAGTACGAGTCGATACGTTTCCCGATAAGATATTCTGGGGAAAGATATCGTTTATCTCTCCCGAAGGAGAATTCACTCCAAAGATCATCCAGACCCATAAAGAACGGGTCAAACTCGTATACCTCGTGAAGGTTGCCATTCCCAATCCGAACCTTATATTAAAATCAGGAATGCCTGCCGATGCATGGCTGCGATAATAGCCTACCTCACACCACGGATTTCCCGCCGGAAGGAGTTCCCATCGTTCAATTGATAGATGTCTCCAAGCGTTACGGCTCGATTGAGGCAGTCAATCGAGTGAGCTTTCAGGTGTCAGGTGGAGGCATTTTCGGGATCGTAGGTTCTGACGGTGCAGGTAAATCAACATTGCTTCGCATGGTAGCAACGATGATCAAACCCTCCTCCGGAAGAATCACGATAGACCAATTGGATACGGTGTCGCAAAGGACAAGGGTTAAACCCATTATCGGCTATATGCCCCAGCGTTTCGGTCTTTACCTTGATCTGACTGTGGGCGAAAACATCGACTTCTGCATGGATATTTTCGGCATCTTTGGAGAGGAGAGGAGAAAAAGGAAAGAACGGTATCTCGGGTTTTCTAACCTCCTTCCCTTTTTGGACAGGCTGGCCGGTGCACTTTCCGGCGGCATGAAACAGAAGTTGGGCCTTGCCTGCGTACTCGTTCATCAGCCCAAGGTCCTCATTCTGGATGAGCCCACCAATGGAGTAGATCCGGTGTCCCGGCGGGAATTCTGGGATATACTCGGCGATATGAAGAAGGAGGGCATGACCATCCTGATCTCAACTGCATATCTCGACGAGGGAGAGAAATGCGATCAGCTTGCCATTATGCATAAATCCCATGTTTTAGGGATAGCAACGCCTGAAGCAGTCCGATCGAGTTACCCCAGCCTGGAGGAGGCCATGATTCACCGTATTCAGGAAGTGGATGAGAGGCTTATTCATGATCGTTTCGGCGTCTGATGTCGTATACGTGAAAGACCTCGAAAAGAGGTTCGGTCGTTTTGTCGCCGTGGACAAGGTCTCTTTTTCGGTGAAGAAAGGAGAGGTCTTTGGTTTTTTAGGGCCAAACGGTGCAGGTAAATCGACGACCATTCGTATGCTCTGCGGCATCATAAGTCCTACCTCAGGATATGGCCAGGTTGCCGGTCATGATATCTTCTCCGAGGCCGAGGCGATTAAGCATTCCATCGGGTACATGTCGCAGAAGTTTTCCCTTTACGAAGACATGACCCCTTTTGAGAATATCCGATTTTATCTGGGGGTGTATGAAGTACCGCAAGAAGAGTGGAGAGAAAGGGTTGAGTGGGTGCTCGACATGGCGAGTTTAAAAGATGTTCGAGACCGTGTTACCAAAGAACTTCCCCCCGGATGGCGGCAGCGTTTGGCGCTTGGCTGTGCTCTGCTTCACCGACCTGAAATCCTTTTCCTGGATGAACCCACCTCAGGAGTAGACCCTATTACGCGGCGGCACTTTTGGGAATTCATTGATAGCCTGGCTGAGGGAGGGGTAACGGTATTCGTAACAACGCACTATATGAACGAGGCCCTCAACTGCCGGCGGGTTGTGATGATCAACGAAGGAAGGATTGTGATATCTGGAAGCCCGACAGAGATTATTAATCGGGTCTTTCCCGAAAGGCCCGAAGCTGACCTGGACGATGTGTTTGTATACTTGATGTCTCGGAGAACTCCGTGAACCCGGTGAATATCAAGGCTGTTGCACGTAAAGAGTTCTATCACCTGATCAGGGACTTCAGGAGTATGTATCTGGCCTTTGTTATCCCACTGCTGCTGATCTTTATGTTCGGATACGCCCTGAGCCTGGATGTGGATAATGTGAAGACCGTGATCGTTGATCAGGATAAGACCGGACTGAGCCGTGACTTCATACGGAAACTCGATGCCTCTGCTTACTTCGAGATCATTCGCCATCTCGATGATTCACAAGCCGCTGTCAGATACCTTGATCAGGGCGTCACAACAATGGTAGTAGTCATTCCCCCTGGCTGGACTGAAGATCTCAAAGCAGACCGTGAGGCGGCGCTTCAGATCCTGCTTGATGGCAGCGATCCCAATTTTGCCGGTCTCTCGAGGGGCTACATCACGGCATTTGTGGAGGCTTACAATCGCGATCGTCTTCTCAGCTTCCTCAATCGAAAGGGCATGGAAAAAATAAAACCCCCGGTAGATGGAAGGATACGAGTATGGTTTAACGAGGACTTGGACAGCCGGAATTTCATCGTGCCGGGCATTATTGCGATAATTATCATGATCGTAGGGGCTATGTTGACCTCGCTGGTGATTGCCCGAGAATATGAAAACGGGACCATGGAAACGATCCGTTCGCTGCCAATCCGGGGAGGGGAATTCCTGTTGGGCAAAGCCATTCCCTACTTCCTCATTGCGCTAACTGATGTGTTGGTGGCTGTTTTTATGGGACAGGTACTCTTTGGCGTTGTCATGAAGTCCAGCTTTTGGTTAATGGTGCTCGCATCTGCAATCTATATATCGGTTGCCCTGTGCCTTGGGTTGCTCATTTCCATCGCAACAAAATCCCAGTTGGTAGCGAATCAGATGGCCATACTGATTACGTTTCTGCCTTCTTTGCTGCTCTCCAATTTTGTGTTTCCTGTAAGCAATATGCCCAAGATATTTCAAGTCCTGACGTATGTCATTCCTGCAACGTATTTCATAGATATACTCAACGGGATTTATCTCCGAAGCCTTGGTCTTGCACACTTATGGCCTAGCTACGCAATACTGGTGGGTATGTTGATCGTTCTTGGCAACATAGGGTTCGCGATGCTCAAGCGGGAGGGAATGTGAGGTGAATTGGCTCAGGGTTCGCGAATTGGTCCGAAAGGAATTCATCCAGCTTTTCCGCGATAAAAAAAACAGACCTCTTTTAGTCATCGCGCCATTCGTGCAGTTGCTCGTTTTCGGATATGTGCTCAGCACGGACGTGAGAGATGTAAGGGTTGCGGTCCTTGATCAGTCCCACACACGGGAGAGCCGAATGCTGGTGGATGCCTTTGATGCAAACAAGACATTCCACATAATCTATTACCCGAACCATCCCAGAGAACTTGAGGAACTCTTGTTACGAAGAAAGGTCGATCTTGCCGTCAAGATTGACCCCGATTTTAGTGAGCGCATAAGGAGAGGGGATTCATCTCCCATTCAGATCCTTGCCGATGGAAGTATGAGTAATATGGCTGCCGTACGAATCGCGTATGCTTCGCTCGTTCTTGATAGGTTTAATCAGCATATGATTAGGGAGCTTTACGGGCAAAGGTTGGATTACGGCAGGATTGATGCTCGAGTGCGGACATGGTATAACCCGAACCTTGATAGTCGTAACTTCTTTGTGCCGGGCATCGTGGCGGTTTTGATCATGATCCTCTCCCTCCTCCTTACCTCCATGGCTATCATCCGAGAAAAAGAAGCAGGTACCATAGAACAGCTTATCGTTACACCGCTGAGACCCATTGAACTCATTCTGGGAAAAACTATCCCGTATATCATAATTACCCAGACACTCATGATTATCGTCATTACCTTCGCCATCATGTGGTTCTCCATCCCGCTCAAGGGAAACTTTCTCCTTCTTGTGGCTGCGGCGTGTCTCTTTCTCTTGAGTACCTTGGGAACAGGGCTGTTCATATCAACAATCTCGGCAACACAACAGCAGGCCATGATGACCGTGTTTTTTTTCATTCTGCCCTTCTTCATGTTCAGCGGTTTTGTTTTCCCCATCGCCAGCATGCCAACGGCTATTCAATGGCTAACCTATTTGAATCCCCTGCGGTATTTTCTGGTTATCATAAGAGGAGTTTTCTTAAAGGGGGTTGGTTTCGCAGTGCTCTGGCCGCAATTCCTTGCGCTATTGGTGCTCGGGCTCATTGTCTTCACGAGTGCTGTTAAGAGATTTAGGAAGAGACTGGATTAAGACGTTGATGTGAGATCCAGCTAAATTAGGTATAGGAATGTTATGGAGTGTTTTGTTGGGATAGACATTGGCTCTGCCTCCTCCAAAGGCGTTGCCCTGATTGATGATAGGGTAGGAGGTTCTTGCGTTATCCCCTCCGGGGGAGATTACCGGGTTGCAGCCGATAGGATTAGGAGGGAGTTGCTTGCCGGAGCGGGAATATCCTCAGGAGATGTCGCTTATACAATAGCCACTGGATATGGTGCGAAGAACGTGGGCTTTGCTGACGAGGTAATAACAGACATATCCTGTCATGGCAAGGGCATCTCTTATCTTGCTCCATCGGTGAGAACTGCGGTTGATGTTGGGGATTTGTTCAGTAAAGCCTTTCGGATAGATGAAAGGGGCACTATCCTTACCTTCGTACTGAGTGGTAAGTGCGCTGGAGGCTCGGGGAGGGGTTTGCAGGTTATTGCCAAGGTACTCCAGATCAGGCTGGAAGACATCGGGACCTTGTCCCTGAAGTCCAAGAAAAGGGTAGATTTTAATACCGGCTGCGCTGTTTTCGCCGAGAGCGAGGCCGTTTCACGGGTAGCTGAGGGTGTAGAAAAGGAGGATCTTCTGGCCGGGATTCATCGAGCCCTGGCTGCACAGATCAACAGCCTTGCAGAGCGGGTGGGGATTGAAATGGAATATGCACTTGTGGGCGGTGGAGCCAGGGATAGTGGTCTAATTAAGGCGTTGGAAGAGATAACGGGTTTTGATATCGTTGTGCCACCGGAGCCCCACCTGACAGCCGCCCTCGGGGCGGCTGTCATAGCAAGGGAGCGGGTAACCGGTTGATCAGCCTACCTTAAATACGATTGCTGCACCTGTATTTCTTGACAGAATTACAGAAGGTGCTCTATAAAAAGTATGTCTCTCATAGCAAACTTCCTAACCGGTCAGTAACTGTGTCCTGTTAGCTCGTTGATGCTTCTTTGCGGCTTTCCTACTGAAATTGACGCGAGGAATTCTGCCCGCCTCTCTTTTCGGGAGCAGTCTCTGGCAAAAGACTCGAGATACCACTGAGAATACCGGCCAGTGCCTTTTTCGCTTCAACTGGAGTTCTAAAGAAGACCGTAAATTCTCTCCTTAGCGAACGGATAGGAATATAGAGTCCGGCCGAGGGCGGAGCCGGAAGCTTTCCCCTATTATTTGCCCTTAAATTTCGGGATTTCCTTGCCGACGCTGGTCAACCCAGTAAGTGCGTCGGCGGTTGAGAAGATCTCATAGAGGTGGGCTAATTCTTCCTTGAGCCCGTCCGCCAGGGACAGCTCATAGCCTGTATCAATTATCTGGTTAGCGAGCCGGAGCGCAATAGGCGCCTTCTTAGTAAGCATTTTGGCGGTCTTGGCTTCCAAGGGATCATCGCTTTCAATATATTTTCCACCCAACCACGAATCGATGTTGGCATCTGAAAAAAGCTCTTCCAGCTTGCGCCAATCTTGAGGGAGCTCTTCCGTCTTCTTACCCTTGCGGAGAGCGGGCTTTCCCTCCTTAATAAGCGCCAGTATTTTGTCGTCGATTTGATCAGGGGCGAATACATAGTCCACGAGGCCAATGGAAAGGGCATCATTAGCGGAAATGAGCCGACCCGTGAAGATGATGTACTTTGCCAATTCCTTGCCGACGAAGCGGCTGGTCCGTTGGGTACCTCCCAGTCCCGGATAGATCCCGATTCCCGTCTCAGGAAATCCCATGACGGCGCCTGGAGTAGCCGCAATGATATCAGTGGAGAGCGCCAGCTCGAACCCGCCGCCCAGGGCAAGGCCATCCACCTTGGCAATCACTAACTTCTTGCTATCGTCGATGCGATTTAAGACCTCCTGACCGTAGGATGTGAATTTATAATTGTCCTCCAACCGGTCGTTCTTGATGCAATCGACAAAGAATTTGATGTCAGCGCCGGCCACAAAGGCCTTTCCGGCGGTCTCGATGATGATGGCCTTGGTCTCAGGGTCTGATTCAGCCTGCTTGAAGGTCTCGTCCAATTGTCTGACAATGGTATGGTTCAGGGCATTCATGGCATCCGGTCGGGACACATTTACCCGCCCTACGTCTCCGTCACGGCTATATTTGACATAACGGATATCCCAGGGTACCCCCTTTCCCTTCTGGGCCTTTAGACTATCAGGCACCTTAAGATCGGGCCAGGCCTTCAAAAGGTCTTCCACCATGTTGTAGGTCTTATCAATACCCGCAAGGTTCATGAGCTCAAAGGGCCCCTTGCTCCACCGAAGTCCTACCTTGGCGCCCAGGTCGATGTCTGCCATATCCGAGATATTTTCCTCCGGGAGGGTACAACAGATAAAGAAGACGGCACTGAGAAGCCTGTCGGTAACTTTATCCAGTTTACCCTCATCCGCTTCGCCATCGAGAGGAAAATCCTCGCCTGATTCAAACTGGGCCTTTAACCTGGCCGAAGGGGCGTAAAAGGGATGTCCTATTTGATCAAACAGGGATTGGGAAACGTGATAGGATATGGGGACGCCGGTCACGTTGACCAGCTTGAAAGGCCCCATGCCGATCCCCAAGGCATCCATGACCGCTTTGTCAATGGTGGGAATATTGGCCCAGCCCTCTTCCAGAATGCGGGTCGCCTCGTTGTTTAAGGGGGCAAAAAAGCGGTTCACTGCAAAGCCGGGGGAATTCTTGACCAGGATATCGGTCTTGCCAGTGAGAATGGAGTACTGCTTACAGGCCGCGACGGTCTGCGGCGAGGTAAGGGCACCCGGAATAATCTCCAGAAGACGGTTCATTGCCGGATGGTAGAAAAAATGAAGCCCCACAAAGCGGTCCGCCCTGTCTGTGGCCTTGGCCAACTCGTCAATCGAGAAGGATGATGTGTTGGTGGCCAAGATCGTTTTTGGCTCACATATTTTGTCGAGCCGGGCAAAAAGCTCTTTCTTGACCGCAAGATCTTCAAACACAGCCTCTATAATGAGATCGCAGTCCTTTGTCCCAGCCAAGTCTACCGTACCGTGGATACGGGAGAGAATTTCGTCGACCTGCTCAGGGCGAAAGATTTTTCGTTCCACCCCTTGCTGCAGCGTACCGCGGATAGCGTTTATTCCCCTTTCCACAAATTCTGGTTTCACGTCCACCAGGATTACAGACAGGCCCTCCTGGGCCGTTTTCTGGGCGATTCCGCCGCCCATGTTACCTGCACCGATGATTCCAATTTTTTTCATTTTTGAACCTCCTATTGTGACTTGCGATCAGTACAGTCAATAGTGACTAAATCTTGACTCTTTCATTAGGCGGTTTGAGGAGAGTCAAAAAAACGGGCTGAGAGCAAGATGACGGGTATTCCACCAATTCCTCTGGGCCTCGGATCTCTTCAATCTTCTCCCGTAAAAATAAACGTAAGTTGGTGGCATGAATTGGCTCTGCCACAAAGTGTATTTGAGATTTCCCTTATAGCATATTAGTATTTTTATGGTACCCCAAAATGCCCCATGAAACTGTCTTCTTATCCACTTTTTTGCCTGTACCATGTGCCTTAAATAGTTATTTGACACTATGATTTTAAAATATCACCCTCATATCCGCGGTGGGTTTTGGGGAAGGAATCTTGCGGAGAATCGGATTGACAGAATCGACAAGGTATGCTTCTATTTCACGTGATTCTTCATTATCAACCGAACGGCATGATTCATTCTGTAAAGCTCCCAGCTCAGCCGGGCGGCCCAAAGAGTTTGATATTCAGGGAATATGCCTTGGGATTTTGGGTATTGCCTCATAACTAAGGTTAAGAGGTCGCCACCGTAGCCGAGCTTACAGAGGGAGAGATACATGTGCCCTCCAGTATGATTCAAGATACCTCAATCCGGTTTTATCTTTTGAACTGCTTTAGAGGGCTCCTCGATTTTCAAGCCTCCAGCTCTGCCAGAGGTGTATGACCTTGTTTGGCGAGTTATTATGACGAAGAGTGCCAACAAAACCGACAAGGAGAACGAAAAATGGTGACATTCCACAGGCGATTGCCGCGGTTTGAATATGCGCGACCTAGGTCCATCGATGAAGCATTATCCTTACTCGCGCGGCACAAAGAGGAAGCAAGGCCTATGGCTGGTGGTACAGATTTGCTCCCCAAAATGAAAAGGAGGGAAATCGAGGCCCCGAAGTATGTAATTGACCTCAAGGGTATACCAGATCTGGATTATATAGAATATGACCACAAAAAAGGGCTCAGGCTTGGTGCCTTAACTACCATTCACGCCATTGAAACTTCTCCTGTCATCCAGCTCAGATTCAGTATCCTAGCCCAGGCAGCTTACCTGATGGCAGCTCCCCAGGTGCGTAACAGAGGAACTGTGGCAGGCAATATCTGTAATGCCGTACCTTCAGCCGACAGTGTCCCGCCACTCCTTGCTCTAGAGGCGAAGCTAAAGTTGATGAGCCAAAAGGGTGAAAGAATCCTCGCTCTTGAAGATTTTTTCACTGGACCACATGAGACGGTTCTCACCGGGGTGGAGCTGCTGGTGGAAATTCAGATTCCCCCTTTGCCTTCAGAGAGCCGGGGCATATACCTGAAGCTATCACCGAAAAGGTCTATGGATTTGGCTACCGTCGGCGTTGCTGCTCTTGTGATTACTGAAGATGGACTCTGCAAGGATATAAGGATTGCCCTGGGAGCGGTAGCTCCAACTCCAATCAGGGCAAAAAGGGCAGAAGACATTATCAGAGGGCAGGGGTTCAGCGACGAGTTGATTGAAAGGACGGCCCAAACGGCTGCTGAGGAATCGCGGCCCATAGATGACCATCGGGCGTCTGCTGAATACAGGAGATGGATGGTGCAGGCCTTGGTGAGGAGAGCAATAAATCAAGCCATCTCATAGTTGTTTTTTCAGGAGGCATTTCATGAAACAGATAAAGATAACAGTGAACGGCAAAACACACGAACTTCGTGTCAAGCCGTGGGCAACGCTCCTCGAGGTTATAAGGGATGATTTGGGATTGACTGGAACAAAGGAAGGTTGTGGTCTTGGTGAATGTGGAGCTTGCACGGTCATCATGGACGGCAACACAGTTAATGCATGCCTGGTACTGGCACCGGAGGCCGATGGTAAGGAGATCACAACAATTGAAGCCCTTGCACAAGGCGACAAGCTGCATCCCATTCAAGAAGCATTCATGGAACATGGCGGACTCCAGTGTGGGTTTTGCACCCCGGGGATACTAGTATCGACCAAGGCGTTGCTCGATGAGAATCCCAACCCTACCGATGAAGAGATACGGAGGGGAATAGCAGGAAACTTCTGCCGCTGCACCGGCTACACCAAGATCTTTGAATCTATAAAAGCAGCCGCTCAAAAGGGAGGTAGATAGAGATGGCAGAGTATTCGGTTATCGGCAAACGATTGCCCCGGGTGGATGCACCGGAGAAGATTACCGGTCAGGCAAAGTATGCAGCGGATTATTCATTGCCTGGTATGCTCTGGTGTAAGGTTGTAAGAAGTCCCTATGCCCATGCTCGAATCCTCACTATTGACACGAGTCGTGCTGAGCAATTGCCGGGGGTAGAAGCGGTGATTACCGGTAAGGATTTTGGTGGCTGGACATGGGGTTTTATGCCGGCCACGAGGGATGAACCCCCCTTGGCTTTAGATAAGGTTCGCTACATGTATGAGGCAGTGGCAGCCGTAGCCGCTATTGATGAGGACATAGCAGAGGAGGCTACCGAACTCATCAAGGTTGACTATGAAGAGTTACCCGGGGTTTTTGACCCGGAGGAGGCGATGCAGGACGGAGCACCGCAGGTTCATGACCATGTTAAGAACAACATGAGCGTTGAGTATCACTGGAATTTTGGTGATGTAGAAAAGGCCTTTGCTGAGTCTTATATAGTCCGTGAGGATAGGTTCAGGACAGCACGGGCAACCCATGGCTACCTGGAGCCACCGGCAGCGCTCGCTTACTACGATCCCGCAGGATCTATCACGATCTGGCCGGCCAAGCAGAGCCCCTATTTTCATTACCGGCACCTGGCTGCCTGCTTCAAGTTGCCCCTCAGCAAGGTAAGGGTCATTCAACCATATATCGGTGGTGGCTTTGGGGGCACCAAAAATGATTCCCTGGCCGGAGATTTCTGCGCCGTGATGCTGTCCAAGAAGGCGGGTAAGCCAGTTAAATTCGTCTATACCCAAGAAGAGGAGCTAACGACGAGTCGGCGCAGACACGCAATGATTGTCTATAACAAGATGGGGGTGAAAAAAGACGGTACCCTTATGGCCATCCATAGCCGGGTTATCGCAGACGGAGGTGGGTATACGGCCATTGGCCCTCTGACTATGTACTTAACGGGATTCATGACGACACTCCCTTACAAACTGCCTCATTTCAAACATGAGGCCTATCGTATTTTTACCAACAATCCCATCGGGGCGGCAATGAGGGGGCACGGAATCACACACACCCGATTTGCCTGCGAGATCCAGATGGAGATGATCGCTGAGGAATTAGGGATAGACCCGGTGGAGATGAGGCTCAGAAACGCTATTGACAATCCCGAGCCGGGCACGAGGTATGAAACCATCAATAAGGTCACGCTGAAGACCTGTGGTGTCAAAGAGGCGATAAAGACCCTCTCCGAGGACCCAATCTGGAGAGAGAAGGATAAGATGCCGAAACGAGAAGGCACTATAGCCTGGGGGGTTGGATTGTCAGGCACCTCATACCTGAGCGGAGCCAGGCTGATGGGACATCAGTCGTGTGGAGCTATGGTGAGAATCTGTGAGGATGGCACGGTTAATCTCATCACAGGGGCCACAGATTGCGGTCAGGGCTCGGATACGGTGCTCTGCATGATTGCTGCTGAAGAACTCGGCGTAGCGCTGGAAGATATCGACATAAAGCGAGTAGATACGGCCTACACTCCTGTTGACCCGGGCAGCTATGGCAGCCGGGTGACTGTTCTAGCCGGACAGGCAACGAAATTAGCCGCTGCTGATGCCAAGAGGCAGCTCTTGGAGTTTGCGGCTAAAACCTGGGGCGTAAAGGCCGAAGATATAGAGATCAAAGAGGGCATTGTCTCTGTCAGAAAAGACTCAGAGAAAACCATGCCCTTTTCAAGGCTGGCCAGGATTGCCAGTTACTCGGGATCAGGAGCAGTTATCATAGGGAAGGGTTATTCCGGCTATGGCTTGGAGCCCTTGGATTTTAGTAGCGGGATCGGTAACGGCGGGACTTCTTATAGCTTCACCGCCCAATTGGCTAAGGTGGGAGTGGACATGGAGACAGGACAGGTACTTGTCACCGATTTCGTTATTGCCCACGATGCTGGAAGACCGCTGAACCCGGTAGGTGCTGAAGGACAGAATGAGGGTGGTGCAGTTCAGGGGCTCGGACAAACGATCTACGAAGACTTTATCATGGATAAAGGAAAGACCTTAAACCCCACCTTCCTGGACTACAAGATGCCGCGCTCTACCGATGTCCCTGCTATCAAGGTGATCGATATCATCACGGATGACCCTGACGGTCCCTTTGGGGCCAAGGAAGCGAGTGAGGGAAGCATTGTCAGCACTCCCCCTGCCATAGTCAGCGCTATCCACGATGCCACTGGCATTTGGTTTAAGGAACTCCCCATAACACCTGAGAAAATCGTTATGGCATTAAGGGAGAAGGGGGAGTATTGACCGCTCTTCAAAGGGAATTCATAGGAAGGTTCGAGAGAATTTCACGGTACCAAGCAAGGAAGCCCAGGTCAAAGCCATAGCCTTTGGCGGCGGACGTGGACGGGCTCACGGGGCAACCTGCTCCGCCGAAGTAGCCGCTTCGGCTATGAAGGTCGAGTCCTGGGGGAGGTGAGTGAACAAGGTTCGTTGGTGCATCCAGATGCGGAAAAAAGACCGTTCTGCTTTCAACGGAACGGTCTTTCTTGAGAACCAAAGATGTTTTTAAACCGTGCTCTAAGACAAGGTTTACCCAATTTTGAACACCATGGCTGCTCCTGTATCGCCTGCGGCGCAGCCTGCCCAGAGGCAATAGCCACCACCAAGCATGGCCATTTCTTCCAATAACTCCATGATGAGCCGGCCTGCAGTGGGCCCCTGAGGGTGCCCGTAGATCAGCGAGTTTCCATAGTTGTTCATGGAATTCACATCTAATCCCATCTTTGCTGCCATATTGATATCGTTAACGGCAAATGGTTGATGGGTCTTGACGGCCTTAAGGTCCTTTACGGTGATGCCCGCATTTTCGAGGGCCATCTCTGCTGCAGGAACAGGGGCTAAAGCCATAAAACCTTTCTTGGCCCTTGAGAAGCCGTATGATACCACCTGAATCTCGATCTTCGGATCCGCGCTCAGCTCCTTGGCCTTATCCCGGGTAGTAACAATAATACCGCAGTTTCCGTCGGCAGGAAAGGTCTGCGCGCCAAAGGTGTGAACTCCCCCTGGCTCAACCGGTTTAAGCCTGGCCAGACCTTCAGCAGTGGTATGGGTTACACCTTCATCTGCCTCCACCGGAATGGTCTCCTTTTTCGAGACCCTCACATCCACGGGAAACATATACCTCTTTTGAAAGGCCCTGTCGTCGGCCAAGGCCTCCTGGTACTGTTCATATCTCCTCAAGGTGACCGCATCGCACTCTTCCCTGGTGGTGCCGAGCTCTTTTGCGACATTTTCAGCCGTCTGGATCATCTTCTGGCCCGCCCAGATGTCCCTGTTGAAATTGTCCATCAGCCAGTTTTCCGATTCCACCTCCCCGCCTGGACCAAGGGGATTCGGCCACACCGTGTGCGGGCCGTTGGAGCAGCGATCGGTCATGAGGGCAAATCCTGTCTCGTAGGCCCCGATTTCTATGTTGCTGGCGGCGAGATAGATACAGGTCGTTGACGTGGTGCAAGCCTGATGCACGAGGAGGGCGGGTAAGTCCTTGGCGCCGTTTACCAGCATGGCAGATGCCCACGTATGGCCGTAAAAAAGGTGGTGCTGTGCTATCGTAATTCCTAAGTACATATAGTCGAAGATGGTGGGATCAAAGTTATTCTTCATCAACCACCGGTTGGCCGTGGTTGCCCCAAGGGCAATAGAATTCTCGCTGGCCAGCTTTCCTTGCCAGCGGCAGAAAGGGGATGAATAGTAACCTCTGTACGGTATGAACACTTTTGTCAACATATCAGTTTCCTCCAACTAGTTAACGTTATCTATTGAGCGCCTTTATTGGGCGTCACTCCACTTTCCGTATCGTTCTCTCAGAATCCTGTGCAAGATCTTGCCAGTGCCTGTGCGAGGCATCTCCTCTTCCTTTATAAAATCAAGGGACTTGGGCCGCTTGAAAGCCGCGATCTTGCCTTTGGTAAACGCAACAATGTCTTTTGCGAGATCATCGCTCGGTTCATGGGTATCATTTAAGATGACAACAGCTTTTATTGCCTCGCCCCACTTTTCGTCAGGGACGCCTATCACTGCTACGTCTTTAACTGCAGGGTGGGCGCCCACAACGTTTTCCACTTCTGATGGAAACACGTTCTCCCCGCCGGTTATGATCATGTTTGCCTTCCGGTCAACAAGCGTGTAGTAGCCGTCCTTGTCCCGTCTGGCCATATCTCCGGCTGACGACCATTCCCCCTCAAAGGCCTCCTTGGTCTTCTCGGGATCCTTCCAGTAGTCTTTAAAGATCATGGGAGTTCGGTAAAAGACCTCACCTACCTCGCCGTCGGCCACAGGATTTCTGTTTTCGTCAAGCAGCTTGATCCTGTCGGTGCCGAAAATCTCTTTTCCAATGGATCCGAGCTTCTCGAACTGATCCTCCGGTCTCAGTAGGGTTACCAAACCGCCTTCCGTGGTACCATAGGCCTCCCAGAGTTCTGCGTTCTTAAAGTACTCCATGATTGCGAGTTTTAAATCCTTCCTGGCAGGGGCGGATGATATCAGGAGCTGGCGAATTGAGGATACGTCGATGTTGTTCTTTACCTCATCTGGGAGGCCCAACATCATGATATAATGTGTGGGCACAAGGGAGGTAAAGGTAATCTTGTATTTTTCGACGGTTCTGAGCAGGTCTTCGGCATCGAAGCTCACCATATTGTACACGAACACCGGGGCGCTCAAAAGGGTATAGGGGAATGAGTAGAATATGGAATTAACATGACACATGGGCATAACCAACATCACCTTGTCAGTTGGTAAAACCCCCATATTGATGTTGTTGAGCACATATTGGGCGTGGTAGCTCTCATGGGTTTTCACCACGCCTTTCGGTCTCCCGGTGGTTCCCGAGGTGTACATAAAGGTCCAGGTATCATCCCCGTCTACCATGACATCCAGCTCCTCCGCCGATGAATGGGAGAGCCACTCTTCATAGCTTTTATAGCCATCGGGGGCCGGGCCTTCTCCAAGGTAAATGTAAGCATTTTTGGGAACGGGAAGCATATCTTTGAGGCTGTTCACGGTCTCCACAAAGGGCTCTTCAACAATAAAGGCCTTGCATTCGGCGTGGGTAACGATGTATTCGATATCTGGCGGTGCCAGCCGAAACATGAGGGGCACTATTATCTGTCCGCCTTTAGCGCATCCTGCATAAATATCCATCCACTCGCCTCGGTTGTATGCCAGTACCGCAAATCGTTCCTGAAAACCGACACCCAAATCCGACAGTCCATGGGCAACCCTGCAGGCCCTGTCGTTCCATTCCTTAAAGGTAAACTCCTTGTTTTTGTCCTGCCATCCTAATCTATCCGGATAGTTGATGGCGTTCATTTTGACAACAGTACCCGCATGCATCCATTTACTGATTGTCATCTTACCCTCCTTTATTTGGTGTTACCGCATAAGGATTTTATTCTCTTAATGACCTGGCTTACCTGCACTTGAGCCCGACACACAAAGAAATCTGTCCTCTTTTGCCCAGCCTCTGGGCTCCGAGTAGTGCCGAAGAGGACCTCGTATGATCGCTCAGTCACTCTCTTTGCATACCGAGCCGGCCTATATAAAGCAAAGGCGTTCCCGTCCTTTTGATTTGCGTCGCCACTACACCGGATTCTTGGCGGTATACAGACTCCCTATTCAACAATAGAATCAGCAACTATTTCGGTAATATCCATTACCTTGATCTTCGGTCGCTCTTCTTTGGGGATAGATTTTATTCCCTTCCGGAGGTTATCCTTACACGCGGAACATCCGGAGACGATGATCTCAGCACCCACTTCCATGGCATCCCTTGCTCTCACCGCCGCCATATCCGATGCAAGCTCTGGCTCCAGTGCTATCACGCTCCCACCACCCCCACAGCACCTGGCCATCATGCGGTTTCTGGCCATCTCAACGAACTCGATATTGGAGATGGCTTTCAGTATATCACGGGGTTCCTCAAAGATCTCAAAGGTTCTACCAAGATCGCAGGGATCATGGTAGGTGATCTTTTTGCCAAGATCGCCACCCAGCTTCAGCTTCTTATCCGCTAGCAATTTCTGCATGTACTGAACGGAATGGTATACCTCGAATTTCAGGTCGCCCACTTCGGGGTAGTATTTCGTGAATGTCTTAAAGCAGCCGGCACAAGGGGTCACCAGTTCCGTTGCTCCGGTGGCCTTGATGCGTGCAATGAGATCTCGTACAGTTTCCTCGAATCCTTCCTCATCTCCCATGAGGTGTAGCGGAAATCCACAGCAGATCTCCTCTGTTCCCAGGAGTGTGTAATCTACTCCAGCGGCGTCCATAATCTTAAAGAAGCTCGGGACGATTTTCATATCCAGGTAACTTGATACACAGCCCATAAAGAGCAGGGTAGGTGCCTCTTTTTTGAGCTCACCGGCTTCCACCTTTTTCTTTATGGATGAAGGAAAGATTGCGATTCGGTCCTCTTTTTTCGCGGCGTAGACATTATCCGAAGTGAGTATACTCTGTCTCAGTGCCATGATAGGCTCAGGGGTTGCTCCCGCGGCAAAGAGCTTCTCACGGCCCTTCTGGATAATCTCATCAACCTTGATTCGTGCTGGGCAAAACTGGGTGCATGCATTGCAGGTGGTGCAGGTGTAGAATGATTCCGCCAGTTCTTTGGAAGGTTCGATTTGCTTGGTCATCAGGTTGAAGGCGAGGATGGTCCTTCCCCTGGCATTCCTCGATTCCCGTTGGGTAACCTCATAGGTGGGGCATCCCAGGCGGCAAAACGCACAGTTGATGCATGCGAGGATCTCGTTGTCCGCATCGTATCCAAAGGAGTCAAGTCCTTCGAGATTCTCGAGAAGGGGCTTGAAAGCGAAATAATCGTAGATGTCGTGTTCCTTATCATCTAGTCCCATCTTACCCGGATTGAGTATGTTGTTGGGATCGAGGGCTTTCTTAATGGCTCTCATCACATTCAATGCAGGGCCCAACTGTCTTTTCATGTACGGTGCCCTCGCAAGACCGGTACCGTGCTCAGCGGTGATTGTTCCTCCCATCTCGAGCACCATTTCGGCAAGCTCATCGGCAGCAGGTTTCAGCCTATCCCACTCATCCTGGCTTCTCATATCGGTCACAAAGGTGGTGTGTACATTTCCATCTCCGATATGCCCGAAGGTGGTAAGCAGCAGGTTGTATTTATCGGCAATCGCCTGTGCCCTCTTAATCGCCTCAGGGATCTTGGATGGGGGAATGCCGGGGTCTTCCGAAATGGCAACGAGCCTGTACCCTGGTTTAATCCGCGAAAGGGTTGGCACCAGCTTTCCCCGTGCCTCCATTATCTCTGCAGTCTTGACCGGGTCATCGCTCCAGGTGAAGTCCTCCACGTTGTATTTCTTGCATATCTCACCAATTTTCTCCATGTCCCTAGTTACAATTTCCTTTACACCGTCCAACTCGATAATAAGCATGGCCTCTATCTTGCTTACATCCCTGTCGATGTGCTTCTCAACGATACTAAGGCTGTACTTATCCAGTATCTCACATGCGGTGAGCTGTATGCCCGATGCGACGATATCGCTCACTGCTTTCCCTCCGGCATCCAGGTCCTGAAAGATCGCGAGTGCCAAGGCAGTGTATTCCGGAAGAGATTGGATCTTCACCGTGATCTCAGTAATAACACCCAGTGTTCCCTCTGAGCTTGCGAAGACATGGTTGAGATCATATCCCATGGATGATTTGGGCGTTTTGGAGCCGGTCTTAATGATTGTACCGTCAGCCAAAACCACTTTTAGGGCCTTGACATAGTCCCTTGCCGTGCCGTATTTCACCGCCCGGTGTCCGCTCGAATTGGTGGACATCATGCCGCCGATGCTTGCGATAAGCTCGCTGCCGGGGTTAGGCGGGAACATGAGGCCTTGTTTCGCAAGCTCTTTGTTGAGATCCATGCAGATAACGCCTGGCTCAACTACTGCGTAAAAATTGTCTTTATTGATTTCCAGGATCCCGTTCATCTTGTGGACATCCAGGAGGATACCCCCTTCTATAGGCAGGGAGGCACCGGTCACACTGGTTCCGGAACCCTGGATTGTCACGGGCATCTTCTCCTGATTGGCCAGTTTCATGATAGCGGATATCTGCTCCGTTGTCTGCGCATATACAACAACATCGGGAATCCCGACGTGCACCGACATGTCACGTGAATTACAAATACATTCTATGGGATCGGAAAATACATTATCCTCTCCCACGATAGCCTTAATTTCGTCTACTATAGCCATATCCGAACCTCTCAAATGTGATTGCCAATGTAGCTATGTTTTAGCTATAAAGTAACTACAACTATAAATAAGGCACCACTAGCATGTCAAGCTAAAAGTCGTTTGAAGACATGTAAGGGTAAGCCCATATGGGTTGTTTGTCATGCCGGAATCCCCTTTGGAAACAACGCGTATGTCACCGGCAAACTGTGGGGGCAGGGTACCTTGCACGTGCCTTACGGCGAAGGAACTAAGTGCGCCGAGAGCGCATATAGTCCGTAGCGTACGAGGCCATCCCTTTTGAACCGCCGAATGGTTCGCGGCCGGAGTTGTTGTGTTCTCACACAATGGTGTATTTGGGGCCCCCGCCTCCCTCCGGAGGAACCCATATGATATTCTCGTAGGGATCCTTTATGTCACAGGTCTTGCAGTGGACGCAGTTGGAGAAGTTTAGTTTCAGGGTCGGCTTACCAGTTGCCTCATCGATTTCCATTTCATAGACAGTGGCGGGACAGAATCTGGTACAGGGGTTCTGGTATTCCTCCCTGCATACAGTATGGCAGATAGTAAGGTCTGGAATATTAAGATGGGGTGGCTGCTGTTCTTCGTGTATAGTCCCCGAATAGTATACATCCGATTCTTTATCAAAGGTTCTGGTTCCGTCGAATTTGATGAGCCCTTTCTGCTCCTCGGAAGGTGAATCAGTACCGTAGAGATCAACCACCTTTTTTGCATGGACGTAATCGGGTTTGGTGCCGAGCCTGCCTTTAAGGATCCTGCCGCCCAGGACATACTGGAACCCCGCTTTAATGAGACCTAACCACAGGCCCTTCTGAAAGGCCTGGTGGAAATTGCGAACTCTGTAAAGTTCTTTGCCTACGTAGCTCTTGTAAAGCGATGCTTCATAATTCTTCAGTTGCGGTTCCGAGAAGTCGTCCTTGAGAAGGGCGTCGAAAACCGTCTCGGCGGCAAGTATCCCTGATTTCATGGCCACATGAATTCCCTTGATCTTCTGACTGATAAAGAGGCTTGCCGAGTCCCCGACAAGGAGACCGCCGTCAAAGGCAAGTTTGGGAATAGAGAAATATCCTCCCACAGGGGCGGTTTTCGCCCCGTATTGGGCGAGCTTGCCGTCGTTTAGAATCTCAGCGACAAAAGGATGCAGCTTGAATTTTTGAAACCCGAGATGAGGATCCACAAACGGGTCTACACTGTCCAGACCGGTAAGAAGGCCAACTGAGACCATGTTATCCTTCATTCCATAGATAAATCCACCGCCATAGGTGTTCTTTAGCGGGTAGCCCATGGTATGAACCACGTGCCCGGGCTCTAATCTGCCTTTTGGCACCTCCCATACCTCTTTAACTCCAGCCACATAGGTTTGTGGATTCTTCCCGTCGGCGAGGTTCAGTCTCTTGATAAGCTCTTTTGCCAGACTTCCCCTCGTTCCCTCGCCAAAGACCGTGACCTTCGCACGTAAATCGATTCCCGGCTCGAAATTCGATTTCTTGTTTCCGTCTGGGCCGATTCCCTTGTCCCCTGTCCTGACGCCGATAACCCGGTCGCCGTCATAGAGGATCTCTGTTCCGGCGAAACCGGGAAAGACATCTACCCCGTTTTCTTCAACCAGGCTCCCGAGCCATGTGGTCAACTTTGCAAGAGAAACAATATAGTTACCGTGGTTGTTGAGGGGAGGGGGGGTAATAGGAGACCGTACGCGACCATTTCTCGTTAGGAGGCAGACCTCTTCCTTGGTAACCGCGCCTTCAAGCGGTGCCCCCTTTTGCAGGAAGTCCGGGACAAGCTCTTTGAGCGCAATGGGGTCCATCACGGCGCCGGAGAGGCAATGGGAACCGATATTGGCTCCCTTTTCGAGGAGCCCGATCGTGAATTCGTCCAGTTTTTTCCCTTTTCCCTCTTGCTCAACCTTTTTATTGTGTTCCCTCAGGAGATTCGAAAGATGAAGGGCTCCACTGAGACAGGCTACGCCTCCACCTATAAAGAGGACGTCTAGTTCCATCATTTCTCTTTCTTCTGCCACAATTCAATCCTCCCTTTTGGTTGCTCTCAAATTGTGTTCATTAATGCCTGCGGTAGGATCCCCCAAAAAGGGATGTTAAAAGCAAATAGGCACGGCGCGACATAAGAAGGTAAGCGCGGTTAATTCCGGCTTGCTTGCGTTTTTCAGGGCTTATAGCATGATCCACGAATCGGCTGCAAGGCAATTCTGGATAATGTGTCTTGCCTTGGATCATTTCATCGTTTGATCTTATGCTTAGGGGGCACGCACTATCAGGAAATCGCGGTCGGCGATGGGCGGTGTTTTTCGATGGCGGTTGAATCTCCGTGAAGTGATACCTGAGGGCTGATCAAGAGTCGGTGTGCCAAAATAGCCTTTTCAGGATTCTGTGCAGTCATGGCTCTTGAGGGTTGGGTGAGCTCGTCAAAACCGGAAAAAATGTAAGGGGCTACCGAATGCAGACCGCTCAAGGTGCTTCAGGTAGCCCCCAAAGGTGCTGAATTCAAGATACCATGATACCCCGGGAGGAGGAATTACCCGAGTGAAAACATTGTGTTTGGATTTCCCCGCACTATATCTGAGGAATCGGATTATTCTTCCTTCTTGAGATCCTCTACTTCTTTTTTCAGACTCTTTACCTCTTCTTTGAGCTCGCTCGTGTCGGGCTCTTCCTCGAGCTTCTTTTCGCTTCTCTTGTCTTTCCACTCCTCGATACCGAGATACGTTGCTAAGGCACCACCTAAAATCAGCAAGACCGGTATCCCTGCCGCCAAGGCCTTAACAAAATACGCCCAGAAGATAATGATACCGATTATGCCCAGAATGAGAGCTCCTATACCACCAAATAATGCTGCCATGTTTCCCTCCTTACCTATTTCTACTTGAATTGGTGAAGTTTTCCCCCTTTTAACACAACCAAACATATCATTCAAGAGCTTAATTATCTTTTCAGTTCCTTTTCCGAGTTCTTTTGGAACAGCTGGCTAAATCAACAAGGCTTTATATATAGCGTAAGTTGATTGAACTTGGAGAGGGAATAGGGCAAGACAGCAATCAGATGTCTCCATATGGCCTCGCGGGTTACAAAGATCGTCAAATTTTCTTTGACAAAGCGGGTCGAATCGGATAAGAACACATACCTTACCGGAGAAGAGATCTTGCCTTTTGTAGAACGGTGAAAGGTCAGGTCTGTTTAAAATTTGGGAGCAGGGCTCACCTCTTTTTTCAATACAAAGACGTTTCAGCTGAGGTCACTCATGGATACCATAAAGGATTACTTTTTGTGTGACAAATGTCAGGGTAAGGATTTTGTGAGACTCCATAATTTTTCCGTGAGCTTTCGAACGGTGAATTTTTCCGATAATCTAGTGCATGATGAAGTCAAAGAGGAGATATATCGGTGTACCCAATGTCAGAAAACCTTTACCAAAAACCAGATTGACGCTCGGGTAAAGGAAATGATAAGCCAAAGACATCAATCATTCGCTGGGGCTGGTGAGGGGAGTTGACCTGAAATGGCTTGCACCACCGCTGCTTTCACGTCTCTCGCCTCATTCCATTTTATCCATTCAACCCTCCTTTCGGTTTCATAGTCGAAGGTGATTGGAGGGCTGATGCCTTCTTTGGTAACGGTAATCTGCTGATACTGCTGTAAGACGATCTGATCCCATTCTTTTTCAGAAACTCTGCGGGGCCCCTCTGCTCTCTTTGGACCGGTAACTCTGTGTGGTTTTTTGAAATCGCTAATCGTCCCGGATTCGGGCATCCGTTGCAAGGGGTTATAGATCTCCACCTCTCCCTCGAATACCTTGATGATCGCAGCCTGGTCATGTGCCAGAATGAGGTCATAGGCCGTTCCTCTTACGCCTGCCACGAGCGTTGAAGTTGCTACATACATCTCCTTTTTCCGAAAGAATCTGGATTTCAAGATCTTACCCCAGAGCCTCCCCAGAAAAAGCTTGAACTTCCCTATGACCGCCCCCTGTTTCAGGTCCCTTTTCAGGGTACCGATTTCCAGGGTAGAACCCTCATCTAATCTAATGATTCTTCCTCCAGTCATCATGAGCTCAAGCCTGCCTTCGGCTTCGACCTCTATGAGATCGTTAGGGGCCAGAGTCATGTTCAATCGGGCCTCCTTGAAAACCGTTTCGGTGCCTTGTTTAACTCTGACCGGGTGTTTTATGAATGTGATGACTGCCAGGTCCCGTGGGTCCTCGGGAACGGACCTATTCATTTCCCTTTCCGGCAATAGAGTTATGATCTGGCCTTGGGGAAGGTTGTTCCAATCCTTGACATCTTGATTGATAGCTGAAAGCGGTTTAACCATCTCGGGGCCAAATCTGCCATAGATCTTGAAGCAGAGAAAACTGATAGAGTCACGTGGCTGCACCACGTAAGACAGCCTTTCGGCACCAGCTGAGTATGAGATGAAGGAAAAAAGGATGACAATAGATGAGGAAAGGGCAGTGATCGCTCTTCTCGCTGGCGATCGCGATCTATTTTTTCTCATCCTCGCTGCCCTGTGTATAAAACTGGAATTTGTAGGATCCTATTTCGATGGTATCAAAATCGCTGAGGATTTGGCTCTCTCGTAGAGGCTGATTATTTACCTTTACTTTGGTTCCGCTGGTTGTCGTAATGGCATAACCGCCCGGTCTCCGACTAATGGTGGCCGCAGTTGGCGACATGAACAAGCCACCGAGCCTTATTTCCGCGGTTTCTGCTTTGCCGATCTTCGTAAGCTTCTTGGTGAGCTGAATTTCGTCCTGATCAGACCCGTTAATGAAGCTAATGACACCGACCTTTTCCGTACCTGCTGGTACACTTATTGCCTTTTTTCCGGCCTGTTTGGCCAGCATCTCCTTATGCCTAGCAGTATCGAGGACCATGGTCTGATCGAGCTCCCCATCCTTTAGTTTGGCCTGTTCAGCCTTGGACAGGGCAAAGAACAGGAGATGTTTGCCGATGGCTATTTTGTCTTTGTGTCGTAATTTATAGGACACAATTTTCTTATCATTCACAAAGGTTCCGTTGGTGCTTTGCAGGTCGGTGAGGATGTAGGTGTCCCCAGCCCTATCTATCCTGGCATGGTAGCCCGACACGGCGAGATTATCGATCACAATATCATTCTCTTCAGCTCGCCCCATGGTCATGTTTTCCTTTGTAAAAGGATAATCTCTGATGACTTGTTTATTAAATACCAGTATAACCCGTGCCATAACAGCTGCCCCTTATTATGTAGTAATTAACATGAAAAACTCAGAAACTCATTTTTATCTTTTATCTCTTTGAGCGAGAAAACAACCGCTTAAAAGCGCCTTGCCTTTTTTCTTGCAAGTTACTGACGAGTATTAATGAGACAGTGATATTATCATTACCGCCCTTGCCGTTGGCTCTGACGATGAGTTGGCGACAAAGACCTTCGGGGTCGTCTCCATCTCCGACTACCCCGAGTATCTCATCGTCTGATACAAGGTCCGTCAGGCCGTCGGTGCAGAGCAGGAACCGGTCATTATTCATCGGCTCGATTTCAAATATGTCTACATCAACTGTATCGTATGATCCGAGATTTCTCGTTAGTATGTGTCTTAAGGGAGAAGTTTCTGCCTCTTCAGGAGATATGAGGCCCATCTCTAACTGTTCCGTCACCATATTGTGCTCTTTCGAGAGAGGCTGAATCGAGTTTCTTCGAACAAGATAAATGCGGCTGTCGCCTACGTTTGCAGCAATTACCATAGAAGGAGTCATGGATAAAACCACAATGGTAGTACCCATCCCCTTGTATTCAGTGAAAACTTTAGAGAGCTCGTAAATAACCCTGTTGGCTAATTTGATGCTACTGAGAATATAGTTGCCCCTTCTGCTCAGACTCCCATCGGGATAGTCAAACAGCTCATCATCGCGTGCGTTCTCTGCTATCCATCGGTTGACGTTTTTATTAATGAGCTCCACGGCAACCTTGCTGGCAACTTCTCCGGCAAGATGACCTCCCATGCCATCGGCGACTACGTAGAGACCAAGATCATTATCAACGGAGAGGTAATCTTCATTGGATTCCCTTTTCAGGCCTACGTCAGTGAGGCCAGCAGCTTTCAGTTCCAATTTCTTTCCCTTATCCTAGTTAGGTACTATTGGTTTTCTGTTTCTGAGCTCTCAGGGCATCAATCTTATTGGACAGCATTTTCAAATACGCGACCATATCCCTCGCCCGTTGGAATCTATGGTCCGGGTTCTTGGCTAAGGATTTGTCAATGATTTGCTCACAGGGTTTTATTACCCGCGGATTTATCTTGTTCGGCGACGGATGTCTTTGCTGGGTTATCTGGTAGAAGAGGTTGTTGAGATTCTCTCCTTTAAACGGCAATTCCCCTGTTACCAGCTGGAAGAAAACAACACCGAGGGAGAAGATATCTGAACGAGCGTCTACCTGCCGACCGATAATCTGTTCCGGGGACATGTAGTTTGGAGTGCCGAGTATGATCCCGGTTCTGGTTTTCGAAGCAGAAATGGACTTTGCTATCCCAAAATCGGTTACCTTGATCTTGCCGTTTCCGAGGAGCATTATGTTCCCCGGCTTAATGTCTCTATGAATGACGCCGCTGTTGTGGGCATATTGGAGAGCATCTGCTGTCTCAGCGATAACATCCAGCACCCTTCGGAGAGGCAGGAGCGACCCTTTCCTACAATATTTTTCCAGATTCTCCCCCTCCAAGAATTCCATGGCCATATACGTGAGGTCATAGTCCTCGCCTACGTCGTAAATAGAAACAATGCCAGGATGGGAGAGCTTCCCTGCAAGCTCAGCCTCGGTAAAAAAACGATCCTTGATTTCCTGCACCTTGTCGGCCTCAAACTCATCGGAAAAACGAATAGTCTTTATGGCTAGGAGGCGATTCATCTTTGGATCTCTTCCCTTGTACACAGTACCCATTGCGCCCTGACCAAGTTCCATGAGTATCTCGTATCTTCCGACTGTTGGCTTGACCTCGAGGTCGTCGGGAACGACTATCTGCTCTTCTGTTTTTCCTTGATGGGCACCCAGCGGCAGAGAACTGAGTACCTTTTTCAGGGTCGGTATCCTTTCATTGAGGTCCCTGAAACCCGTGTCCTTTTTGTTGATGTATTCGTAAACTGATATGGCCTTATTCATCATCCTTTTTCGTTCATAGTCAAGCCCGAGGTTGTAAATAATATCTCTCAATTCATCATCGAGTGGGCATTTTCTGAATTTTTCGAAGGCTAAGTCAAGCAAACCTTGAGTCTGAAGGCTAATACCAAGCATGCGGTTAGACTCAATTGCGTCTTTAGAGACCACCGACTTGCCCCTGTAAAGCACGTCTCTGACAGTAATAACGCCATAGATGATAACGAGTGAGAGGATAATATAGATTGTCTTGAACCATGTATCAAACCCTATGAAGAAGGTGGCGCTCGTTAAGAAAACAAGAACGACCAGCCCGAAGGTTATTCCTGCTCGGTTGAGATAGCTTAGGCGGGCATGTACGAAAGAGGACGCGATTCCCAGCAGCAGCAAGATGATGACCTCCACGTACAACATGGTATTTGAGCGCTTAAGAAAACGCTTATGCAGTAAGCTCTCTATTTCATTGGCCATAAACTCAACACGGGGCATGCGGGGATCTACCGGTGTGTCAATAGTGGCAGCTCCTTGAGCCGTGAAACCGATGAGGACGATTTTGCCATCAAAAACCCTCGGGACCTTTTTGACGTTCAATATGTCTACGAAGGAATAATAAGGAAAGGACCGTCTTCCACCCTTAAACTTGATGAGCATCTCGCCCTTGGTAGTGGGAATGACTTCTCTGCCGATTTTGATTCCAGATCCGTTAACGAGCACCTGGTCCGGATGCTTGTCGAGATAGTTGAGAACGAGAAGCAAGGGTAAGGACGGAATAACAAATCCTCCGTAGTTGATAAATGGTACATGACTCCGCCCTGCCATAATTCTGTCAGGGGAGAGATTTATGTGCCCAAGGCCAAGGCTGCTTTTCGAGAGTTCGTCAAAGGGGGTTGTCACCTCTCTGACGGAAAGGGAGCCTTTAAGGGTATCCTTATCCTGGTTTAATAAGACCTTGCCCGACAAGGCTTCAGGGAGGGCTAAAAGCTCTGTTTCAGGTTTGCCGAATTTACCATCCACTGGAAGGACAATGTTTCCGGAGGCTTTCACTGTTTGGGCTAGCACTCTGTCATTATCAAGGCGCTTTCCGATCTCCCTCAGTTCCGCCAGTATCCAGCTCTTTTCTTCTGCTCCGGCGTTAGAGTTCTCTCGGTTTAAGATCTTGTCATAAAGGGTTTCTATCTCACCGATACTGGGGTTCCGTTCCTTTTCGCTGAATATTATGTCGAGGCCGATGAATTTCGCCCCGTTGTTCTTAAGGATTGTGATCATGTCGGCCATAATATGCCGCGGCCATGGCCAACGGCCGACCCTGTGTATGCTCTTGTCGTCAATATTGACGATAGCCACCGGGCTCTCCCCGGGGTTGCGGGGTAGGTCGAGCCGCATTTGAATCTTGTAGATCTGTTTTTCGAGGCTCTCAAGAAAGGAAAAATGAGCAAATGAGAGGTAAACGAACACGGCGACAACAAGGGCGCCAATCAACAAATGTGTTTTTTGATCGCTTTCTTTCATGAAGCTCAATGTGGCCCAGGCAATATCAATGATTAATCGTGCGCGGTATTAATTCTTTTCGCTAACTTGCCGATGAACTCTATAATGTGGTGCTTGAAAAAAACAATGGAAATCTATAACAAATTACTACCCTTATGTCAAAGAAAAGCCAAGGGTTTTAAACTGCTAAATGTTATATTAATCATATTCGGTTGAAAACACCAGCAAATGGTGCTATTAAAAGGGCAGTATAAAGTTTGAAATCGAAAACCATAACCAGGCTCCAGTTTATGCAAGATATGGACCTCAGTACCATCCAGACCCAAAATAAGTTGAAAAGGGAGGACTTCGTTTCCAAGCGAAAGTTGGGCGAATTGTTGATTGAATCGGGTCTCTTGACTGCAGACCAGATAGACAGTGGGCTGGAGATCCAGAAAAGAACGGGCAAGAGGCTGGGCGAAGTCCTCGTAGAGATGAAGCTGATCTCGGAGGAGGAAATAGCCTTCGCGCTGGCGATGCAACTGAAGATTCCCTTTGTAGATCTTCGGGACTATACCATAGAAGAAGTTGTTATCGAGACTCTACCGGAAGAGGTTTGTATGAAGTTTGGGTGCATTCCTGTTACGGTGAGAGATAATGTGCTTGACGTTGCTATGGCTGATCCTCTCAATCTTAATACGATAAAGGATCTTCAGTTCATAACCGGGTACAATATTCAACCGGCCATTTCAACTCGAAGCCAGATAATCGAAAAGCTCAGGAATCATTACTATCCTGAAAAGACCATCAAAGAGGTTACGGACGAGTTTGTGGAAGACATTGGGCTGGAGTTTTTGCCTGAAGAAAAGGAAGTCGAAGAAGATAACTTCGAGACGTTCAAAGATTCTCCCTTCGTAAAGATGGTGGATCTTATCATAAGGAATGCCATCAAGAGGGGAGCGAGCGATGTTCATATTGAAGCGCAAGAAAACCAGGTCAGGGTAAGAAATCGCGTTGACGGGGTCCTGCAAGATACAATCAAGCTCCCAAAATGGACGCAGCCGATCATTATCTCGCGGATAAAGGTCTTGGGCGGTTTGAACATAGCGGAAAAGAGACTGCCTCAGGACGGGAGGATAAAGGTAAAGGCGAAGAATATGTCTGCGGATCTGAGAGTGTCCACCCTCCCTACCTATTATGGTGAAAAGGCCGTCATAAGGGTTTTGCGGAAAGACGAGGCGTTTCTAAACCTTGCAGAACTGGGGTTTACCCCGAAGAATACTACGATCTTAAAGAATTTCATCCAGCGTCCCCAGGGGATGATCTTGATTGTTGGTCCAACAGGGAGCGGAAAGACGTCAACCCTTTATGCCTGTATGCAGGTGATCAAGTCAGATGAGATAAACATCATCACCGTAGAGGACCCGGTGGAATATGAACTGCCTGGAATCAACCAAGTGCAAATAAACGAGAAGGTTGGCCTTAGCTTTCCCTTTATTCTGCGTTCAATTCTGAGGCAGGATCCCAATGTGATCATGATTGGAGAGATACGAGATGAGGAGACTGCTGAAATAGCTGTCCAAGCCTCTCTGACAGGACATCTGGTTCTTTCGACACTCCATACGAACGATGCCCCTACGGCCATCACCCGTCTTATTGATATCGGGATACCGCCCTACCTGCTTTCTTCAAGCATGGTGGGTGTCGTTGCCCAGCGACTCGTGAGACTGATATGTCCTGAGTGCAAGGAGGAATATGTTCCAAGCCAAGATCTCTTGAGCAGAATCAATCTAGATCAGGACGATCTCCCGTTCAAATTTTACAGAGGGGCAGGATGCCTTCATTGCAACCATACGGGCTATAAGGGACGTACCGCTATTGAAGAGATAATGGTTATGAGTCCTAAGATCAGGGAGCTCCTCCAGTCTTCTGCCCCCGTCGATAGGCTGAGAGAAGCGGCCATGGCGCTGGGTATGACCACTCTTGGCATAAAGGGTTTGGAGAAGATAGAAATGGGAATAACCACCGTGGAAGAGGTTCTTAAGGCCGTGCAGCAAAAGGAGGAGCTCACAACGATTTGCCCGAGTTGTGGAAAGGCAGTGAGCTTGGATTTCAGGGACTGCCCCTATTGCAAGAAGCCACTGGTTCCGAGCTGTGGCTCCTGCAAGCGGATCGTACAGCCGGATTGGGTGGTCTGTCCCTACTGTAGAAACAATCTGAAGCCTGAAACCTAAGAGTTCCAAGACCTGCTGCGAGGGATTTATTTCTTGACTAATGCCTGATCTTTCATTATTTTCCCCCTATGATTCCTACCCGTTTCCGCAGAAGAGGATTGTAAATGCAGTGCAAATATCACCCTGAAAGGAGTGCGGAGCATTTCTGTGCCAGTTGCAATGCTCCACTGTGCGAGGAATGCGCTGAAGAGATTAGGACCGGCAATTTCCTCTGTTTTCAGTGTGCCATGATTCAGTCGGTTTCCGAGGTTGGAACGTCCATCAAGGAGAAACGGGAACAGGATGAGAAGAAAAAGAAGAAGAGATGGGGCCCTTTTCACTACTTTGTAATCGTCTCATCTGTTCTGATACTGGTCATGTGGGGCTACATCATGTTCGGCGGGCAAGAACTGCCAACCTCCGTTATCACGGTAGACTACGGGAAGCAGGGCAGGGTGCTGCTGTTTATGGTTGACGGGGCTCTCAAGCGCTATGCTCACTATGAAGGGAATACGTATCCTGAAAGACTTGCCGATCTCGTCCCAAAGTATATTTCCTTGCAGGGGGAGCAGATCCTTCACCTGAAGCTGTTGGCCTACCAACGGGATTCGGGTACAGGGTATCGTTTATCTCTTGCCAAACCGGAGCCAGGAGAGATGAATATCATTTTGACCTCGAAGGGGATTGAGTATACTGCTCCATCCGGGGAAGACGTTAAATGAAAAGGCAGGCAGGGTTCACGCTCATAGAATTGATGGTGGTAATCGCCATCCTCGGTATCTTGTCTGCAACTGCCGTTGGCTTTCTAGCAAAATATCGACAGCGCACCGTCGGATCTGAGGCCCTGGTGATGATGAAGCAGCTTCTCGAGGGTGAGATCATCTATTTTCTGGCACACAATGAATTCTTTCCGAAAGCAACGGATCTAGAGATATTGGTTTGGCATAATGGTGGCGGCACATCAGCAGTTGACCAGCCAAGGGCACTAGAAGGTCTAAAGGTAACTATCCCGACCGGCCATTTACTTGATTTTCGTATTTACCGTGATGTCCTTGACCCTGGTGGGCCACCATTTCCAGCTATTGTAGAGATAACATCGGCCGGTAACTTTGATCTTTTCCCGGGCGTTCCTCGAATAAGGGGAACTGTTGACAAGAAGGGAAAAATGACGGGACCCGATCCGTTTTAAGTTATACTTGGCTATCCTTAGCTTTAGGCAGTACAGACATGGTGATTCACCCTTTAGATTCTTGGCTTTACCCCGTTGCATTACCTGTCGATGACCTTCATCTCTAGAATCAGGCTAACGAAAACAACCGATACCCATGAATCTCACAGCGCTTTTGAGCAGTTTCGTTTCAGGCGGGATACAATCCACGGATGTGAGAGCAGTTAAAAGGGTTAGAATCCTCAATGTATTTCTCCTGATCTTTATTATCGTCACACCTCTTTTTGGGGTTTTCTATTCTCTTGTCGGCGCTGATCTCCTTTTTTTCACCACCATAATCGCCGCTCTCTTGGGAGTCTCTGATCTACTTATCCTCAGAAAGAGCAAGAATGCCATCTTTGCCGCACATTACGGTTTTTTCATACTCTGGTCCACCTTACTGATCATTCGATGGAATACGGGCGGCATGAGTGTGGGCACCTTGCTGCCCCTATCTTGGATATGGAGTGCCGTGCTTATCCTCATGGCTATTTTCATAACCGGGTATCTGGGAGGGACGATCTGGACAATCGTGATCTTTATTGAAACCGGTACTGCAATCCACTTTTTCAGAAAAGGATACGAGTTTTCCAACCTTATACCCTCGGAAATCGTAACAACCTATTCCCTGGGGGCCTATCTTTTGGGGCTATTGGTGATCCTTCTCATTGCCTTTCTATACGAGAGCGAGAAGGATGACGCTGTTGCTGGCGAGGGCATCAAAGCCCTGGCTCTCCACGAGTCAAAACGGTATATTGATACCATAATGGAAACGTCTCCTCTTCCCACCTTTGTGGTAGATAATGAACATCGCGTTATTCAATGGAACCGTGCGATTCAAGAGATGACAGGTATCCGTGAAGAGGAAATCATCGGAAAAGGGGTCCATCAATCCGTGTGTGCAGATGATCGGTGGAGTCTGGCTGATATCGTCATCGAGGAGCCGGATTCGATTGCGGATAGATTCTCCGAATCCATCGTAGCCAAGGCAGACGGCGGAGTATTTCAGCTGGAAATGCCTTTTCCATCTCTTAGAGGAGGAATGCGGGCAATTGTGACGACTGCCCCTCTATTGGACATGCATGGCTCAATAAAGGGGGCGGTAGAGACAATACAGGACGTAAGCGGTCTTTCAGCAGGCGCATACGCGCTTCCCTCCAGTATGAACAAGGCAAATGAGATCTCGTCAAGCCCAATTTTTGGGATTGATTTGAACGGCAAGATCAGCTTTTGGAACAAGGCTTGTGAGGAATATCTCGGTTATTCTCCCTCTCAGATAGCAGGGCAAAGCCCACTGACCTTCGTTTCGAAATCCTTGCGAAAGCCGTTTCGGGAGACAGTGGTGAAGGTTTTTAGGGGAGGCACCGTCGAAGGAAAAGAGTGGAAATACTATTCAGCCCACGGGGAAGCCCGGTACGTACTGGCAAATGCCTTTTCTGTTCTGGCAGTGGACGGGAAGTCGAAAGAATGCGTCGTGGTTAACACCGATATCACGAGCCTTAAATTGAAGATCAGTCAACTGGAGAGGGATGAAACAGAGGCTCAGGAACAGCTCAGAAGACTGAGCGCTGAATATGAGCTTCTCAGGAAAAATCTGGCGAGTTATATTCGCGGAAAAGGCCCGGCTGAGTTTCAAGAAGAGATGGGCGTGCGTCAGCTTAGAGATGAAATAAACAGCCTGAAGAAAGAACTCGCTGATCTCAAAAATGCTTAAAATGGCTGGCTACGAGGGATCGATAACGCCTAACTTATCTCATAGACCATGATTTCGGCGCTCCTTCCCCTAACCTTTTTGGGGCCGATTCTTCTGATCTCAAATTTATCCTTAACGGCCTTGTACGTTTCCTCCCCGATAAGGATCTGGTTAGGTTTTGCAATCGACTCCAAACGTGAGGCGATGTTGACTGGGTCTCCGATGACAGTATAATCCATTCTCCTCGGCGAACCAATATTCCCGGCAACGACTCGTCCCGTGTTTATTCCGATACGGATGTCGAACGTGCCTTTCTTGCCACCCAGTTCGGCCCTCATTGCTGTCAGGGCTTTTTTCATCTCTTTGGCTGCCAGAATTGCCCTCTCAGCGTCATCGTCTTTCTCTATAGGGGCACCGAAGACCGCCATGAGTCCGTCTCCTATATACTTATCGAGCATTCCGTCATATCGGAATATAACGTCCGTCACCATTGAGAAATAGTGGTTGAGGATCATGGTTGTCTCGCGCGGGGGAATCTGTTCCGCAAGTTGCGTAAAGGCAATTATGTCCGTAAAGACTATGGTTGCCGTGAGCTCGGTAGGCTCCATTACTGTGTCTATGGTCTCCTGACTTCCCTTTACGATCATTTCCACTATCTGAGGTGAAAGGAACCTTTCGAGACGGCTTCTCAGGACTTCTTCTTCTCGTATCTGATCGTTGAGACTGGCCTGTTCGAGTATCATGGCTGATTGGCTTCCTATGGCCTGAAGCAGCTTGAGGTCATCCTGAGAGAACTGATTGTCAAAGCTCACACTGTTGAGGCCGATAACGCCTATAATCTGGTCTTTTCTCCACAGTGGCGCATACATAGCTGATCTAATTTTCTGAAGGAAGACGCTTTTGGAGCCATCAAACCGAGAATCGGCCATCGCGTCTGAGGTTAGGATAGCCTCTTTTTCATGAATTACTTTATCAATGATGGTTCGACTGACCTTCAGGGTTTCCTTATCTCTCTCTCGGTCGTCTTTGTGCTTGACTACTACAGGGGTGAGTTGATTATCTCCTTCATCGCCGGTCAGAATTAAGAAGCCGTAATCCGCATCAATGACCTTAAAGATATTGTCCATTATTCTTTTCAGAAGCTCCTTAAAGTCGGTAATGGAGGTTAATTGGCTGCTGATGTCGTAGAGGAGGCGCAGCACTTTGTTGCTTCTCTCCAGGATCTTGGCGTCTATTTCGGTCTTTTCATGGGGGGAAGAGACCGCACCCTGACCTGCGTTTTTCAGGTCATCAATGGAAACAACCAGTTCTTGAGATTCAAGGGCGTCTTCTCCTGAGGAACTCTTCAGTATTTGTTTGAGCTCTTTTTCGTCGTCGGTGTCGGTAGTGAGGACAAGAGAGTCTTGAGGCTTATCTTTTTCATGGATCTTGGTCAGAAATGTGAGGTTATTCCTGCCGATTCTTATCTTGTCGTTGTGTCTTAGGATAGCACGCTGAATGAGCCTTTCATTTACCTTGGTCCGATTGTGACTGCCCAGGTCTGTAAGAAGATAGCCTTCTTTGGTCTTTTCTATCTGGGCATGGTGGCGGGAAACGGTATTATCGGTGCCAAGGGAAAGGTCACAATCCTCACGCCGCCCAATAACGATTTTGTTTTTTGAAAGGGGATAGTTGTAAATACGGCCGTCCCAGGTTTCGACATTCAAGCTTGGCATACTATCCTTCCTATGGTTGCTTAGCCAAAAGAGAGCAGGATAACCGTTATATTATCTCGACCGCCGGCACGATTGGCATCTTGGATTAAGGAATGGGCAACGTGTTCAAGGGATTTACTTTCAGTTGAACCGATGCATTTCAATATTTCCTCATCGCTCAGCATGTCATTCAATCCGTCCGAACACATCAAGTACAGGTCTTTTTCATGTATTCTAATGCTGGCAAGGTCAATCCTGATATTCTCGATTACTTCAATACCGAGGGCGCTCGTCAGAATATGTCTCTGCGGGTGGTTCCAGGCCTCTTCTTTGGTTAAGAGCCCCATCCTCTCTTGTTCCCACGCTAGGTTGTGATCGTGTGTAATCTGATCTATCTGTTCGTCACGGATTCGATACAAGCGGCTATCTCCCACGTTCACAATGGCCAAGTGATCCCTTTCAATGGTTACCCCAACCAGCGTAGTCCCCATACCTTTCATCGAGGGATTTTCACTGGAAGAATTTCGTATCATCTCATTGGCGTCGGCCGCAGCTGCATGTAACCGGTTTTGCTCCAAAGTGAAATCCTTCCTATAGGGTATTGGCCAGGTAATATCTTCCTGCCGTGAACGAACGACAAATTCTTCAGCACTTCTTACCGCTATTTTGCTTGCGATTTCCCCGGAGGCCTGTCCCCCCATTCCGTCTGCTACCAGAAATAACTGCTCCTCTGGGTTGCACAGATAGCTGTCTTCATTGTTCGTCCGGTGCCGGCCGGTATCGGAGGTTGCGAAGAAGGTGGACCGCATAATGCCTCAGCCTCATCTTGGGGTTGATCGAGAGGACCTTGGTTGCCCTTGAGAATGTTAACGGGAATGTACCTAAAAAAGAGGCACTAAGTCAAGAGGTTATCTTACAGAGGCTACCGTACCGGCTGAACGTGAGCGTTTCGCGCCTTTTCATTCTCTTATGTGATTTTCATAATGGAGGTGGAGGTGCAGCCTGGAAATCCAAAAAAAGGTGGGCAGCAAATGTCGGCAGAACCGATTGTGGTGCTCAATCGAATCACCACATGGCAAACGTGGATAAAGAAAATATGTCCGATTGCCGGCGTGGGGCACCGACCAAGAAACAAAACCTACGTATTCATCAGTCCGACCGATGATTTTCACACGAGCTCGCGGCCGTCGTATTGTCTTGGCAGGGCAAATAGTTGGGGTTAATAATCTTAAGAGATTGGGCTTTCACCAGAGCCAATTGCCCTCCCTATCCCATCGGCTATTATAGCGCACACCGAATTTCGAAAGGATGTACTGGTAAAGGAAGAGCGTGTTTCCCCTAAAATAACCCAAATCTATGGAAAACTGGTCTGGCTTAAAGCCTTTTGCCTTTGCCTCAGATAGCAACATGGTTTTGGCTGTTTTACCGACAACGGAGCCATAATCGAAGTGAATGGAGTGGTAGTGCTTGTCCTCCAGCGTTACCACGACTACGGCGTTGCCGGGCATTTCCTCATCAACAGTTATGTAGATGCTCAGGAAGAAGGCAACAAGGAACAGGCTTACTACAATAACTGTGATTATTTTGGATGTCTTACCCACTTCTCACTTTCACTTAAGCTCTTTCATCAAGGCAATGCACAAACAAGCTTCTCTCGCTCAGGTCTGGCAAAAAGATGTAAGATTATGTGGCCCTTCCTTTATGGCACAGGTAGAAGAAATATGCAACGAGGAATTTCCAGCTAAATCGTGGTGTTTTTACTACCTTTCTTTTGAAAAGTCAATCAAATGATCCCATTCAAATGAGAATAAACCAGAATGTTTGGCACGAACTCCTCAAAAGCGGTATCTGTAGGGCATTTCCGCTATGCAAGAGGCTTTGATGGCGCTGTAAAACGGAGCACAAGAAAATGAAACGATAATCCCGCTCTACGGCCAGGAGCAAAACGCATTATATACCGGCACAGGAAGCTGGTGTTATTGAATGATCACGAAACAGACCTTCGGAGGCTGCTCTCTTGGTTAAGAGCCCCAGAGGTCAGTCTAATTTATAGTAACCTCGATACCAAGAGAGAAATCTCCTGATACCTGACCTGATCGACGTCTTGGGGTTAAAGCCCAACAATCTCTTGGTCTTTTCTATATCTGCATATGTCTCAGGTACGTCTCCTGGTTGGAGCGGTAAGAACTTCTTCTTTGCCACTATTCCCAACTCCTCTTCAATAATCTCGATGAGTTTCATGAGCTCCACGCTCTTTGAATTTCCGAGGTTGAAGATCTCATATTTGAACGGGTTATCAAGCGCGGCGATGGTCCCGTCTACAATATCGTCAATGTAGGTGAAGTCTCTTTTCATTCTCCCAAAATTGTAGATTTCTATCGGCCTCCCATTGATAATTGCATCTGTAAAAAGAAAAAGGGCCATGTCCGGTCTCCCCCAGGGCCCATAAACCGTAAAGTAGCGGAGACCGGTTAAGGGAATGCCGAAGAGGTGGCTGTATGCATGGGCCATCAGCTCATTGGCTTTTTTTGTAGCTGCATACAGTGAAATCGGTGTGTCTACATTATCTTCAATGCTAAAAGGCAGCTTTCTATTATTGCCATAAACAGATGATGAGGAGGCAAAAACGAAATTACGAACGGGGTAGTGCCGTGCAAGTTCCAACAGATTAAGAAAGCCTTTTAGATTGCTCTCCTCGTAAACAAAGGGATTTTGAATCGAGTATCGTACGCCCGCTTGGGCTGCAAGGTTACAGATCCTGTCGATGGGGTGATCGGAGAATATTGTCTCAAGCGTATCCAGATCATTGATGTCGCCGTGATAGAACGTGAAACCAGGGTTTGAGGTTATGAGTTCGAGTCTCCCCCTTTTGAGAGAGACATCATAATACGGGTTCAGGTTGTCTATTCCGATGACCTCTTGCCCCCTTTCAAGCAAAGATCTGGCCACATGAAAGCCGATGAAGCCGGCGGCTCCGGTGACCAGGGTTTTCCTTTGAGTGTTAGTCATAGGTGCTTTCGGAAAAGATGGGGTCAGGTTTCAGGTCCTGTATTCAGCATTGATCTTGATGTAATCATAGGTAAGGTCACAGGTTACCATCCTGTCGCGATAGTTCCCTTGATTCAGATGAATGGTGATGGTTATTTCTTCGCTCTTCATCTGCTCAGCTGCCTCTTTTTCCTTTTCCAGGCTGGTTATGAGCCCGCCTTTTACGATGGTGACCCCGTTGATCGAAATCTGGACCTTGTTTTCCTCCATCATAATTCCGGATCTCCCAAGGGCAGCCATGATTCTACCCCAGTTCGGGTCTTGTCCAAAAATAGCTGTTTTTACCAGATAGGAGTTGCTCACTGTTCTGGCTGCGGCGTGGGCATCTTTGTCCGTTGCGGCACCCATGAGCTCGATTATCACCACCTTGCTGGCACCCTCACCGTCCTTTGCGATCAGGTAGGAGAGCTCCCCCATAACCGAGGTTAGGCCTCTCTCAAACTCCCGTATACCTGTGGCATCGAGCCTGCTGTTTCCTGCAGCGCCGTTTGCCATTATCAAGACCGTATCATTGGTGCTTGTCTCGCCGTCTACCGTAATACGATTGAAGGTCGAGTCGGTAACCGAGCGAAACAACGGCCATAGGGTTTGATAGTCGATAGAGATATCGGAGACCAAGATTGAGAGCATGGTAGCCATATCCGGCATTATCATGCCTGCTCCTTTGGCAATACCCAAGAGGTGAAAAGGAGTTTCTCCTGCAGTGCCTTCGAAATAGCTTAGCTTTGGGAAGGAGTCAGTGGTCATGAGGGCCTGTGCAACTGATTCAAATCCACCGGGAGATAGATTCCGCACGAGAGCGGGAACCGCCCTTTGAACCCGATGAATTGGAAGATGGGCCCCGATAACCCCTGTTGAAGCAACAAGTATTTCATCCGGATCGATCTCCAATCTCCGCGAAAGCATATCCGTCGTTTGCATGGCGTTTCTGAGCCCTTGCTCTCCGGTGCAGGCATTGGCACATCCGCTATTGGCCAGGACTGCTCTCGCAAGACCGCTCTTTATCCTCGTCTGGCTCAGGAGGACAGGCGCAGCTTTGACCGTATTCGTTGTGAACATGCCTGCTGCGACAGCCTGCCTTTGAGAAAAGATAAGACAGAGATCTAAGAGACCGTCCTTCTTGAGACCTGCAGAAACAGCAGAGGCCGTAAAACCGGAAACCGAGTAGTCACTGTCCATTTTCATCTTCCGCAGCAGTGTTTGTATTTCTTTCCGCTCCCACAGGGGCAGGGCGCATTTCTGCCTACCTTGGGTGTCTTTCGTCTCGCCGGAACTGCCCCTCCGTCGCCACCATGACTTAAGACCATTTGCTTTTTTGGGGCTTCCACGGGCGGCCTTTCTTGAGGTGTTACTCGCATTCTGAAGAGGGTTCTGAGAGAGTTCTCTTTAATGCTTTCCATCATGGAGAGGAACATATTGTACCCCTCTTTCTGATACTCCTTAAGGGGATCCATCTGGCCGTAGCCCCTGAGGCCTATTCCCTCCTTGACCTGGTCCATGGCCAAAAGATGATCCATCCAGAGGTCATCAATCGCCCGCAGCATGGCAATCTTTTGCAGAAAGAGAAAAGACTGTGGTTCGATCTCTTGCTCTCTTTTTTCATATTCGGCCAGGACCTCCTGTGTTATCTTTTTCATGAGAATTTCCTGGGTCAGGTCCGCCATCTCTTCTCTGGAAAATGAGGGCAGGAGCCCAAAGACACTGTAAGTATAGTCCAGTAAGGGTCCCAGGTTCCATTCCTCTGGAAAGGCATTCGGGTCAATGTTTTCGCGAACGGCATTTTCTACCAACTCCTCGATCATATCGATTATGGTTTCCTTGAGGTGATCACCCTTTAGTATTTCTCTCCTCTGACCGTAAATCACCTTTCGTTGCTGGTTCATAACGTCGTCGTATTCCAGGAGGTTTTTCCGGATATTGAAATTGATGCCTTCAACCCTCTTTTGAGCACCTTCTATGGCCCGGGAGATGATCTGGTGTTCTATTGGCTGATCTTCTTCCATGCCCAATTTGTCCATTACTGAGGCAATCCTCTCGGATCCGAAGATCCTCATAAGGTCATCCTCCAGGGAGAGGTAAAAGCGTGATGAACCGGTATCTCCTTGACGCCCCGAGCGTCCTCTCAGCTGGTTATCAATCCTTCTGCTCTCATGCCTCTCAGTACCGAGGATGTGCAAGCCACCGAGGTCCGGAACGCCGCCACCTAAAACAATGTCTGTTCCCCTGCCGGCCATATTGGTGGAGATGGTGACTGTACCCCTCTGTCCTGCCATGGCGACGATCTCCGCCTCTCTCTCATGGTTTTTTGCATTCAAGACCTGGTGCTTGATGCCCTCCCTGTTCAGCATCTTACTCAACATCTCCGATTTCTCGATGGAGATGGTTCCCACCAGTACCGGCTGACCCTTGTCGTGTAATGCCTTAATCTCCTCGACGGCTGCCCTAAATTTCTCCCGTTCGATCTTGTAGATGACGTCCGAATAATCGGTTCTGACCATCTTTTTGTGAGTCGGTATCACCAGGACATCCAGATCATATATCTTCTTAAATTCCGGGGCCTCCGTATCCGCCGTTCCCGTCATTCCCGCGAGCTTTTCGTACATCCTGAAGTAGTTTTGGAACGTAATAGTAGCGAGGGTCTGGTTTTCCTCTGCAACATTCACACCTTCCTTTGCCTCGATGGCTTGATGTAGCCCATCGCTCCATCGTCTTCCCGGCATGAGTCTGCCGGTAAACTCATCGACGATTACGACTTGTCCGTCCTTTACCACATAATCGACATCCTTGTTGAAGAGCCAGTAGGCCTTGATGAGCTGCTGGGCAGCATGCATCCTTTCGGAAGTTTCAGAATACCTGGCTTCCAGTTCTCGCTTTCTCTTTTTCTTTTCCCTGAAGTTCAAGTGAGGATCGTTCTCGATTTCTTGCAGACCTTGGTACAGGTCAGGGACGACAAAGGCATCCGCTTGATCTCCTGACAGGAGCTTAAGACCCTTATCTGTCCAGTTTGCACTGTGATCTTGCTCTTCGATAATGCAATAGAGCTCTTCGTCCAGGAGATGGAGGGTCTTCTGAGACCTCAGGAGTGACTCTGTCCTATCGACCCGTTTCTTCAATCCCGGTTCTTTAGAAATGATATCCAGAAACCGTGGATTCTTTGGGGCACCCCTCTTGACTTGAAGGAGCAGCTCGATTGTCTTATCATCATCGATGCCCTCCCGTAATCTTGTATCGACTCTGTTGAGGGTAGATCTGATGATTCCATCTTGTTGTTCCTTGAGTTTTAAGATCGGGGGCTTTTGGCTTGCGTACTGGGCATCTTCACTGCGTTCGATGGGACCTGATATAATCAGAGGAGTCCTCGCCTCATCAACCAGAATGCTGTCCACCTCGTCCACAATGGCAAAATTGAGGTCTCTTTGGACACACTCCTCCAGGGAATATTTCATATTGTCTCTCAGGTAATCAAAGCCGAATTCATTATTGGTTCCATATGTTATATCGGCGTTATAGGCATGCTTTCTCTCTTGATCATCCATATCATGGAAAATCACGCCCACCGACATTCCCAGGAACCGATATATTCCTCCCATCCACTCTGCGTCTCTTTTGGCAAGATAGTCATTGACCGTTACAAGGTGGGCACCGTGTCGTGAGAGGGCATTGAGATAGAGGGGAAGGGTTGCCGCCAAGGTTTTGCCTTCCCCGGTTTTCATTTCCGCTATCTTGCCCTGATGGAGGGCAATACCGCCGACGAGTTGGACATCAAAATGCCTCATACCCAAGGTTCTCACCGAAGCCTCTCTTACGGCCGCATAGGCCTCTGGCAGGATATCCTCAAGGGATTCACCCCTTTCCAGCCTTTCCTTAAATTCGTCGGTCTTCTGTCGAACCTGGCTATTGCTGAGGCCTTGAAATCGAGGCTCAAGCTCGTTAATTCTCGTCACCTGCGGGGCAAGAGCTTTGAGCTCTCTTTCGTTCTTGCTGCCTATAATAGCTCTAAGCATACTGCCGATCATAGAAAGTTGTTCCTTTCGGTCCTTGTTTCTTCTGATTAAACCTTTGTGCGGAAAAACTCAAGCAACAAGTGAATATAGCGTCTATTCGAATGATTGGGGTGCTGGAAATAATGAGAGCAGAGCAAAATATCTGCTCTTGGTGGAGAGGCTCTGTTCAATTGAGTATGTATCGGAGGGGATTTACCGGAACACCGTTTAAGAGAACCTCATAGTGGAGGTGAGGGCCTGTAGATCGACCGGACTTTCCGACTTCGCCTATGATTTGCCCTCTCTTGACACGATCACCGGTTTTGACCCGGAAATTATGTAAGTGACCGTATCTGGTCTTCATGTTGTATCCATGGTTGATCGCGATCATTCTGCCGTAGTTACCTTCTTTGCCTGCAAAGACAACCAGTCCATCTGCCGGTGCAGCAACAGGTGTTCCTATCCTCGTTGCTATGTCAAGTCCTTTATGAAATTCCCGCTGGTTGGTAAAGGGGGAGATCCTGTATCCAAAACCCGATGAATACCATCCATTCGTTGGTGCAATAGAGGGCGTACAACCCAAGAGGGATTTTTGCTCTTTCAGAAACTGGCTCAACTCGTTTTGAGAGATGGCGGTAACCGCTATTTCCGTGTTCAAACCCTCAATGGCTTCATGCATGCGATGGATGAGTCCGCTGTGAACGTCCTCAATCTGATAGTCCGGTTTGAGAGTGCTCATGTTTGAGCCTCCGACCCCCAGAAACTGATCTTGTTCCCCGGAGGGTTGCAGGTTGGTCATAACCCTGAGCTTATGGTCGAATTCCTGAAGCGCAGCGATCTTTTGATTGGTTTGGTTTATTTCTTTGCAAAGGGCGATGATTTGGGTTTTCTGAATCCCGCTTTCTTTTCTTAGATGCTGCAGTTCCGGTATCCGGGATTTAATCCTTCTATAGTCATTAACCAGCAATCCGATAATGACGATTGCGACAATGGTGAGAAAGGAGAGCAAGGGGATAAGCTTATTGGGAATACTTACTTTTCTTACCTTGCTGGATCCCCCGGGTAGGAATATGATAGTAGCTTTGTTTGAGGCCATAAGTAACGGAATTTAGCTGCACAGTGGAGGCGGCAACCGGATTCGAACCGGTGTAAAACGGTTTTGCAGACCGCTGCCTTAGCCACTTGGCTATGCCGCCTTTTCCTGGAGCGGGAAACCGGACTTGAACCGGCGACCGTCACGTTGGCAACGTGATGCTCTACCAACTGAGCTATTCCCGCAGTTTCCCATTGTACCTACTACTTCTCCCTTACAATGTCAAGGTTTTTTAGATGAGTACCCTTTTTGCTACTCTAAAGTATGTCCAGCCGGACCACAAAGTCAATACCAACGCCACCCAAAGGAATACCATTCCCACAAGATGGAAGTCAATCCTCAAATACTGGTGATGGAGGCAAAGACAAATGAGAGCCACCGATTGGAATATTGTCTTGTATTTTCCGAGAATGCTTGCTTCAATAATCTGCCCCTCGACAACAGCGATTCCCCTCAATCCCGTCACTGCCAATTCCCTTGCAATGATCAGCATGACGACCCAGGCAGGGATTCTGGCTAGGGTTATGAGCATGATCATCGTAACCGAAACCAGTAACTTGTCAGCCAGAGGATCAAGGAACTTGCCCAACGGGGTTACCACCCGGTACCTTCTCGCGTAGAATCCGTCCAGGAGATCCGTTAGGGCAGCAAGTCCGAAGAACAGTGCGGCAAGAAAACTCCCCATTCTTCCGGGAAAATACAAGCACGTCACCACTGCCGGGATCAAAATGAGCCTCAACACGCTCAGGTGATTAGGGAGTTTAGTCTTTTGATCTTTCGTTTTGCCCATTTTTGACTAGCGAAGCTCTGCCTCAAACCATCGAGACACTATGTCAGTAAAAAACGAAATACTGAATAATGTTTATGGGTTACTGTTACGATGCCCGTTTCGTTTTTCGGTAACGTCATTGGTCTTTTTATTTCTACGTTACCTTAACCGTTACCGATACGGGCTTCGTTACCCTAACCGTTACCCAAAGAAACCAGCAAAAACTTGACACAAGTTTTAAGATCTTACTTCATATGGATGGCTAGTTCAATCGCTCTTTTCTTTGAATTCCCTGTAGAACCTCATAACCCTTTCTACAAATCTTCTGGTCTGGGGTATGGGGGGAACTGCATCATGCTTCTCAACGGTGGTCGGGCCCACATTGTAAGCGGCCACAGCTAGTCTCTTATCGTGATTAAATCTCTTGAGGAGCAAGCTCAGATACCTGGTACCTCCCAAGATGTTCTCCTCCGGATCAAAGGGATCATCAACCTTCATGTCGTCTGCAGTATCCGGCATGAGCTGCATCAGGCCCTGAGCACCACTTTGGGAGATGGCATTGGGGTTGAAGGATGATTCGGCCTTTATGATAGCCTTTATAAGGGTGATCTCCACGCCAAACCGCTCTGCTGCCTTTTGGATGATACCGTCGAATTTTTTAAGGTATTGTTTTCCCGACAGCCCTCCACTCTTTAGATACAGGTGATATCGTTGGTCTGAGCGAGTGTCGCTGAAATGCCAGACCCCACTACTATCCTTAAATCGATAGACATCAGCCTGTGAAGGGCTTGATAGAAGTATCCCTACGAGAGCAGCCCATGGCAGTAATCTTGTCAGAGCCATATCACGAGCCCATCTTCCTCCAATCCGCCAAAAACCTCTCTAGTCCAATCTTGGTGAGCGGATGCTCGGTTAATTGCATGAGCACTTTGAACGGAATTGTGGCAACGTGCGCACCAATAAGGGCTGCATCTAATACATGCACGGGGCTACGGATACTTGCCACAATGACTTCGGTTTCAAATCCATAGTTTTCATATATCGTTACAATGTCCTCTACAATTCCTATGCCAACGGTGCTGATATCATCTAGTCTTCCAATAAAAGGGCTAACATAGCTGGCGCCTGCTTTGGCCGCTATGAGGGCCTGTACAGGTGAGAATACCAGTGTTACATTGGTCTTTATGTTTTCCTTTGCGAGGATCTTGGTAGCCTTAATCCCTTCGGTGATCATCGGGATCTTTACAACGATATTGTCGGCGAGCTTTGCAAGCCGCCGTGCCTCCTGAACCATGCCTTTAGCCTCGGTGCTCACTACCTCTGCACTGACCGGCCCGTCGACTAGTGTGCAGATTTCTTTCAGAAGTTCTTCGAAATTCCCCTTCTCCTTTGCCACCAGCGTGGGGTTCGTTGTTACCCCGTCGAGGAGGCCGAGCTCATTGGCCTTGGCTATTTCCTCGAGATTCGCAGTATCGATAAAAAACTTCATACTTCCTCCTTCAAGATTTCAACGTAAGATTCCTTCGGTAATTCATTTAAAAGCCGTCGTATGGTTACATTCAGGACTGGATGAATCAACTCGGGGGCCAACTGAACAAGCGGTTCAAGGACAAATCGCCTTGTATGCAACAGCGGGTGGGGGACCACAAGGTCTGGAGAATCTATTACCTGTTCATCGAAAAGGAGTAAGTCAAGATCGATAATTCGAGATTCCCACTTCTTGGTCCGTGTTCTGCCCATCTCATGTTCTATGGCCATGAGGCTATCCAAGAGCTCGGGTGGGGTGCGCTTTGTCTTCACCTCAACAACACAATTTGCATACCATTGCTGACCAGTAACACCTTCCGGCTCGGTTTTGAATAGATCGGAACAGGCCGTAACCTCACACCCCGATGTCTGGTCTATGCTCGCTATGGAATGCTTACAGTTAAAGACCTTATGGCCGAGATTTGATCCTATGCCGATGTATGTTACAGCAGCCTCCATGCTCAAAGCTCCATGCGTTTTATCCTCTCGGCCGCCTCCATAAGGCGGCTCTCATCTTGGGTTAATGCGAGCCGAACATACCCCTCTCCCGGTTCACCAAACCCGTTACCCGGCGTTACTACGACACCTGCTTCGGTTAAGAGCTTTGCTGCGAGGCTTTTGGATGTATAGGGCGAGGGAACGGGAACCCACACATAGAATGTGGCCTTAGGTGTATCTACCGCGAAGCCTGCACTTCTGAGACCTTCCACCAAGATATCTCGCCGTCTGGCATAGATTCTCTGCATCTCCTTTACGCTTTCCCGATTTGCCCTGAGTGCCTCGATGCCGGCTCTCTGAATGGCCTGGAAAACCCCAGAATCAAGATTACTCTTAACGGTCCCCAGCCCGCTCACGGCATCCTTGTTGCCCACGGCAAAGCCGATTCGCCAGCCGGTCATGTTGTAGGACTTTGACAGGGAATGAAACTCTATCCCAATATCCTTTGCTCCCTCGACTTCAAGAAAGCTCGGTGGCTTGTAACCGTCAAAGGCGATTTCACTGTAGCTGAGATCGTGGCACACGATTATACTGTAGTTGCAAGCAAATGAAACCACCGCTTCAAAGAAATCCCGTTCGGCAACGGCTGCCGTGGGATTATTGGGATAGTTGAGCCACATCATTTTTGCCTTCCGGGCAACCTCCTCCGGTATGGCATTGAGATCAGGTAAGAACCTGTTTTCTTTGAGCAGGGGCATCAAGTAAGAGTTTCCATCTGCAAAGAGCGTTCCAATATTATAAACTGGATAGGCCGGCGTCGGCACAAGGGCAAGGTCTCCCGGATTTATGAATGCCAGGGGCATATGGGCTATACCTTCTTTCGCACCAATCAGGGATAGTATTTCGCTTTCCGGATCGAGTTGGACGGAGAATCTATCCTCATACCACTCAGCTACCGCCTCTTTGAAATCAACCGATCCCGAGTAAGCAGGGTAGCGGTGCGTTGCCGGGTCCTGTACAGCGCTTATCATCTCTTCGATGATCTTTGGCGGGGTGGGAAGATCAGGATCGCCTACGCCGAGGTCGATCATATCCACCCCGGAGGCCTCTAACTCTCTTTTTTTCTGATCGATCTCCTTAAATAAGTATGGTGGCAGTTTTTTTAGTCTCTCCGTGAGTTCAAACATGCTTCCTCTCCCTTAATCCAAGTACATCTTGCATATCATAGAGACCGTTAGGCTGTGTAACGACCCATGTAGCCGCGAGCAATGCCCCTCGCGCAAAGTTGTCTCTGCTGTGGGCCCTGTGGGTAATCTCAATCCTTTCGCCTGTGCCGGCAAACAGAACCGTGTGTTCACCAACGATATCCCCGGCCCGGATCGATTGCATGCCAATCTCCTTATCCTCTCTGATACCGATATATCCTCTTCTCTCATACACGGCATCGGAATCCAGATTCCTGTCCGTTGCATCTGCTGCAATCTTGGCAAGATGCATGGCCGTTCCGCTCGGAGCGTCCTTTTTGAGCCGATGGTGCGCTTCGAATATCTCTATGTCGTAGTCTTTACCGAGGATCCTGGATATATCCTGGACCATCTTGAACAGGACGTTAACCCCGACACTCATATTCGGGGATCTTACACACCGAATCCCTTGGGCAAGGCGATTCAATTCCTTTTCTTGTTCGCCGACAATGCCGGTTGTTCCGATGACCATTGCCTGACCGGTCTTGGAGATGAACCTGATATTCTCCAGGGTGGTTTCGGGCGTTGTAAAATCGATAAGGACATCCGCATCCTTCATTGTTTCACTGACGCTTCCCTTAAGGGTAAGACCTGTTGTGCCGAGGCCGATGACTTCACCCACGTCGCGGCCCACCGCCGGATGGTCCGCCCTTTCAAAAGCGCCCGATACCGTGATCGCCTCCTCTTTTTGGATCATATGGATGATTCTTGTGCCCATCCTGCCGGCTGCTCCGGCAACAACGACCTTTATCATCTTTTCCCCCCTTTATTTGGATTTATCGCAAAAATCCCTTTATTACTTTATCGATTATTGCTTTTTCTCCTCAAAACAGTAAGGGGCATTTACCCTGCTTCATTTGGAGCTATTGAGGGACAGCGTAGTTTCCCATTTAAAGCAATAATCATCTAACTTTATTTCTTACCTTGAATCAGTGCCCGTGCCTCTACCTAGTGCTCAAGGTGATCTCAATGCCTGTCATCGCCGATAAATCCGGGAACAATCTCCCCCTTAACAAGATCATCGTATGTTTCCCTTGACCTGATAACGGAAAAGAGGGTGCCCCTAACCATTACCTCTGCGGGCCTGGTCCGGGAATTGTAATTCGAGGCCATAGAAAAACCATAGGCCCCTGCGCTCATCACCGCCACAAGATCTCCAGGCTGGAAAGAAGGCATCTCTCTGTCCCTGGCAAAGAAATCCCCCGTTTCACAGACAGGCCCCACGAGGTCGCTTTTCACCTTTTCCGAGCTCGTCATTTCAACGGGCTGCACGGCATGAAAGGAATCATAGAGTGCGGGGCGAATTAAGTCATTCATGCCCGCATCCACGATCACAAACCTCTTGTGTGGTGTTGACTTGGTATAGAGGACCCTTGTGATCAAGATGCCCGCATTACCGATAATAACCCTGCCGGGCTCCAGGATGAGGGTAACATTATTCGCTCCCATTGTCTTTTGCAGGGCTGCAGCGTATTCTGAGGGGTGTGGCGGGCTTTCATCATCATAGGTTATGCCAAGGCCTCCTCCAATATTGAGGTAGGAGATAGGGAGGTCCATTTTTTCCAGACCCTTCATGAGCGCCCTCAATTTCCTGAGTGCATCGAGGAAGGGTTCGATTTCGGTCAGCTGGCTTCCAATGTGGCACGATATGCCCTTCACATCGATATTCTCCAACTGCTGGGCGAGTTCATAGGCGGCAGGGGAATCATCTATGGGGATCCCGAACTTATTCTCGCCGAACCCGGTAACAATGTATGGATGGGTTTTTGGGGCCACATCGGGGTTTATTCGGATTGCTATGCTTGCCCTTTTACCCGTGTCGTGTGCTATCCTGTCGAGGGTTTGCAATTCCTGTTCGGATTCCACGTTAAACATGAGGATATCGGACTGGAGTGCCTGTTCTATATCGTGTGGCGCCTTCCCAACGCCGGAAAAGACAATCTTCTCAGGTGGAATTCCCGCCCTCAGCGCTCGAAACAGCTCTCCTGCCGAGACTATGTCCGCCCCTCCTCCCTGAAGGGCCAAAAGCTTGAGAATCGCGAGATTCGAGTTAGATTTCACAGAAAAGCAGGTGAGATGAGCTAAGTCCTTGAATGCATAGTCAAAAACCGAGAAATGCCTCCTAATTGTTGCGTAGGAGTAAAGATAGAGCGGTGTTCCGACCTCATTGGCTATAGAGGCCACGGATACATCCTCACAAAAAAGCTGGTTGTTCTTGTAGGTAAAGTGATGCATGTGAGCGTTTTAGATCTGGGGACGCCTGGTCACGTGCGGTTTACTATCTTGCCTTCGAATAAATCGATAATGTCTTGAGCCGCCGCAGGCAGCGTGTCCTCCTTCGAATTGTTCTTCCCGGCTCCCGGTTCGCTTTGTTTGGTAAAGACTACCTTGATCGCAGGATCAAAAAAATCATGCACATATGTAAGGATCTGCTCATGGTGCTCAGGGTCATCGAAATAGCCTGCCGTGAAAGAACCCTCTCCGTTCGGTAACTCAAGCCGGTCTGCCAGTATTGCGTGGGACTTCAACTCCTTGAGTACATTTGCCATCGCCCGATTCTTTTTCGCAACATATCGCAGAAAATCGCCCCATTCTTTGCCATCGTCTTGATGTGCCGGTTTTGGCTCGGACCCTCTTTGGACGGGGATTTCCACCCGGTCCACAGAAGCCCCTGTTGCAGTTGGTCTATCGATGCGTTTTTCAATGGCTTCGATCTTCTTGATTAATTCATCAAATGAAAGATAATCCCTGAGTTGCGAAAGCCTGATGAGGATGGCTTCAAGGGCGATTCTGGGATTATTGGTGTAGCGCAAATCCGCTTCTCTGGCGATAAGGAAATTCAGCGATTGAACAAGCCTTTCCAGCCCGGCCTTTTTTGCCAGCCTCTCTGTCTCCATGAGCTCGTTGTCGGGCAAATCAAGGAGTTGGGTGGAATCTGGGGCAATCAACGAAACGATTAGATTTCGGAACTGATTCATTATTTCTCGGTAGAACTCTTTAATCTCATATCCGTAGGTGTAGATCTCATCAACAATCTCGAGGCATCCTTTGTTGTCGGCATCAATTATTGCCTGCGACGTCTTATAGATAAGATCCCGGTCTATTATCCCTAAAACGGTGCCTATCTGGCTATCCTCAATGCTTTGGCCTGTGAAAGAGACGACCTGATCGAGAAGGCTCTCCGCATCACGCATACTCCCCTCGGCCTCTCTGGCAATAATGGAAATGCCCGTATTGCTTATGGTTATCTCCTCCGTTGCTATTATCTTCTTGAGCTGCTCTTCTATTCTCCGTATGGGTATCCTTTTGAAATCGAACCGTTGACATCGGGACAGTATTGTCACCGGCACCTTATGAGGCTCCGTGGTGGCGAACACGAATTTGGCATGTTCAGGCGGTTCTTCCAGGGTTTTAAGCAGCGCATTAAACGCCGGGAGCGTGAGCATGTGGACCTCATCTATGATATAAATCCGGTATTTGCCATGGGACGGGAGGTATCTGATATTTTCTCGAAGGTTTCTTATCTCATCTATGCCCCTATTCGACGCTCCATCAATCTCCTGCACATCTACCGATGAGCTGTTTGTTATCTCTGTGCAGGAGGCACACTGGTTACACGGGTTGCCGCTGGCGCCCTTTTCGCAATTGAGGGCCTTTGCAAGGATCCGTGCAACAGAGGTCTTGCCCACGCCCCGTGCACCACTGAACAGATAAGCATGGGCCAGCCGACCAGACAAGATGGCATTCTGTAAGGTCTGGGTAATATGCTCTTGACCGAGAACCTCTTCAAATAGTTGAGGCCTCCATTTTCTGGCAAAAACTTCGTATGGCATGATGAAATGAAAAAATGGGTGGCGGAGAGAGGGGGATTCGAACCCCCGGTACCACTTTTGGTAGTACACGCGATTTCCAGTCGCGCTCCTTAAGCCAACTCGGACATCTCTCCTTAATTACGCTCGTGTTACACGCTATTTGTTTTTTTATCGTTTGTCCGGTTTGTGGCAGAAAGGCCCTTCGCCTGCCACGTCTGAGTATCTGCACTATCCTCCAGGTGCGAGCTAATGGTGGAATGTGGTGAGACTACTTTTGGCGGAGAGGGTGGGATTCGAACCCACGTGCCTCGCTCTTAACGAGACAAATCGATTTCGAGTCGACCCCGTTACGGCCACTTCGGTACCTCTCCATAGAAAAAGCTATCTCTCTTGCTCGGCTATCTCTTTTCCGTGAAAAAACCCTGCATCAGGCCTCTGCATTCCTCTTCCAGTATGCCCTGGACTACCTTCAACTGGTGATTAAGCCTTCGGTCTTCAGCCAGATTGAAAAGGGAGCCTGCAGCACCGGACTTTTTGTCGAAAGCGCCAAAAATGAGCGTGTCAATCCGGGCATTCATAATGGCGCCCATACACATTATGCACGGCTCAACCGTAACGACTAAGGTTGCCCCGTTGAGACGATAGTTTTTGTAAAATCTGGCTGCCTGCCTGATGGCCACTATTTCCGCATGGGCGGTGGGATCAGCATCTAAAATGCATCGATTATGGCCTCTGGCCACAATTCCGTTCGATTGATCCAGCAGAACGGCACCTACCGGAACCTCACCGGCCAGCCATCCCTTCTCGGCCTCTCTTATGGCCTCTCGCATCAGACAAACAAGATCTTCAACGTGTCCAATCCCTTGCCTTTTTGGTAGCATCTGCCCGGCAAATCATAAAGGTTTTAGATCTATGTCAGGCCTTTCCGAAGGCAACCTTTTCTTCGATTATCCTTTAACATGTACCCATCGGTGAGTCAACTCGATAGTGGTTCAGCCCAGGGTAACGTCAAAGTCAACTATAAAGTGGTTAATTCCAAGGATTATTGTGACATTCAAACCCGAAATCCGAATACCGAAATCCCTGGCCCAGACCTGGATTTCAGGCCAGACGCATATGGAAAATAGTTGCGAAATGCCATAACGCGCTCGTTTTATTCGGGAAACGTCGCGCCAGGGCAGGCCGAAACAATATCTAAATTCGAATACCCGCCTGCCATGCATTATCAAGGGCACAAGGCAGATAGTCGTCAGAAAAATAGTATCCGGTGATTTCTCGCCAAAATAGAAAAAAGGCATTGCGGGCAGGTCAAATGACCAAAACATTGCACGTACTTGTGTCATATCAAGGTGGAAATTAGATCGTATGCTTTGTTTGGAATTTTGGATTTTGGACATTCGTATTTGTTTCGGCCTGCCCTGGCGCGACGAGATGTGAACATTATACAATCTCACCACGATTCTAGTTTCCGGCGGCACACCCTTAATACTTTTAAGCCAGGTCTGGGCCAGGGGTTTCGTGCTTCGAGGTTCGAATTTTTGCTAAAATGCACTAAGCAAAATATCATGCGGGTTCAACTGGTTAACCTTTAGAATGACAGGGTTCTGTGGTTCAGCCACGTGCGGGCAAAGACGGCCTGGCGAGTATTGTGTTCTGTTTTCACTACACACTGTGGTTTCGTTACCACAAAAGGCGTGCCCGTAGATTGAGGACTTCATAACCTATTATAATTACATCAAAAATATGGATGATAAACCTGGTACAGTTATTGCTGTTTATTACATACGTCTGGGATGATCGCCTCGTAACATGGGAGGTTTTTCCTGAGAAGAAATGTGAGGAGAAAAGAGTAAAATATACCTAACGGGACGGCATCTCCGGACAACGAAGAAAGCCCTGGGCTCATGGCCCAGGGCTTTTTGATTGGGCCAACTGTCTCTCAACTTCTACCACGTCCTCAGGTACATCCACCTCGATGGAATCGAAGGGGGTTTCTATCACCTTTATCTTAAAGCCATGTTCCAGCGCGCGCAGTTGCTCGAGTTTCTCAACTCCCTCCAGTCTACCGTACGGGAGTTTTGTAAAGGTCAGCAGGAATTCCTTCCGGTACGCATACATACCTAGGTGTTTGTAATAGTGCGGCCTGGAAGCTTTGTCCCGAATGAACGGGATCGGTAAGCGAGAAAAATAGAGTGCGTATCCATTGGTATCGACTACGACCTTTACGTTGTTGGGGTCCTGAATCTCTCTATCCTCCTCAATCCCATACATGAGGGTGGACATGGGGATTGTCCGGTCTTCATTGAGGGGCCTTATAAGGTCGGCGAGCATGGACGGCTGAAAAAGGGGCTGATCACCCTGAATATTGACCACTATGTCATGGGGCCCTACGTTGAGCCTTTCGGCTGCCTCGGCAATGCGATCTGTTCCTGATTGGTGGTCTTCTGCCGTCATGATCGCTCGGCCACCAAATCCCTCAACACAGGTGTAAATCCTCTGATCATCGGTTGCCACGTATGTCTCATCAAGCTCCGGGCAGGCCTGTGCTCTCTCGTAAACGTGTTGAATCAATGGCTTGCCGGATATGAGGGCAAGCGGCTTTCCGGGAAACCGTGTTGAGGGATACCGCGCAGGTATAAAAGCAATTATTTTCGACATATATTCGACGCCTTAACGGTCTTCGTTAATGTATGGGTTTCCGTGGAAAGGGGTACAATGCAATAGCCGGAACGTAACTACTCAGGTTGTCAAGTTCACGCCTGCCCGCTGGACGGCAGGCGGGGTTCATGGTTCACGGTTGGTCGCCTTTTGAATTCCCCGGGCGATAGGTAGTCTTCATCCACGGCGATGGAGGGTTCGATCTGAACTTCCGTGTAAGACCGCTTAGGATATCGCTTTGAACCCTTGAACCGTGAACCCGAGTCGTTACGTTGGAACAGTATATACCAACCAGGGGGTTTTAAGGCAAACGATTTGTTCAATATCGGGGGAACGCTAACGAGTGTGAAGCCCCTGGGATAGGGGTAAGACGGGAAACCGCTTGGGAATGCCCGGTGTATCCCACGCTGCGGCCCTGCCTTTTCGATTGACTTCTTTTTGCGATGCCCATAGTGTGAGAATAAAGGCGTAACTTGTTGGGGCGATACTATGCATACCACAGAGATCCTGAATACCCTGGAAGACTGTGAGCTTTTTCGTGGCTTGGGCAAGGAGGAGATCGAACAGATAGCAAGCCTTGCTTCTGTGAAGGGGTACAAGGCAGGTGAAAGCATATTTCACCAGGGAGATCTCGGGGGCGACCTCTATGTGATTGCTGAGGGCCATGTGGTGCTGGAACGAGCCATTGATTTGGGGGCACGTAAGGGGACCGCGACCATCGGTGTTTTAGGTAAAGGCCGGACGTTGGGTTGCTGGGCAACCCTCCTCGGAGCGCCTCACAGCTTACTGTCATCTGCAACGTGTGTAAAGCCGACCAAGGTAATTACCATCGAGGGTCTGGCACTCAGAGAGATCATGCTCGGCAATCTTTTGCTCGGATTTCGGGTCCTGGAAAGGATCTGCTCGATACTCCGCGAGCGGCTTCATGGTGCATACGGGGCAATGGAAGAGATTTAGTTGCGCGTTATTCGTCTTCAAAGCTCCTGATCGGTAATCCCCGCTGAGTTCTGAGATCATCGATTTTATTGAGAGGTCTTTCCAGCTGCCGGCGCCTGGTGGTGGTAAGTGCTTCATACTCCTTTTGTGCATCGGCGATCCTCTTTCCCAGGAGATCCAGTTTCTTCAAGAATTCATTCCACTGGTTCTTGAATGACCCGAACAAAGAGAGGATCTCATTAGAGGTCTTTTCCAGGGCGAAATTATCCACCGCCTGCCTGATAACCGCCAGGACTGCAAAGAGGGTTATTGGAGAGCAAAAGATCACCCTGTTCTTAATGCCTTCATCGAGGATGGTGCTGTCCTGTTCATGGATAAAGGAATAAATCTGCTCATTGGGTATAAACAAAAGTACGTAATCAACGGTGTTCTGCTCGGGGTTAATGTATTCCCTGCTGGTAACCTCCTTCACCCTGTTCTTGACGTCCCGCAGAAAGTCATTGCGAAATCGTGCCTTCTCCGTATCCCTGTCAGTTTCCAGAAACCTGACATAGTTGTCTAAGGGGAATTTCACGTCCATATTCAGCTTCAGGTCCCGGGGGAGGAGAAAGGTGAAATCGGGCCGCGATCTCCCTTCATCGATGGATTTTTGCTTAACATAGTTCACGTCTTCGATAAACCCGGCCAGCCGGAGCACGTCTTCCGCCATCCGCTCGCCCCACTGCCCTCGTGCCTTTGTGCTTGCCAATGCCTCCCGGAGGAGATTGGTAGTTTGCATCAGGGCTGCCGACTGCTGGTTTGCTATGGTGAGCTGGCTTGCGAGTTCTCCGAATTTTTCTACCCGATCCTTTTCCAGTTCATTCATGACTCTGGAGACGTCCTCCAGTTTGGAGGTCATCTGTTTCAATTGCTGATCAATCAAGCCCTTTTTTGCATCCAGCTCTCTTGAGCCGATTTCTCGCTCCGATTCAAGACGGGTCTTGGCAAGCTTCAGGAACTCCTCGGTTGACTTGGATAAGGCCTCCAAGGAGAGATTGCCGAAACTTTGCTTGATGTTCTCAATAACCGCATCCATGTCCGCCTTTTTCTGAGTCTCGGTTTCAAGAAGCAGCTCCCCGGCGAGTTCTTTTGCGGTTTTCCCGTGCATAAATCGGAACAAAAGCGAGACTACCAAGCCAACACCAAACCCTATGATCAGTCCTATGAAAGCAGATGCCCAGTCCATGGCCTCCTCCACCAGGAGTCATTAAAGCCGTTTATTGCAAGGGGTCTAGCCCTTGATACGTATACAATATAGTGAGGGAGAAAAAAACAATAAAGTGAAGCCTCCCCGCTATCGAGGCTACTCGTGAGGAGCCGAGAGGAAACGGTAGTGGCCGAGACGAAATGTGAGTCTGTGTCGAACGATATACCCCATGATCGCACCAGAGCCAATTGACGCGATGAAATAAGGATTCGAAAGATACCGGCAATTGTGGTATAGAATCGGTAAGACAGGCAGGGCTAAGCCATTCAAAGATGTAACTTGTTGTAATTTCAAGATTATTTGCTTGATCAATTTTCTGTAAATTCGAAATCCTAAGCACGAAATCCGAAACAAATACGAATGACCAAAATTCAAAATTTAAGACATGTCAAAACCCTGTAGACATTGTATAAGTGCTTGGAATGTTTTGCTCATTTGACCTGCCCGCAATGCCTTTTTGCTATTCTGGCGAAAAATCGGCGGATACTATTTCTCTGACGACTATCTGTCTTGTGCCGTTGATAATGCATGGCAGGCGGGTATTCGAATTTTGAAATTGTCTCGTATTTCGATATTCGAATTTCGGATTTGAGTTTCGTTAATGCCAGAGCAAATCTCCAGATTTGACCAAGTTAGAGTCTACTTTGACGTTACCCTGCTAGGACAGGGGGCTTTTTTTTGAGAAACACAAAGAAATGGTGCAACCCGGTTGGAGGAGATCTGCAGTGGAGACAAACCACCATGAAACAGTAGAGATTTTTTCCGATGGTGCCTGTACAGGCAACCCTGGTCCAGGGGGCTACGGTGCTATTCTCAGATATGGCAAACAGGAGAAGGAGCTATCAGGCTACTCTCCGGATACCACCAATAACCGTATGGAACTCATGGCTGTGATCGAGGGACTTGAGGCACTCAAGAGGCCTTCACGGGTGAGGATAACGACCGATTCTAAGTATGTGTATATGGGGATCACCACATGGATCCATGGATGGCGGAAAAAACAGTGGCTCAACTCGCGAAAACAGCCCGTCTTGAATAGGGATCTTTGGGAACGGCTGGTACTGGCTGGCAAGCCTCACTCGATCGACTGGCAATGGATTAAGGGTCATGCAGGTCATCCTGAAAACGAGCGTTGTGATAGGCTTGCACGGGAGGCTATCAACAAGAATCTAACGAGGTGAAGCACGCTATAAAGATTAAAAATATACTTAATTATAGTAAAATTACTTGACAATTATTATAAATAGCAATAACAATTATAAAAACATACCCTTTCCCGCTTAACCAAAAAAGTGGAGTTGTCATGAAATGCCCAAAGTGTAAATATGTTACCTTTGATTACCTGGATACGTGTCCCAGGTGTGGCAAGAACATGGCCTCTGAAAAGGCCAAGTATAACATATCCAGCATCAAACCCAACCCGCCCTTTGTCTTGGGCTCCCTCACCGGCGATCTCGATGAAAGTGGAGACGAGCTTGCCGTTACCGAATCGATGAAAGAAACAGCAGGGCGCATGGGCTATGAGGATGAGGGGGTATACGATGACGGTTCTGAACTGGACATTAATATGGATGAAGGGTCTATGACAGATGCGGAAAATGTTACTGACATTGACCTTGGTGATCTCGGTATGACTGACGAAGACGATGCGGGGATAGAAGTTGACTTCGAGGACGATGAGCAGAAGCAGAAAACCGAGGCGGATTCGGAAGACTTGGATTTGGATCTGAGCGATGTGGAGCTGAGCCTTGATTTTGAAGAGGATGGAGGACCCAAGAAATAATTTCTTGACTTTTTTCGGATAGAAAATATAAAAACAAGGTAGGCCGAGATAGCTCAGTCGGTAGAGCAGGGGACTGAAAATCCCCGTGTCGGCGGTTCAATTCCGTCTCTCGGCATCAAAAAAGTTCAATATTTTATGAGGGTTAGGTGGCCCTGCCTAATCCTCTTTTTTTGGGCCTTCTCAACGCCCCTCTTATCGCCCCATTCCGATCATCATGCCCAAGCCACTGAGGAGGGCGGCAGCTACCCCAGCAAGTACAGCCAGTATAATGAAAGCAGGAATGGCGGCGATGGCCCACTTTATCATGATGACCACCATGGACCAAAACGGCATTCGAATGTCGGTTACAACAACGTGACTTGTGGTTTCCGTTCCCATTTCTTATTCCCCTCTTTTGGTTTTGGACTCTATTGGCTTTGTTACCTTCTGCCATCCATTATGAGGATGCCCCGCTCTTCAGAGCGGGGAGGCTTCACTGCTATTGACATGCAATACTCAACTTATATAAAATTTCAAGATAGTGCTTTAAAATCTTTAACTCATCCAACCTCTTTGAGGCGCCTATCTCTGCATCTAAATGCTCTGTAACATCAAGAACTTCTTGACAAGACAATAAGATGAAATTAATTTAGCTTATCCTCAAAAAAGGAGCACAGAGTCATGACCCTTACCAAAGCACATCTCATTGATATCATTTGCAACAGATTCGACTTCCCCAAAAACAAATCCGCACAGGCGGTCGAGTCCCTCGTAGAAATCGTCAAGAGCAGCCTGGCAAACGGCGAGGATGTATTGATCAGCGGGTTTGGGAAATTCTGCGTAAAAGAGAAAAAGGAACGGAGAGGCAGGAACCCCCAAACCGGCGACGACCTGATGCTGGGTGAGAGGAGGGTGGTGACTTTCAGATGCTCTGGGAGGCTCCGGGAGAAGATGAATGGGGGAGGGTAGGGGTCAAATGGAATTGGAACCTATGGGCAACTAATCATTGCGACTATTCTCGGCTGTTGACATTCATTGTCAGCACTTCTCTGTCCGGCAACATTTTTTGCATTTTTTAGCCGTTTCTGTTAAACTCCCGCCCGTGTATTGCTGATAGTATCCAGCGATCACGATCTCCAATTCGCACAGATATTTAGCCTAACGCCTTGAGCGAAAGCGGTCCTCGAGTCCCGCCTTGTGGGATGCTCCTCAAACGAAGTGCTCACGAAGTCTCATGCTCCTCAAACGAAGTGCTCCTCAAATCCTGCCCTGCGGGACGCTTCTCAAACGAAAGCGGTCCTCGAGTGAAACGCTCCTTATTGCCTTTTGCCAGTGTTTTTAGTATATTGTGCCAGCGATAGTGGAGGATACCTGGGTAAGCCCGTCCTGGATAGCTATTGAAAGACAATCAACGGCTATCGGGGCCTAGTGATGCCCAGAATAACTCCAGTTCACTGGAAGGTTCTGGAAAAAGTATTTCTTGCAGCAGGCTTTCGGTTTGCTAGGCAGGAAGGGAGCCATCGCGCTTATGTTAAGCCAGACATCGCAAGGCCTCTTATCATACCAACGTACACTGAAGTTTCCGTCGCGATCCCTTTTGCCCTCCATTGCCTACCCCCTCAAGTCCCGCTTTGCGGGACGCTCCTCAAACGAAGTGGTCCTCAAGCTTTGCGGTCCTTCGGCGTAGCGCTCCTTCCGCTTCGTAGGTATTACTACCTAATTTGCTCCCGTATTTTCTACCGTCGAAATTCAGTGTTGACTTTCCCGAATTTTTTCAATATATTACACGCAGGAGAAAACAGTTTCATGCGCCAAGTTCATGGTCCTGTTCTATGTCCTTTCAGCTTCTGTGCCTGTTTTGCGCCCTTAATCCTCAAGCGGGAGCGGTCCTCAAGTCCCAGTACAACGGGACGCTCCTTAAGCGAAGCGCTCCTATTTATGCTGAATCGACTTGCACCTCAAATCCTGCCGCGGGCGGGATCATCCTCAAGTGAAACGAACCTCAAATCGCGCCTGATGCGGAACGATCCTGCAGCTTAGTTCTCCTCAATCGAAGCGCTGTTGCTTCAAGTTACAAAGAAGTTCGCCTTCAGCCTTGAACCTGTAATTCTGAGCTATGCTTGCCCCGTGGAATCCAAAACCTATTCCACTGGGGCGAAGCCTATTCCTCTGGGGCGAAGCATATTGCACCAGGGCGGCCTGTACCTTTTCTTAATTGCGATCAGCTAGCAGCTAAATTAGCCTTTAGCCCTTTTGCTAGGGTTATTGAATGCTGGAGGTGCCTTATTCGTATAAGAAATTGTGTCGAGCAGTGGGAAGGGTATTGAGCAAGAGTCAAACGGTGACCCCTTTCTTATCAAATTTCCCTCTACTTGGCTTGTCAAAAAGCAAGTTCTTGGTGCACCAAACGAGGCTAGCGAGATCCAGTTGGTTGAAAAGTCAAGCTGGAAAGTTATCCGACCGTCAGCAGCGGGTTTTGCATCTATGCGGGTAATTGTATGGGTAAAGCGTAAACAGGGAGGCAGCTAGTATGACATCTGTTATTAAGTATTATGAGGGAATCGACTCGGTTGCCGTAATCGGCAACTACTTACCCCGCCAGTGTGGTATTGCAACATTCACTACCGATCTTGTTGAGGCCTTATCGGCAGAAGCGCCCGACATAAACTGCTGGGCGGTTGCCATCAATGACAAACCGGAGGGATATGCATATCCTGAAAAAGTGCGGTTTGAGATCAACCAGAACACACTCACCGATTACAGCGTCGCATCGGAGTTTCTCAATATCAGCCAAGTTGATATTGTCTGCGTGCAGCATGAATACGGTCTTTTCGGCGGCCCTGCCGGCAGCCATCTGCTGAAACTTCTTGGAGAGATTCGCATGCCGGTCGTGACAACGCTGCATACGGTTCTGAGAGATCCCGCCCCGGAATATCGTGAAGTCATGTGCAAGCTATCCGATCTGTCCGACAAACTGATCGTGATGAGCCGGATGGCCTTTGATTTCCTCAAAGATATCTATTCCGTTCCGGAGGAGAAAATTGCCTTTATCCATCACGGCATTCCGGATATGCCTTTTATTGATTCCAGCTTCTACAAAGATAAGTTCGGCGTGGAAGGCAAAAAGGTGCTGCTCACATTCGGCCTGCTTTCCCCCAATAAGGGCATTGAAAATGTGCTGCGGGCGCTTCCGTCCGTCACCAGAAGACACCCTGATGTTACCTATATTATCCTGGGAGCAACACATCCGCATATTTTGAAAGCGCATGGCGAGGAATACCGTATCAGCCTGCAGCAGCTCGTGCGCAGACTCAATATCGGCGGTCATGTCATTTTTCAAAACCGATTTGTCGCACTGAAAGAATTATGTGAGTTTCTCGGCATCGCTGATATTTATGTAACCCCCTATCTTGAAGAAGCCCAGATTACTTCCGGGACCCTCGCCTATGCCATGGGAACCGGCAAAGCCGTCATTTCAACCCCGTACTGGTATGCGACCGAGATGCTTGCCGAAGGGCGGGGAAGAATTGTTCCATTCAACAACCCTGATGCCATGGCGGAACAAATCATCGACCTTCTGGACAACGATGTCAATCGGCATGCGATGCGCAAAAAAGCCTATACATTTTGTCGCGAGGCGATCTGGAAGGAGGTATCCCGAAGATATCTCGAAGTTTTCAGCGAGGTTCAGCACCATCGTTCCCTGGACCCCCGACCCCGACACTTATATGTTGAAAACATCAAATCCATCACAAATTTCGATCTCCCGGAAATGAAGCTTGATCACCTGAAAACCCTTACCGATGATACGGGCATTTTGCAACATGCCACCCATACCGTCCCCGATCGCATCCATGGCTACTGCACCGATGATAATGCGAGAGCTCTGCTGGTTGCTGCCATGGGCCAGAAATACCTGCCTACGGGCGACACGCGCCTTGATTCCCTTAGCAGTCATTATCTCAGCTTTCTACTGTATGCCTTCAATGTCGAAAAGGGGCGATTTCGTGATTTTATGACCTATGCCCGGCAATGGACTCAGGAGGTGGGATCCGAGGATGCTCACGGTAGAGCGCTCTGGGGCCTTGGCAAGTCTGTGGTTTTTTTTGACAATCCCGGAGAGCTGGCAATGAGCACGACGCTCTTCAACAGGGCGCTGAAGGCTGTCGAGCACTTTGATTCGCCCCGAGCCCTCGCTTTTGCCCTGGTGGGCATTCATGCCTACCTGCATAAATTTTCAGGCGACAGTGAAGTACGAAGGATTCGAGAAATCCTCGCAGATAGGCTTTTCAATCAGTTCAAGAACAATGCAACAAAAAGCTGGCCCTGGCTTGAAAGCACTTTAAACTATTCCAACGGCAAGCTGCCCCATGCCCTGCTCGTATCCGGCCAATCGATGCAGCGCAGCGATATGATCGATATGGGACTCAGATCCCTCGAGTGGCTGCTCACCATCCAGACCGAAAAAGGCCACTTTGTGCCGATCGGTAATAAGGGATGGTATGAAAAAGGCGGCCCCAAAGCCCGTTTCGACCAGCAGCCCGTCGATGCTAATGCCATGATCGAAGCCTGTGTCGAAGCCTTTAACATCATCCGAGACAAAACATGGATAGACAACGCGGTCATGTGCTTTAACTGGTTTCTCGGACACAACGACCTGAATATGCCGCTCTATGATCCCAAGACCGGCGGCTGCCGCGACGGGCTGATGGCTGATGGCATCAACCAGAATGAAGGCGCCGAGGCGTGCCTTGCATGGCTGCTTTCGCTTATGACATTGCAAAAGCTTTATGCTGATGAGATTTTAAAACAGCCATCGTCCCAATTAACCGATTAAGTAAAGGATTAGCTATGCGCATTGCGATGCTCTCGCCGATTGCCTGGCGCACGCCGCCGCGACACTATGGCCCGTGGGAAAGCGTCGTCTCCCTTTTGACCGAGGGGTTGGTATCGCGAGGCTATAATGTTACCCTTTTTGCAACCGGTGATTCGGAAACAAGCGGCAAGCTGCACACCATTTGTGCGCGGGGCTATGAAGAAGACCGCTCTATGATACCAAAAGTATGGGAGTGCCTGCACATTTCGGAACTCTTTGAGCATGCTGAAGATTTTGATATTATACATAACAATTTTGATTTTTTGCCCTTGACCTATACCGGCCTTATCAGCACCCCGGTCGTTACAACCATTCACGGCTTTTCATCGCCCGGGATTTTGCCGGTTTACAAAAAATATAACAGCAAAGTGTTCTATGTTTCCATCAGCGATGCCGACCGGTCCCCGGATCTTGACTATATCAAAACCATCCATCACGGCATAGATATAAAGCAGTTTGATTTTCAGCCTGAACCGGATGATTATCTGCTTTTTTTCGGGCGCATCCACCATGACAAGGGTGCCAGAGAGGCCCTTGAAATTGCCAGGGCCTGCAATAAGAAGCTGATATTGGCGGGCATAATTCAGGATGAAGCCTACTATCACCAGTACGTCGAACCGCACCTGGACAACTATAATGCGGTCTATGTCGGCAGCGTCGGGCCGGTTCAGCGCAACCAGCTGCTAGGCAAGGCATACGCGCTTCTGCATCCCATAAATTTTAATGAGCCTTTCGGACTGTCGATTATAGAGTCCATGGCTTGCGGCACCCCAGCGATCGCGTTTAACAAGGGGAGTATGCCAGAGTTGATCGAGCATGGCAAAAACGGCTTCCTGGTTTCGAGTTGCGAAGAGGCTGTTGAACATGTGGCAAGGATAAAAAATATAGATAGATTAGACTGTCGTCAGACGGTCGAAGACCGCTTCACCGTAGACAGTATGGTCGAAAAATATATAGACGTTTACACAGAGGTGCATGAAAAAGTACATAAGGATTTTGCTGACAGCCAAGCCAACAAAAATTGAACATCGATAATGACAGGGTTGCATGGTATGAATAGAAAAACCCCTTTTGTAAAGCGATATGACGGGAACCCCATCCTTACCCGGGATGACGTGCCCTATCCGGTAGCCACTGTCCACAATGCCGGGGTTATTAAACACAATGACCGGTATATAATGCTTTTCAGGTCGCACAGACACAACGGTCGCTCTGTAATCGGCCGGGCTGAAAGCGCAGACGGTTTTTCCTTCACGGTCCATCCCGAACCCTTCCTCGCACCGGCAACAGACAACGTTTTTGGGGAATATGAGGAGTTCGGAGTCGAGGACCTCCGCATAAACCCCGTGGAGGGCGAATATCTTCTTACCTACAGCGCATACTCGCGGCATGGAGTGCGCATCGCACTTGCCCGGACAAAGGACTTCAATAGCATTGAGCGCGTCGCGCTGATCACCCAGTCCGACCTTCGCAATGTGGTTATTTTCCCTGAGAAATTCCAGGGCAGATACGCGCGTCTGGACCGCCCGCATTCCGAAATCTCACCCTGGTCTATCTGGATTTCCCATTCCCCAGACCTTGTTCACTGGGGCGATTCACGGGTGATTATGAAACCGGTTCCCTATCACTGGGATGAAATGAAAATCGGGCCCGGCGCACCGCCTTTCAAAACCGACAAAGGCTGGCTTCATATTTACCATGGAGTCTGTAAAACGATGGCTGGGGCGGTGTATCGCCTTGGCGCGGCCCTGCACAACGTTAATGATCCGGCAAAAATCATCGGCGTTTCTGATCAGTGGATACTGCAGCCCGAGGATGCCTGGGAAGTGAGCGGCTACGTGCCCAATGTTGTTTTTACATGCGGCGCTGTTCCTGAAGACGACGGTACGGTAAAAATTTACTGGGGCGGCGCTGATACCGTCATGTGCGCCGGCACAGCGGTAATTGATGACCTGGTACAGCTTTGTCTGTCGGACTCCCGGCCGCCACTGTAGCTTATTATCACCTAAAGTGTTCGGTTCCAGGTTCAAGGGTTGTAAGATCTTGACATTGCTTATGTTTCAATACAATACTCGGATTGACCACTTTCACCTATTGGGTGTAACAGCCTTGCCGATACTATTGATGCGACATCCCTTTGGAGTGAGCTGGTTTGAGATTTTCAACCGGCAACCGTGAACGTTGAACCGCTCAACCTATTTATCAGATATCATAACCGGCTTATTAGGGTTTTTGAATACCCCATCCGCTTGCGGTGGGGTTACATTTTCTAAATGCAAAGCACACAATATCAAACTACATTAAGGATACAGTGATATGGACGCAAAAAAGTATCTAAAGCCAAAAGTTAAAAGGAAAAAGAAAAAAATTTGGGGAGACACTTCACGCGTTATTACGCGCCCTCATATTCCCGACGGGGCGCATCGCATACCTAAAATCATTCAGCGCATAGTGGAGTTGCCTGACACCATAGCCGAAAATCTTCTTTCACAAATAATACTTGATTTTTCAGAGCGGCACAGAGACATCAAACGCGTTTTTAAGCGTCACCTAAATGAGGTAACAGATTATGTTCCTCGGGATGCCGTGCTAAGCGAGACCAAAATGGCTCTCATCGGGGCCTATTTTACCATGGAGTACTCCGTTGAAGCGGCTGCCCTTTTTAACCCTTCAATTGTCCTCCACCCTGATCAAAGCCATCTGGACAAAGGCAGCTTGCGCTTTATCATGAGCCTGCGCGCAGTCGGCGAAGGCCATGTTTCCTCTATTGTATTTCGCAGTGGTGTCCTTGACGAGCACAACACGTTTATCTTCGACCCGGTCAGCGATTATATCGAAAGGCCGGACGTCCGCCTAAATCCGATTTACGACCGGCATCTCTTCCAGCTGAAGCTCAATGAAATGGGGGCCTGCGATGAGGTAACAGCTCATCTTCTTTGCCAGTTGCCGGAAGATTTCACTTATAATGAATTAAAAGAAAAAATCGGAGCGCTTCGCGCAAAAACCATTTTCTCTGAGGCGCGCCAGAAACAAACCTTCGAAATCATGTACTGGCTTGCCAATTCCAATTATGAGATGAATTTCCGACCCGATCACCGAATATCCGAACGGGTTATCTTTCCCGTTTCGAAAAACGAAAGCAGCGGCATTGAAGACGCCCGGTTCGTGCAATTTTTTGATGAGAACGGTGAAGTGACCTATTATGCGACCTATACGGCTTATAACGGCCTTACAATCCTCCCGCAGCTGATTGAAACAAAGGATTTTATCAGATTTAAAATTATAACCCTCAACGGCAAAGCAGTAAAAAATAAGGGCATGGCTCTTTTTCCGCGCAAAATTGACGGCAGCTACGCTATGCTTTCCCGCCAGGACGGTGAAAATAATCATATCATGTTCTCAGACAATATCCATTTCTGGCAGGAGTCCAAAATCATCCAGGAGCCAACATATCCCTGGGAATTTATTCAGATCGGCAACTGCGGCTCACCCCTGGAAACCGATCAAGGCTGGATCGTACTCACCCACGGTGTCGGGCCCATGCGTCAGTATTGCATCGGCGCCATGCTGCTTGATCTTGAAAATCCGGCAAAAATCATTGCCCGCCTGGAAGAGCCGTTACTTACCCCGCATGAGGAAGAGCGCGAGGGGTATGTTCCCAATGTCGTTTATACCTGCGGCGCAATTTTCCATAATACCGACCTCGTCATTCCCTATGGCATGTCTGATATTAGATCCGGCATTGCAACCGTTGGAGTGAGGGAATTAATTAACTGCATGCACGCGGTAGCTTAATGGTTCTAGGATTGGCGTTCATGAAGCCCATGTGATAGCACTTTTTATATTACTTTATAGAAACCATTTTTCACCGAGAGATGTTAATTCGGAGTTTTCCATATCATTCAATACTGTGATACCTGCTGGATGGCAGACTACATAGGGCGTTTGATATCAAACGGATACCTTAAAAATGTGCGGCCTAATAAAGGCATCCTAATCGAACTAAAGTACCGCAAGATCTTGTATGAGATCCGTTCCTTGCTATGACTATGGAATTTGGGCAGTGCTTAGAGAAAAGCAGTGGTTCCTACTGTTCGTCTATCGCTCTCATGCCATAACCTACGAACCTTTGCTTTCGCATCTTGATTTATTCTCAGGCTCAAAAAAGGCTCGTTTGTCAGTTATACCAAGTTGCAATCATGTCATTGCGAGGAGCGAAGCGACGTGGCAATCTATCCTTTTGAGATTGCTTCACATTCGTTCGCAATGACATCTATAAATAGTAGCCGTTTGAATGCAACTTGGTATTTCATTATAGTTACATGCCTTCTAATGGCCTTACCAGCCGTTGCTTTGCGCGGGACGCACGGATGACTAGTCCCTGATCCTCCCGACCCATGTAGCTTGAGGGTGGTGTTAAGGGTAACCTGAAGCGCTAAGTTCTCTGACAAAGGCTCATTTGAGTGAGTCGAGCAAACCTGCGGGTTGCAGCGAAAGTTCACCCTGTAGAGCAGTGTGCTGCTTATCACTGAAGCTTTATTTTAACATCCCAGAGGGTGCAATCTATTAGGTAGCTTCAAAAAGGTTACTCCACAGGGCAGGCCTATAGGTAGCCTCGTGACTTAAAGATGGAGTTGCCGACCCTGTGGTCAAGAGGGGAAGGCTGAAACACTTATCTGGACAAAGCTGCCATAAGCGGACTCCCGGGGTAGCAGGGGTGACACGCAGGGGAAGCCATGTGGGGTAGCACAGGAGACCCTTACAGATGTCCCGAAGTATCGGGACAACCGATGGATATAAGGGAGAACGAAGTTCCATTGGGTCGGTAAGGGAGTCGGAGTTGCCCATAGTACCGATACTATCGCAAGGACAACATAACCTTGGGAGAGGGAAGGGGCAATGCCTTCATCATGCTTCTGAAGAAAGGAAGGAGCGGGAGATTGCACTGATGCTAAAAACTCCTGGAAATATTCGGGAACTTCAGAGGAAGCTATACCAGAAGGCCAAGCAGGAGCTGTGAAAGCCTTTGGAAGAAGATGATTGGAAAGCCGTATTCGGGAAAACTGAACGTACGGTTTGATGAGGGGGAGTTGGAACCAGGCCCACGGCAAGTCGGACTGAGGCGTCATCTCCGAAAGGGATGGCAGGAGTCACCGAAAGCCTAAAGGTACTGCGGCAGCTCTCTACTCTACCCAATCACAGTCTCTGAAAAAATAATCTGTTCTTTTTGTTTATAACCTGTTGATTTTCTGTAATCGACATTAGTAATATATTGATCATATTGGAACCCGGATTGAATCATTCAGAAATAATAAGAAAAGACAGGTTTGTTGCCGTAATTGTCGCACATCCTGATGATGAAACGTTGTGGGCCGGGGGTACAATACTCAAACACTCATCGTGGAATTGGTATATTGTAACTCTTTGCAGGGCAAGTGATAAAGACCGTGCTCCTAAATTTTATAAGGTTCTGAATTTTTTGGGTGCAAAAGGGGATATGGGAGATATGGATGACGGGCCCGGGCAAAATCCACTTGCTGAAAAAGACGTTCAGGAATGCATACTGGGTTTGTTGCCCCACAACCATTTCGATTTAGTTATAACCCATGATCCGGCCGGGGAATATACCAGGCATCTTAGGCATGAAGAAACATCACAGGCAGTTATTAAGCTCTGGTGCGAGAACAGGCTTTCCACGCAGGAGCTATGGACATTTGCATATGAAGATGGGGAAAAAGAAATTCCACGGCCGGTAAAAAATGCTCATCTGCATACTAATTTATCGGGGAAAATCTGGAAGAAGAAATATCAGATCATTACTGAAATATACGGTTTCAATAAAAACAGCTTTGAAGCACAAACCACACCGCGTGCCGAAGCATTCTGGCAGTTTACACTTCCTGGTCATGTACAGCAGTGGCTTAACAAAGGAGGGAATAAACCATGAGAGCACTTTTATTATATGACTACCCTGCTTCTCCGGCAGGGTTGGCAACCCAGGGTGACCTTTTATACAAGGGACTTGAGATGCTGGGAGTCGATGTCTATGCTGCTAATTTCGAATCGCCACAGGAAAAGGAATGGTATTACCGATGGTTTAAACCTGAGGTTGTCGTCGGCGTTGGCTATTGGGGGCATACTCAGCATTTGGTGCTGCATCCTCAGCGCTATGGAGCACTGCCCGTACCCTGGCTCGTGGCAGATGGCTATATTGGAAGTTATCATGAAATCCTGAATTCTCTTCCTCTGATCCTTGTGACATCAAACTGGGTAAAGGAAATGTATATAAGGGATGGGATCAACGGGGATAATATTGAGGTGCTGCCGGTGGGTTGCGATACGGATTCATTTATCCCCCGCGATAAAAGTGATCCCAAAATATCGGCTGTCAGGGAATCACTCGGTATTTCTCCTGATCAGATCATGATACTCACTGTTGGGGGTGATGCCGCATCAAAAGGTGCACAGGAGGTGATGCAGGCACTTGCACTGATTGATGTCAAAGCCCCGGACTGGAAATATGTGTGCAAAGTCTGGCCTCAGCCAAGGACAGAATCACAGAATCTGGCCGATTTGCAGCTGGCTACCCAGCTTGGCATAGATAAGAATGTTACCTATACGACAAATATCATTTCCAGAAATTTTATGCCCTATCTTATCGGTTCATGTGATATCTATGCAGCTCCCGCGCGTCTTGAAGGCTTCGGGATGCCACAGATCGAAGCAGGATCATGCGGAAAGCCGGTGATAGGCCTTAATGGGATGGGTATGCTGGATACACTTGTACACGGCGAGACTGCATTTCTGGCAGGCATTGCACAGGAAGTTGTGATCAGGGAAGCCACACTTGATGAAGAGTTCGGATTTGAGAAAAAGCACCGTGTTGTATTTAAAAATCCCCGCACCGTCGATTACCGGGCAAGTATTTATGATATTGCGGACTATTTAATGCAACTCATGACCAATTCGGAACTTCGCGAAAAAATGGGCAACGCGGGCAGGGAACGTGTGGTGGAAAAATTCGATTACAGAGTTGTGGCAAAACGTTTTGTTAAGATTGTTCACGAACGGCTTGGGATAGACTAAAAGGATACAATGATACCCGACTGTCTCAGTCGGGCAGGCAGCGATATAATGCTGCAACGATGCAATGATTAAGATTATACAATGATAAAAGGATTCAGGGATACAGAGGTACAGGGGCTTCAAGGGTAGAGGGTTCAGGGGTATAACTATGAATAGCCATGGGTGCAACCATGGCTAAATTCTTGTATAATTTGATATCCTTATTGATAGATCCAAGATGCACATTGCCTGGCTATCTGGAAAGAAGAACATCATACAACTTTTAAATTAACTTATTTTTTACAATGGATTTTCAAAGCAAACAACAAATTGAAGAAGCTAAACATGCAGCCATTCAAGTGTTGCTTCATAATTCCCATGGCCCTTTTAACGGGCTTCCCAGGGCTGCAGGATGGGGTTATCCGGAACCTTATACCCGCGACCTGATGATATCCACCCTAGGCATTTCTGTTTCGGGTAATAAGGAGTTGATGAAAAGCCATAGAAGGGTATTGGAAACACTCGCAAAGAACCAGTCGGATCTGGGTCATATACCCTCACTTGTCCATGACAGGGAACCCCGGGGAGCAAGTGATACGACCCCACTGTTCCTACTGGCGACTGCTGTTTTCAGGAAAGTGACGGGAGAACAGGATTTTCTTCAGGAACCTGTACTTAAAGCCATGACATGGATGGAATACCAGAGCCCTTCCGACCGGGTGCTCGTTGCACAGCAACCAACTACCGACTGGCGAGATGAACAATGGGTGATGGGTTTCGGGCTTTATGTGAATGCCATTGTCTATTGTTACCTGCGTCTCATGCAACAACATGAAAGGGCGGAAAAACTGCACCAAGCAATGGACCATTTTACCATATCCAGCACAATTAAACCACAACATGTACCTGAAGGTCTTATGATCCGTCATAAACCCTATTTTTCATGCTGGTCATTTAAACTATACAGCAGCGAAAGGTTCGACCTCCTTGGCAACAGCCTGGCAATACTCTCAGGACTTCCATCATATTCCAGGGCAGAAAATATCATTCACTGGGTTGAAGTACATTGCGACGAGATGAAAAAAAATGGTGTTCTGGCCCTGGATTTACCCCCCAATTTCTTTCCATATATAAGGCCGGAAGACGAGGACTGGCGACCACGATATGCTGAATACAACCGGCCGGGAGAATATCATAACGGGGGTATCTGGCCGTTCGTCTGTGGTTTTTATATTGCAGCACTGGTGGTGGCCAAAAGGTATAAACTGGCTGAAAGACAACTTCTGGCCCTGACAAAAACCGTTAAAGTTGCAGGTAACGAAAACCTTGAATATGGTTTTAATGAATGGTTCAGGGCTCAGGATGGCAAACCAATGGGGCAGGACTGGCAGACCTGGTCGGCAGCGATGTACCTGTATGCCGCAAAATGTGTCGAAGAGAGAGTGACACCGTTTTTTGAGGAGATAAGAGGGGCAGTATCGAAATAAATTTGCCAGATACGAAACCTGCCTGGCAGGTATCGTATTGCACTTTCTATTCTATTCAAACTCCTTAGGTACCCCGCAGATCATTTTAAATGGCTTATCCGGTGAGGTATTGCGATATTGATGCTTTTCATCCGGCAGGACGAGTGCGAAATCGCCTGCTTTAAGAGGTTGTCGCTTACCTGCTTCATTGATGAGCACACCCTCGCCTTCGATGATGTAATTCATATGTTCATAGGGATGCTGATGATAGGGAGTATAACCACCTGGTTCAACGGTAAAGACTCTGTATGCATATAGCGGGGCGCCATCTTCGCGGGTAAGGGGAACCTGTTAGCATGCATTATGCGCCCCTTCCATCCGGACTTCGTTTTTTGCTACCTGGTCAAGAGATATGATTTTCATAAAAAAAGTTATAAGATAAAAGATCTCAGAAACGCGCCGCTCATTATCAAATATCATAACAGGCTTACTGCAAATCAGGAAATCAATAATAAATTTCATAAACCGATCGACATGAGTTTTAGAGGATATGCCGGAATTGAAAGTCCCCCTGCTAAACAGACTTTCGATGCAGAGCACACAATATCAGACTACAGTAAGTATACAGTGATATGGACGCAAAAAAGTATCTAAAGCCGAACGTTAAAAGGAAAAAGACAAACATTCTGGGAGACACCTCACGCGTCATAACAGGCCTTCATATTCCCGACGGGGCGCATCGCATACTTAAAGCTAATCTAAGCCGAGCTTATCCTTGATGGCAAGACAGGTTTCCTCGTTGACGATATAGATGGGGCTGTAGATGCGCTCAAGGACGTAAAAGATATAGACAGACGCTTTTGCCGCACATGGGCAGAGCGAAGATTCAGCCAGAAGAAGATGATAGATGATTATATAGATGTGTACAAAAGGGTGCTGGGACGTTGATAACTAATACTTGTTTACCTCTTTTGCATCTTAGCGAAGAGACGGTCAAGAGGGGCGGCTGCAAAGGAAGATGCATAGTCCGACATGCCGTAAGCTATAATGAGTTCACCATTATTTATGATGGCGCCGCACGAGTAGACCACGTTTGGCACGTATCCTTCCCTTTCTTCTTCATTGGGCATCATAAGGGGATCTTCCAGCCTGGCTATGATCTTCGTGGGATCGTGCGTATCAAGGAGCATTGCCCCAAGGCAATACCGTCTCATCGGCCCTACCCCGTGCGTGACCACCAACCATCCCTCGTCGGTTTCCAGGGGAGATCCGCAGTTACCTACCTGGAGAAACTCCCATGGATGCTCCGGTCCCAGTATTTTTTTTGCATCCGTACTCCATGCATTTATGCTGTCCGAGAACAAGACATAATGGCTGACGCCGTCAAGACGGGCCAGCATCACATACCTGCCCTTTATCCTGCGCGGGAACAGCGCCATGTCCTTGTTCCTGGCATATTCACCGTTTATCGGCTTAACGGAGAAATGCCGGAAGTCCTGCGTGCTTATGAACTTGGGAAGGATTCCATGTTCGCTGTAGGCGGTATAGGTGGAATAATAGGTGACAGCGCCATCGTCCTCCGTGAATCTTACAACGCGCATATCTTCAATGCCCTTGTTTTCCATCAATGAAAACGGGAAGATAACCCGCTCGGAGAGGGCCGTATCGAGAGAGAATTCCATCTCATAGTGTGATTCCGCCACGCGTTCTATGGCATCTATAACTTGTCTCGCCTGAAAGGACAGATCACGGCCCTCGGTATACTTCCCGATCGCGCCGAGAAGCTTACCGTAGACAAACTTATCTTCCAACTCGCCCATAAGAGAGTTTATTGTCTTATCATATGCATCTTTATGATTAATACCTGATCTCCTTTCAATTAGGACAAGCCCTATCCGTTCGATAAAGCGATCCTTGGTATACGCATGCCTCTTGATCTTCTCGGGGATTTCCACAAGCCGGCCCACTGGCCTGAAGATTAGTTCATTTTCTTTTGTCAAGATACCACTTCTGAATACAATGGAAGATATGTGACCTTCTCCTGTGGCCCTGAAGCTTACGATCACCCGCCTCTGACCTTTTTCAAGGAACTCCTGGTTTGGGTCTTCCACAATGGAAGGATTAAAAACTGCTGCTGATTCAATGGAATATTCCTCGGTAAAATAGGAGCCTATGAGCAACATCCTCTCAGTTGAGATATCTCCAGGATCAAAACTTAGCTCCTGTTCAAGGATCGTCTTTACTTGATCATAGTGATTTTGGAACATGGCTCTTATTTTCCTATGCCTTTCAGAAAAATCTTCAAAGACATGGTTGAGGATAGAATGTACCTTATCTTCCGAAAGTTGAATTACCTTATCCACGATACTTCTTGCCCTTTCAGCCCCAGACATGGAGAACCTGGCGATTACTCTCTTGGGATCCGGGTAAAACCTAGTCTTCAGTCTTCTTACAGATATCATTATATCTCCCTCCAGAAAAATTATTCAAGCCTGGTAGATACCCACGGGCTTACGCCCGGGGTCCTCTGTATTTTTTGATAGGTTACCAAATATATTTCATTAAATCTGAATTATGCGGCAACCGCCTCCAAAAGGTGGTTCCGCAAGCCTGAAAAGCGTTTTCAATAGTCTTGCCTTGATATCGAGTTGCTAAATGGATTGGAGTTGCCCAAAAAATCGCCTTTCCAACCCAAAGCCCAGCAAAAACTCCATTTACACCTGAGAAGTGAAAATACTTCTCCTGTCCGATATTTGCAAGCGGCATGCCACCTCAGTACTGCCAGCCAAGCACAGCCCGGTAATGGTGCCCCAATGGAAAAGCTGACGCCACATGCACATACCAATACCTGGCGTGATAGACGATCCGAGCGCCCGCCTTCACCAATCTCGTAATGATCCATTCTATGGACGGGCGCGTATCTTCGCCCCACAAATAGAATCGGCGAATCAGATGGAGCAGGTTGTACGCGAGAAAGCCCATCTTCAGCCGGGCTTCGTTCGCCGCGAACCGGTGGCAACTCGTTTTGTCCCAGCGCAGCGTGTTCTTGCCTTCCTCGATCCGGTTCTCAACATCACCCCGACCATTGTACACCTCGACCACCTTGCCCGCCGGAAGCCTGGAGTTGGTTACAATGAAATAGTACCAGGGAAAAAGTTCTCCGAAATGCCATTCGATCTTGGCGGTCACCCGCCGAGGTCTGTCCCAACTCCCCGCCTGGTATTCCAGGTCCACGTACTTCACCTGCGCACCATTTTTCGGTGGGCGTCCAACACGTCTTTGTAGGTGCGGCTTGATTAACTTGGTAAGCACAGCGTTTTCCCGCAACCGAATGAAATAGGTGATCCGGTTAGCTTCACAATATTTGTAGGTGTCCGGGTGCGCAAATGCCGAACCACCCCGCAGCCAGAACAGATTGAACTTCTTCCTGTGCCTGATGACGATGGGCTTGATGAGATCGAGAGTTCCATTGGCTGAGTGTACGTTGCCCGGTCGAAGTTTTGCCGCCAGACCGTCACCATCACTCGTGAAACAGAAAAGCGGATGAAAGCAATTCTTCCCGAAATGCCCGTTGTAAGCCATTTGCTCCTGGTTCCCATGCGCTGAATCTTCTGCATACGGAATGGGGTCAAATCTTTACTCTTTAAGATATCCCTCCTGAATTCGGGCTAAAAGCGTCTTAAGCTCTTCATCCTGATCAGCCAGCGTCCGAAATTGCTTCCTCGCCACACTCACAGTGCTGTAGTCTACGCCTGTCAGGTCACCGATCTCCCGTTGCGTCAGACCGCCATGACGGTACAGAAGCTCCATCGCCAATCCACGAGCAACGCCCCTGTAACCTCGCGCACAAAAAACCGACTGTGGCGTACCGGTCTCCGAAACGACAGCTTTTATTATTCGTCCCGGGTTGATGTGCTTCTCAATTCGCTTTACGGCTGGCACCTCCCGCTTCGATTTCGAGGTTAAAAAGCGATCGGTGATCTTCTCAATAAACGATCCATCACCGATAATACCGTGTCCCTTCCCCTTTGCCAGGGGGTTGGGGATATCCCCGGATAGGCCGCTTTCCACAAAACGGGCATAGACACTCCGACCTTGTGAACTGTCTCCCCCGAAATAGGTGAGGAGGGCTTCCCGTTTAACCCAGGGGTACCGATCTTTTTTTCTTATATAGTCCGGGTAGCTGCTCCACGGAAAGTCGCACAACTGTTTCTGCAGTTCCTTTGCGGAAAGGGATTCATTCTTTTTTATACGGATGGGATTCAGGTGCACATAACGTGATACTTCCATGAGATAATTGTCCGCATCGATAAGGAACGATTTATACCGCCCCTGGAAGAGGTGACCCACCCGGTCATGAGCATAGTTAAACCCACATTTTGCAGTTGAACAAAGGTTTCCCTTTTCACCTTATATTTTAAGGCTGTTAGAGGTTTGCTCCTCTTAATGATTAGTCAGAATGCGGTTTTCAGGATCTCGGATCACCCCCTTTTACC